>MDTD01002407.1_pt1 | contig 14671 bp, 18 predicted proteins | sample 811221 | NCBI WGS metagenome assembly MDTD01 (sample SAMN05326646, study PRJNA326480) | marine metagenome | isolation source: seawater | place: Pacific Ocean: South West | collected 2011
AAATCTGCAGGTGGGATACCCGACTTACGTAAAATGACAGCAGGAACTCATGATGCATTTAACCAAATTGTCCTCGAAGGTCTTTTAGCTAGTAACGGAATGGCTTCCTTTTCAGATGTACTCTCTGAACAAGAAGTTGAAAACATACATCATTACGTAAGAGCCAGAGCGCACGAAGATAGAGAGGTTGCCTTAGGAAATATGGAGGCTCCTCAGTACACTTGGTTTGGTCAAGAGGAAAAATAGATTACTGATCTAAGATCAGTGTTTTTGGGGGAAGTTCAGGCGGGGGCACTTCAACGAATTCGAACGAAGGCCTCCCTTGTTCTGGCTCTCCTTCTTGAGTTTCATAAGCATTAGACCTTTTGCCCTCATTCTCTTTGTTTAAGACACCGTAAGATTTCTTTCCATTCAACCGTTCACCTTCTTGCAACTTATGGAGGGCTTCTTGAGCAATTCTATGGTTTTCTTTGCTCCATCTTAATTTGAATGACCTAGGTGCTCCAATTGGCTTTCTAAATTCATCTATTTCTTTAATCCATAAAAATAATTCACCTTCATTACTTCTATTTTTATTAGGTTCTTGAATTACAACCCATAAAATATTGAAGTCATCTGGTAAATCTTCCGCAGTAGGCCATCCCAAAACCCCAATATAGCCTTTCCAGCTAAAGATATAGAATAAGGAAACAACAAAGATTGAGGTTAATTTGAGCTTTTTAGAAAAGGAGGTATAAAAGCAAAATACCAACAACAAAGCAGCGATTAAAACATACGATATGCTGAGTATCAGCCTTTCTTCAAGCATGCTATTTTCTTCCTAAAGCCTTAGTAAGCAACCTTTTTGGTAATTGATTAAGATCAGAAATTTCTTTACTACCATCAACAGAGAATCTAAGAGCTGTTATCTCATCCCCTACTCCATTCAAAAAATGTTGGCCATAATAAATTAATTCAACTGATGGATTTAATTTCTCTACCTTTACAGTTACTGGCAAAGGTTCTTTATAATTTGATTTGTAGTGCAGTAAGTTAATCACGTATTCACCTGTTTGAAGGCCTCTTACTGTAACTGTTTCTTGATTAATAGGGTTTGAAACCACCTCCCCTTGAAACTTTAGAGAATCTGCTAAGTTACCTCTATCATCTCTGTCCAAATGCATTAGGCCAGAATCTCTATTGTGATACCAAACCAAACCGCCTTGCGGGTCCTCTACTACTGCATCTACATCATCAGGATGCTCATCAGGCCATTGCACTGAGATCAGGACCTCAGCTTTAGAATTTATATCTCCCGACTCTTCAGTGTTATTTATAAGCATAAAGGCTATTGCAAACATAAAGGCAAAACCAAGCAATGCATTAAAAAGAAGATCTGTGAAAACATCTTGCTCTTCGGATCTTTGAAAAGTCTTATGTTTCATTGATATTCGGAGCTTATATGATTGAGAGTATGACTCAAACTTGAATCCAATATGAAATACTGAAACTTAAGCAGCATACTCGTAACAAGACCGGTCAAAGTCGTATATAGAGCAACTGCCATGCCTCCACTCATAGTGGATAATAATTGTTGAAGCACTTTAGGGTCAAAGTCTTGGATTTCTCCGATAGGTAGTAACATCAGAATAAAACCAATAACTGTTCCGGTTAGACCTAATTTAAGCAGTACATCAATTGCTAGATAACCTAAAGAGTGCTTATTACTTAGCTCATCCTCAACAAGAGTTAGATTAATTCTTTCTGAAGAGGTATTTACTTGTAAAAGATATCTACCGATAAGAGTTGCCTCAGTAGGCTCACTTACGCTAGCAATCTCTTTATCTAAAGTGATTGCTATGTAAAACCAATGCATAGAAGCTAGAACATATATGGATAAAATAATTATTGAGATTTTGCTTCTATCTGATTGGACAATCAATGAAATCAAGTCCAATTGATAAAGTAAGTAAAAAGAGAAAAGGATTAGGGTGAGAACTAATGATGCCTTAAGTAATAAGTAATTAGGCTTTTTTGAAATTAACATGATTTAGTCGTGACTCGCTCCATCTATAAGGTTTATATCTGTATTGGGAGGTATCAATATATCATCAACACACATTATATTTATACTTATCTGAGAAGGATCTCTCCTTCGAATATGATGAGTGTAAACACCACAAGAACTACAAAAAAAATGCTTGGCGATTTTCTTATTCCATTGATAGTTAAGTAAATCATCCGCTCCTTTCTGTAAATTAAAATGAACTTTACTTATCGGCTTCATGATAATTGCCTTCTTTTGACACAAAGAACAATTACACCTATAGAGTCCTTCTAAAATCTTCTCTGTAAAAAAGCTAAATCTTACTTTTTTGCAATGACAGGATCCAAAATACTCAATCATTAAATATGGCCTGACTGACCTCCATCAACTTCGATGGAAGTGCCGCTTATATAAGAGGCAGCTTCTGAACATAAAAAAGTAACTAAAGAAGCTACTTCTTCAGAAGTGCCATAACGCCCTACTGGAACTGAAGATCCATTGGCTTTAATTACATCTTCCATTTTTCCACCTGTTGCTTCAGCAATTTCAGTGGCTGCTCTTTCCCACATCGCAGTATGAATAAGTCCCGGAAGAACAGAATTAATCAACACGCCATCTGAACCATATTTTTTTGCTAAAGATTTTGAGATTGAGATCATTGCTGCCTTAGTAGCACCATAATCTATCAAAGCTGCATTAGGGTACTTGCCTGCAGAACTTGAAATCATAACAACTCTCCCCCATTTATTTTCTCTCATAGCAGGAAGAAATGCCCTAGTGCATCTTACAGCTGATAAAAGATTAAGTTCATGTAGTTGTTGCCAATCTTCATCCGTCATATATAAAAAATTTCTAGATGGAGATGCGCCTACATTATTGACAAGTATGTCAACTGAACCTTTCGCTAAAACTTCATCTATAAAATTTTGCGTTGACTCTTTTTCGCCCATGTCAGCTACGATACCATTTATTGATCCTATTTCTGTTTCTGTATCGGCCAACTTGGTCACAGCCTCATCAGTTCTTGCACAAAAGAAAACATCAGCACCATGTTGAGCTAACAATTTAACTGTAGCCTCTCCAATTCCTAGACTGGCTCCAGTAACAACAGCTCTTTTTCCACTTAAATCTAAATTCATCATTTATTCCTCTCCTAAAATTAAATTCATTTTGGTGTTACCTCTATCATACCTCTCATCATTGTTAAGTTCATTTAATACAAAACCATTTGATAGATACAAATTTAGAGCAGGTTTCAAACTGTCATTTGTAATTAAAAAAATTTCTTTTGCACCTCTTTCCTTTGAGAAGCTGATGCATCTTCTTAATAACTCTTTTGCTATTCCTTTTCTTTGATATTCCGGTCTCACAGACATCTTCGCCAATTCAAATATACCTTTACCGGAAGGAATCATTGCAGCTGTCCCGACTACATTTTCTTCCAAGATTGCAAAAAAGATCTCTCCTCCTTTGTCTATCACGTAAGATTCAGGATTCTGAAGTGTGTTAAGGTCTTCGTCTTCCATCACAAAATATTTTTCAATCCACAGTCTATTAAGGACCTCAAACTCAGATTTGTAAGTAGCTTTATAAGGAACAATTTTTAATTTATCCATTTAAAGATTCGAGATATTTCCTGAAAGCCTCTCCTGCATTTGATAAGTTTTGATTCCAGTCATTGGATGCGGTTTCATTTGCTTGATCACTTATATATTTAAAGCACAAAAAATTAATTTTCTCGATCATGCAAAGTTTTGCTATCGCGTAGGCTTCCATGTCATATAAATCTGTATTCATTTCTTGGGTTGAGGTGACAAAACTATCTCCAGTTCCACAACTTAATCCAGGTCTGTCGAGTTTTATGTCACCTATTTCATCATGAAGTGTAGCCCCCAAAGGAAGACCTAAATCTCTTAAATCCATATCTCTTTGTTTGAAAGAAGTTACTTCATGGAATCCATGAAGACCCTTCTCTGACGATCCCGCAGTACCAAAATTGATTATATTACTTGGTCTTTCCTCTCTTAATGCTCTGGAGATTGAGATTAATGCGTTCACCTTGCCTATACCTGTATATACAACTCGCCAATCATTTGCCAGCTCGCGGCCAAATTCCTCTTCCATTGCAACTGCAATAAGTGTGTTTTGTTTTGTTAATTCAGTCTTCATAACTCACGAGACTAATTATTGGCATTTCTAACTTATCGGCTCCCTTTAAGGACTTGAGTTCGATAACAACAGCACCACCTACTACATTGGCATCAAGAGATTCCAATAAATCTTTTGAGCACTTCATAGAGCCTCCTGTGGCAAGTAGATCATCTACAATGACTACAGATTTTCCAGTTAGATTTTCTCTCTGCATGGTTAAAGAATTACTTCCATATTCAAGGTCATAACTTTTCGTAACTAATTCTCCAGGAAGTTTCTTAGGTTTTCTTATCATAAGTGCACCTATTTCCAAATGTTCTGCAATCAAAGTACTGAATAAAAAGCCTCTGGCATCAATTCCAGCAATAAAATCTGGGCTGAGAGGTTTTATTGCTTCAGTAAAACGGTTCTTGAGGGTTGTTAAAGCTGACGGTTCTGCTAATAAGGGACTTATATCTCTGAATAGAATGCCTGGAGATGGGAAATCTTGATAACTTTTAATCCATTCTTTGAGATCGTCCATATGATCAGACCCTTTTTAAGAAAGGTACAAAGATAATATTTAAAGCAAAATAGACCAACAAAACATTCAAAAGAAAAACTTCTGGACTAAAAGCGTAAAGATAACAAAGGCCTATAAATATCAATGTTAATTTCAAATACTCTAATTTGATTATATTTTTAGCATCTAGCCATTTTGCTGTGCAGAACATTGAAAAGATTACGATTGAAATGAGAAGTACTCCATGATCATAAGCCATGGTCTTATCTGCAAAAAGAACCACTGCGGCATATGACATACATAAAAATTGAACGAAAGCATAATATTTTGGTAGTGGCTTAATTTGAGGATCATATTTCTCAAAGTGGTCAGAGTTAAAACTCTCTCTAGAAGAACCTTCTGTAGAGCCGTCTGGCGACCAACCTGTTTTTGCAGTAATAACGTTATAAAAGTTCTTTAAAGAAAATGAGTAAGAAAGATCTTTCAAGATTTTTTGATAGATATGGATATTGGCTTTTACAGGATCAAAAGTTTTAATTGGACCTCTAATACCATAGATACATTCTTCATCATCCTGCTCTTCTTGAAAAGTTGAAAATAACCTGTCCCAGATAATAAAAACCCCTCCATAGTTCTTGTCTATATAGATATCATTCTGCGCATGGTGCACTCTATGGTTGGATGGTGTGACGAAGAATAATTCATACCAGCCAAGTTTTGGGATATGCCTAGAATGTACCCAAAATTGATAGATGAGATTAATAGTCCCTACTGAAACCATCACGTATGAGGGAACGCCAACTAAAAATAAGGGAATATAGAAGATCCAGGATATGAAAAAGCCTGTCCCAGTCTGCCTCAAAGCAGTGGATAAGTTGTACTCTTCGCTTTGGTGATGAGCAACATGAGAGGCCCAGAATATCTGTCTCTCATGACTGATTCGATGAAACCAATAATAAAAAAAGTCGTATGCGATAAATGCAAATATCCAAGTTATCCATAGACTGCTATCCATTCTCCATAGAACAAAGTGAGTCTCAATTTGATAGTAAACATAACCGCTAAAGCCTATCTTTAGAATTCCACTTGTACCTCTTATGGAACCCATAAAAAGGCTACTAATAGTATCGTTTAATCTATAAGTATTTTTATTTATAAGCTTTCCGTAGCCCAATTCAAGAACAAGAGCTAATAAAAAGAAAGGTACTGCTATTTCAACGTAGTCCATAAATTACATTTTGTACCAGTCTAAGTAAGTTCCCATGACATCAGCAAACTCTTTCTTCTCACATAAAGTTTTGAAATGGTTAAAAGTTAAAGGGTAATCAGTTTTAAAATTTTTACTTATCAAACTTAAATTTTTGCTTTCTAGCTGATCGAGATAATGACCTTCCCTTAAAAACTGTGCAAATTCACACGCGAAAGAAATGTCGGCAATACTAAGGTGATCTCCAGCCAAAAAACTATTGGAAGTTAAAGATTTTTCTAGTCCATCCAAATAAAACTCGTAAGCAGCTTTTGTTCTTTCGTAAGTGTAAGTGGTTATATCTTCAAGCTCTAGCAGATAGACTTGAAACTCTCTTGAAAAAACTAAGTTTGCGTCCAAAAAACTATCTATTCTTGAAGTTAAACTCGAATCATCCCCTCCATACAATGACTGATCCTGACTCTCTCGGGCAACTGAACGTAAGATACTATTCGATTCGAATACTCCCAGATGATCTTCACCCACAAATCCAGCGGGCACTGTCCCAAAGGGATGTTGTTCAATGAAACTATCTGTTTTGAATAGGGAGCCTTTAAAACCCCTCTTACTTTTTCTCTCGAACAACTTTAAGTCAGCCTTTTCTTCATCTGATATAGGTTTTGCGTCAAAATCCCATAGCCAATTAGGCATATTATTCGGTTTGTCACCAATTACTTCTATATCAACCCCGCCAAGTCTGGCTGTAATAATTGATTTCCAGACCCTAGGATTAGGAAGATAAGAAAATATCCTAATTTTGCTCAAAATTTTATTGTGTCTCTATAGCTTTTTTAAAAGCCGGTCTAGATTCCAACCTTTCTACATAAGCTTTTATATTACTCATTTCATCTGAAACACAACCAAGCCTATTACTCATAAAGCAAGAATGACCCAACATAATATCTGCTCCTGAAAAATCACCAATTAAATATTCCTTTCCTTCAAGGTTCTCATTAACTGGTTTAAGGGCATTTGTGAGTAATCTTTGAGCTTGTCCAAGAACAGTCTCGTCTCTTCTTTCAGGCGGAAGCAAAACTGTGTGAACAACGATAGTATTCATTGGTGGCATAACCATGCCTTCACAGTAATGGAACCATTGAAGATATTTTGCGAAATGCTCTGAATCTACCGAAGGTTTTAAACCTCCATTCTTGTGCCTCTCAAGAATATAATCTGTAATTGCACCAGACTCCCAAATTTGGGTATCACCATCTTCAAGTACTGGAACCCTCCCTAAAGGATGACGCGCTCTGTGTTCATCTGATTTAAGATCAGTGGGGCTAAAGGCCATTTTATTTAACTCATAAGGAAGCTCTAATTCTTCAAGAAGCCAAAGAATTCGACCGGCTCTTGAATTGGGTGCGAAATGCAGTTTTAACATAACTATCTCCTAAAAAATTTAATCCATTATAAGCATAATTATGCTTATCTACATGTTTACGAATGACTCAAGAATTTAATCACTTCTAGTGCCCTATTGGCTTTATCTTCCTGTACAAATATGTGATCGTGAAAGAAGCCTGCAAAAACATTACAAGAAATCTTTTCCTTAGTTAAGGCTTCTGAGATGGTTGAAATTAATCCGTAACTTTCTAGACTTGAATGAACTCCTAAAGACAAGCAGCGAAATTTTGAATCATAAGAAACACTGAACTTTTCAGCATCTTCTTCCGAAATTACCAAAGTCATTCCTTCTTTTTCTTTGAAGGTTGCAATAGGATTGAATTTACAAAATAGCTCATTATAGTCTTCATTCGAACTCATGAAGATGAAACAACCATCAACTAACTTAGGATCTAAATTTCTTAATATATCTTCAAGGTTATGTTTTGCCTGACTCATCAATGGCAAGCCACATTGTATTTTTTTAACCTGTAATAGTTATATGGAAGTGGTGTGATGAATCCTGCAAGGAGCATAAAAGGGATGATCGACCATACAAGAACTCCACCGGCAAAGACAACATCTACAGTGTTCATTGCAACTTCCATAGCTATCATTGAGATAAGGGACATGCCAATAGCAGTACTAAAAGCTTCACTTAAGTTCATCTGTCTTAAAAGAATAATTGTCTCTAGTGCTATCGAAGTAATCAACCCGTTAATAATTGCAAGCACCATGATACCTAACATAGGAAAAGGTATTTCGTTGATCTGAAAAAATAAAATGGTCCCAAAATCACCTATCGAACAACCCAACAAACACCAAAGAGTGTTAATGGATGAACGCTTCCAAGTATGTTTGCAAGTCCAAGAAATTCTATCTTCTACAGTTTCCAGCTCTATTTCATTCATTGTTCTCTTTTTTTGTAGTGGCGAAAGCTTCAAGAGCAGTTTCTCTTGATAATTTTAAATCAACCATCGGTTTAGGGTAGTTTTTTCCTAACTCGATCCCAGCATCAGCCAATATATTCTCTGGAGCCTCCCATGGACTAAAAAGATATTTATTAGGTAAATCTCGAAGCTCGGGAACATATTTTTTCGTATATTCACCTTCTGGATCAAACTTAAGGCCTTGCGTTATTGGGTTAAATATTCTGAAATAAGGCGCAGCATCAGCTCCTGACCCTGCTACCCATTGCCAACTTGCACTATTGCTTGCTAAATCCGCATCAACGAGACAGTCCCAAAACCACCTCTCACCAAAGCGCCAATCGATGAGCAAGTTTTTAACCAAGAAAGATCCAACAATCATTCTTAATCTGTTATGCATATAACCTGTTTGCCATAGCTCTCTCATACCAGCATCAACTATGGGATAACCCGTATTGCCTTTCTGCCAAAGGGCTAAAAATTCTTCATTTTCTTGCCAAGGGAAAATATCAAATTTTTCTTGAAAATTCTTATTTGGAAGATCGGGAAAGTGATACAGGAGGTAATATGAAAACTCTCTCCAGCCCAATTCACTATGAAAATGAGCTAAACTTTTTTCTATTCCTGAAATACCTTCTTTTGTTTTGGCTCTATACCAAACTTCATTTGGAGAGATCTCACCAAAGTGCAAGTGCGGTGACAACCTTGAAACAAATTCTTGAGACGGGAAATTTCTGCCTTCTTTATAGTTCAAAAGGCCAGAATCAAGAAAAGAATTTAAATTTTGTTCTGCACCTATCTCTCCAGGATTCCATTCCTCCTCAAAACTCTCGTACCATTTGATGGTAGGTAGAAGATTTAAGTCTGTAATGGAATCTGAAGATAAATCTTCCGAGTAAAGATTACTCAAATCAACTCTCCCAGCAGGTAACCTAGGTTCTTCAGAATTAAGACAACCTTTTTTATAAAAAGGAGTAAAGACCCTGTAGGGTGTGCCGTCATCTTTAGAAATTGTCCAGGGCTCCCATAATAAAGAAGCACTAAAACTTTCTACAGCTACATTCTTGTCTTCAAAGTTTCTTTTTATCTCTTTATCCCTATCAATTCTCCACGGTTCATAGCACCTGTTCCAGGTCACATAGCTAACTTCTTGTTCTTCGATAAGTTTATTTAAGATTTCATGGGGATTGCCTTGATAGACCAACAGTTTTCCATCTAAGCTTTCATTCAATTTTGTTAAAGATTGATGCAGCCACCATTTACTTGCTGCACCCATTTTAAATTCTCCGCTATTTACTTCATCGAGAATATAGATAGGAATTAATGTCTCGTATTGTGCGGCTGAATCCAATGCCGGATTATCACTCAACCTGAGATCTTGTCTAAACCAGTGAATAGCCGTTCCTTTTTTCATTTTTAAGCTGTGCTACCTCCATCAATCATATGAACAGAACCTGTAATGAATTGGCTATCATCTCCTGATAAAAACAGAAGTAATTTAGCTATCTCTTGAGGTTCTGCATATCTTCCCAAAGGTATGTTCCCTTCAATTTTACTTTTGGGATCATCTTCTTCACCTAATTGTGACATACCGTCTTCCAGCACTTTCATCATTTTTGTTTCTACTGGGCAAGGATTCACGGAATTGACTCTAATTTTCATATCGGCACATTCTTTTGCAGCAGATTTGATCAAACCAACAACAGCATGTTTACTCATAACGTATGGGGCGAGTAAAGAAGCTCCCATCACACCTGCAACGCTTGAAATGGCTACAAAACTACCTCCACCTCTTTCGTTCATGGATGGGATGGCAGCTTGCAAACCCAAGAAAGGTCCTTTTGCATTTACAGCCATCACCTTATCAAATACTTGTTCATCATACTCGGTGATCGGAAGAACATCGCCACTAACTCCTGCATTGGCTATGAACACATCAAGACCGCCATATCTTTCTACAGCTAAATCAACAGCCTTTTGATTGTCTAAGAAGTTAGAAACATCTCCTTCAAAATAACTTAATTTATTTGAGTCTATTTTTTCAGAGACAGCAATTAAATCTTCTTCATGCAGGTCCACCATAAGTACATTTGCACCCTCTTCTAGGAAAAGCTTCACAGTTGCTTGGCCTATACCTCCTGTGGCACCGGTGATTATTACTACCTTATCTTCCAATCTCTTCATAGGTTCATTAATTTATGGGCTAATCTTATTGAGTTACTAAGAAAATACCTCTAATTATAAAAATGGCTCCGACGGACAGAACAATGATTTGAGTCCACCTAAAGAATAACTCATCGTCTATTATATCTAAAACTCTTTTACCTAAAGTAGTGCCTATGATTGAGAAAATTACAGCTACAAAGAAAAGATAAGAACTAGGCCAATTTGCAAAGGAAAAAGAAACCAACACACCACCAAAAAAAACTATTTTCGAGATGTGGCCTATAGTCTGCGCTACTGCTTTAGTAGCTACAACTTCATGTCTAGTCATATCTACTCTCTGAAAAAATACATCAAGTAAAGGTCCACCGACTCCTGCTATCAGATTTGTGAAAACAACAACTCCTCCCGCCACTATACTGATAAAAGGTTTTGTTATATCCAATGAAAGTTCTTTTGGAACTAACCATGCTATATAAGGGAGGACCCCTAGAGCAAAAATAATTAAAATCTCGCTTGGCTGGAAAGCAATAAAATAAAGAAAGATCAAAGAAATCAAACTTCCCAACAATAATGTCCAAATAATTTCCCATTTGATATCTCTTCGATTGAGCCATGCCCTATAACCGTTTGATGTAGTTTGGATTAAACCATGAAGAACCATCGCAGGCCCAACAGATAGAATACTTACAAGAATCCCCATAAGTATTAACCCTCCCAGCATACCAAATATAGAAGATAAAAAAGCCGTAGCAAAAGTTGCAAGAACAATTACTACGAAAAGAAAATCAACTTCCATTTATTGCTTAATTCTTGAGTAGGCTTTCTATATCTCTATTGTTAAATTTAAGAAATAAATAATGCAGGTAAGTAATAAGTCTTATCGGAAGTGGGGTTTTGACTTCATTATTGAAACTTTTATCTGCATTAAGTTGTTGGAACCAAAGATAAACGTTTGGATGAAATTTCTTTAATGGGTAGCCAGCATTTTGTAATCTCGTTGCATATATAAACCATGCGATATCCAATAAAGATAGTTTTGGACCTAATATAAATTTATTCTTCTGAAGTTCAGCATCAATATCACTTAGGGCTGATTTCATACGCAATAGCGAAGCTATTGCCACTTCATCTTGAATTCCAACTTCATCAAAATTCTTCCAAAAATTTCTATTCTGATCATCAACAATGTCAGATTTTCCATGCAGAGTTGCTTTATTTTGAGATTTTGGCTCGATAGATTTTCCTTTGGTTAAGAATCTGGGAACAAGAAATTTAAATGTAATATTTCTTATATCCATATGCAGATCATCTTCAAATCTTAAAAGGTCAGCTACGGTTTCTTCTTTACCAGGAGGAATTAAAGGATTGTTATCAAAGTAATTTTCTAAATACTGAAGGATGTCATTACTTTCTATGTGTACTTCTCCGTCGTGCACAAGAACAGGGACTAGAGATCTTGGATTTATACCCTGAAACCAATCAGAAAAATTTTCACCTGCAGATAAGTTAACCCAATGTGAAGTATAGTTGATTCCTTTGAGATTCATATAAATCCTAGACTTCATCGAACATGCTGAAAACTTGTAATTTATGAGATGTACCCCCTTCCAATCGAGGACTTCTTTTGTTTTGATATCTGATCTTAACAACTTCATATTTCTACTCTCTTATTAGAGATGATGCTTCCCGATTCTTGTAATTCTGGATTGTGTCCTCCACAGGAAATGATTTCTGCCGTTGCCTTATCCCCTTTGATACGGAAAAAAGTAAAACCATTTTCTTCAAGAATTGGAAAAATTTCTTCAGATGAAATGTATTCTGGATTATCAGCACTTATACCTCGTGCAAATGACGGCCAAGTTCCTGTAGAACTGCTTACCGGTCCAACCAGGAATGTTTTTACCTCTTTTTCTAAAATTAAATCCTCTGATTGATGTATTGACGAGGCTCCAATTGCATGAATATCGCCTGAGAATATAAATCTTGATCCTTTTCTGTTTGAAATTTCTTTGAGAAGTCTCTGATGCTGCAAGAACCATCCTTGTTGCCAAAGGTATTTGTTAACCTTTGTGGTTAGGCTTCCCTTCAAGCCCGACAATAATTCGTTAACAACAGTTCCACTGGCTCCTTCTTCAGCCACTACATCCGGATACCATTCTCTCCATTTCCCTGCCGTATAACCTAAAGGGTGTGAAGGAATAAAAGCTAGGTGTCTGGCATCAGACACTTGTAATCTTTCTCTTATCCACTTTTCATCTTGGTCAGATATTAAGACAGCTTTTTTATCGCCCAAGGTCATATTGCCAGCACAATCAGCCATTAGACCTTCAAAAGCTTTGCCGAACCTAATTCTTCCAGTAGTACGTCCAGAAATACCATTTGGAGTATCAAGCATGGGAGGATAAAAAAGATCAGCCATCCTCTTGAATGCGCTTTTACTAAACTTATCTGCTGGGAATGTAACAATCTCTTCTTCTGCGTCATCATTTTCAAAATAGTCATGATCATCCGGTATAAAGAAAATAGGGGTACTCTTAAAAATCGTTCCGTATAAGTCAGCTATCTGTTCATTGCCAATTTTTTTCAGAACCTCTTCATTATTTGAACTTTCAGCACTTTCTGATCTATTAAAAGCTCCATATCGAAACCTCAAATAACCTCCCAAAAAAAACTTTATCAATTTACTATTTCTACCAACAGGAGGAGAGTCTTCTCCTCTCAAGTCCCAATAGACGTGATCACCTATGGCAATAGCAAAATTCGGTTCTTTAGAAAGGCCTTCCTCGAAGATCTTACGTCTAAATGAAAATGGTTTAAAAAATTCTCTGCCAGATGCCCTAAAACCGTCTCCGCCCCCGGGGCAAGTAAAAGCCATAAAGGATGCTTCTTCAATTTCAGCTTCAGATTCTGGGAAAGTCTTTAACTTCCAGGGCTCAAAAATAGATTGATGATCTGAAAAAAGCTCTAACTCATAAGACTTATTTGCTTGAAGATTTTCGATACGAATCTGCCAATTAGTTCCTTGTCTGTCAATCCTGGTTCCTTTTATGCTTCTTTTGCTATCAAGCATAACCTCTAACTCTGAAGCCGGTTCGTACAGAGATACAGATATCACGATCTTGTCTTGGGTTGCTGCAGGAAGTATATGTCTAACTGTATTTGAACTCTTTCCTCGAATAAGAAGGCTTCCAGCTAGCAAAGCCCCCAAAAAAGCTGAAATTTTGAGAAAAGTTCTTCGAGAATACACTTACTTATAGTGCCTCAAAGGCTTGCTTAGCAGCAGCCTCTATAAACTCTAAATCCTCTTCACTATGAGCCAACGAAATAAAATGGTTATGATAAGAAAGCATATAAACGCCTCTTTTTACACACTCATCTATCCATTTAATGTGAGTCTCAAAACTAACTCCATCAAGACGATAATATGGCATTGATGGCATACCAGAAGCTATTAATTTAAAACCTTTGTTTTCAGCAACATCTACCAATCTCTTATTTAGTTTTTCACCGTATTGAATTAATTTCTCTGGTGCATCCACCTTTTGCAATTCATCAAGGGTAGCAATGGCAGCAGCCATTGGGGGTGCACTAAAAAACTGAGTCCCGGTAAAATAAACTCTTTCAGCAGACTGCTTTAGATCGTCAATTCCCACTAATGCTGCAAGAGGATGTCCATTCGCTATTGCCTTACCGAAGCAAATCATATCAGGGTCGAAACCGAAGTGAACATTCGAACCTCTGAGATTAATTCTAAAACCTGCTCTCACATCATCAACTATTGTTACTACTTGATATTGCTTGCACAAGGACGTAAGTTTTTTCCAGTATTCCGGTCCGGGCATAGAATTATCTCGAGAGACAGGATGATCGTATGGGGAAGAGATAAAACAAGCTATATCATGGCCATCCTTAACTAATAGCTCTTCAAGCGACGATATGTCATTCCACTTCACTTTTAACACATGATCATTATCTGAAGATAATATTCCAGGCCTATTCTTATCTTGCATCCATGGAGCTACTCCGTGGTACCCATCATCTATTTTGATAATTTTCTTCTTACCCGTAAATTCACGCGCAATCATTACTGCTAAGCTGGTAGCGTCACCTCCATTCTTACCGAATAAAGCCCAATCCGCTATATCCACCATATCTACTAATTTAGTAGCTAAATCAACCATTACTGGAGAGGCAAGACTTACGGTATTACCTTGTTTAGAAGATGAATTAAAAGCCTCTTCTACCTCTGGATGGTTGTAACCTAAAAT
>MDTD01061093.1_pt1 | contig 14671 bp, 16 predicted proteins | sample 811221 | NCBI WGS metagenome assembly MDTD01 (sample SAMN05326646, study PRJNA326480) | marine metagenome | isolation source: seawater | place: Pacific Ocean: South West | collected 2011
AATTGAACCAACACTAAATTGCCACTCAAATCTTACCCAAATATAAAATAGCATTGCTCCCAGTGCTAAACTTATGGCTAATAGACCAGACTCTAAAAGCTCTTTACTTACCTTGGGGCCAACATTTTCTACTCTTCTAAAATCAACATTTCCCTGGAGCCTGCTTTGAACATTTTCTTTGATAACTTTAATACTATTTTTATTATCGAAACTTTTTTTTTCAAACTTTATTAAATAATCGCCTTTTCTACCAAATTCTTTTACATTAACATCTCCTAGATTTAGATTACTAAAAGATGCTCTAACATCACTAATTTTAATATTGTTATAGTCGCACCTTAACTCAATAAGTGTTCCACCTTTAAAATCTATTCCAAAATTTAAACCTTTAAAAAAAATCATAAGAATACTTACAAGCACTAGAAGTAATGAAGATATATTTGCTATTTTAAATATCGATTCAAAATCAAAATTTTTAATCATAATGTAATCTTATTCTCTCTATTTTGAAAAACTATTCTGGATGTGAGATGCCTTGATATAAAATATGCAGAAAATAATGTGGTAAGTAATCCAATAGAGAGTGTTACTGCAAATCCTTTTATTGGACCTGAACCAAATATAAACAAAATAATAGATGCAATTAAAGTTGTTATATTAGCGTCTAAAATTGTAACAATTGATTTTTTAAAACCTAAATCAAAGGCTTGTATATTAGAGTTTTCATTTCTTAATTCTTCTTTTATACGTTCAAAAATTAGTACATTTGCATCAACTGCCATACCTACAGTTAAAATTACACCTGCTATTCCAGGTAAAGTTAATGTTGCTTCTAATAAAGTCAAAATACCCATCAGCATTACAAGGTTTGAAATTAGTGAGATATTAGCAATTATTCCAAATATTCTATATTTATAAGTCATAAAAATAACGACCAATATAAAACCAACAAATAAGGAAACCACACCTGCCTCTATAGAGTCTTGTCCCAAATCAGGTCCAACAGTCCTCTCTTCTACTACAGACAAAGGTGTTGGCAAAGCACCTGACCTCAATAACAAAGCCAAATCTGTTGCTGTTTGGAATGTAAAATTACCAGATATAGTACCGTTTCCACCAGTTATTGAGTCCTGTATTACAGGAGCACTAATTGCTTCGCTGTCTAAAATTATTGCCAACCTTCTACCGATGTTTTCTGTTGTAACTCTTCCAAATCTTTGTGACCCTAACCTATCTAATGAAAAAGAAACGATTGGTTGATTATTAAGATTATCAAATTTTGGTTGAGCATCAATTAAATTTTCTCCGCTTAAGATTATTCTTTTGCTTACAGATATTTCTTCTTGAGTGTCAGTTATGGTAAATTTTTCGCTACCAAATTCGTCTTTTTCTTTTGTTACTAATCTAAAAGATAATTCAGCAGTTTTACCAAGCAATTCTTTTATTCGATCTGGATCTTTAATCCCTGGAAGCTCTACTAAAATACGATTATTTCCTCTTTTAAGTATTGATGGCTCTTTGGTACCGATTTCATCAATACGTCTTCTAACAATCTCAATAGACTGATCGACCGCTGCTGAGCGTAAGTTAATAGTTCCATATTTGGACAAAAATATTTTAATTTTGTCATTTTTTTTAGAATAGTCTAATTCAAAAGAATTATATTGATCTAAAAATGTATTTATTTCATTTGAATTTTTTTTATTTAATATTTGTTCAAACTTTTTAAAATCCTTTTCTTTAATTTTAAAATCAATTGATTTATCACTTATTGTGAAGTTTTCAAATTTAATTGAATTTTCATTAAATTTTTTTTTTATTGGAATTACTTTAGATTGTAGGCGTCTTTTTTCCAAAGAACTACTATCTACCTCTAATAATAGATAAGATCCACCTTGTAGATCCAGACCTAAATTAATCTTCTTTTTAAAAAAAGCGTTTTCAAAATCTAAAAAATTTGTTAATGAAAATATACTTATTAAAATGAATATTAAATATATTGAAAGAACTTTCGAATTTGAAAAGTTTAACACGATAAATTATTTTTTAACTTCTTTTTTTAAGTGGCTCTGTACTGTGTTTTTAATAACATTGACTTTAACACCATCAGAAATTTCTATTTCTAATTTATCATCCTCATAAACTCTATCAACTTTTCCAATAATACCACCTGAAGTGATAACTTCATCACCCCTTTTAAGGTTTTTGACCATCTCTTTATGTTCTTTTACTCTTTTTTGTTGGGGTCTAATCAAGAAAAAATAAAAAATAACAAAAATTAGTATTAAGGGAATAAATTGTGCAAAATTTGAACTCATTATGTAAGAATAAATATAGTATTAATAATATATTAACAACTAATTTATTAAATATTTAAATTTTGTCTAGGTTTTTCATGTACCCTTTTAAGACTTCAGGTATTGTAATTGAGCCATCTGATTTCTGATAATTCTCCATTATTGCAATTAATGTTCGGCCAATAGCCAAGCCAGATCCATTAAGAGTACCAAGAAAGTCAGATTTATTTTTTGAATCTTTGTATTTGGCCCTCATTCGTCTTGATTGAAATTGTCCACAAGATGAACAGCTAGAAATTTCTCTATACTTGTTTTCAGAAGGAATCCATACCTCTAGGTCAATTGTTTTTTCAGCGCTAAAACCCATGTCACCAGTACTAAGCAAAACTTGTCTATAAGGTAATTTTAATCTTTTAAGTATCTCTTCAGCACAACTTACCATTCGATTTAACTCCTCATTACATTTATTTGGTTCCACTATGCTAACTAATTCAACTTTATAAAATTGATGCTGTCTCAACATTCCCTTTGTATCTTTGCCATAACTTCCTGCTTCTTTTCTAAAACAAGGGGTTGAAGCTACTAGTCTTTTTGGAAGATTTGAAATGTTAAGTGTATTTTCTTTAAACATATTGGTTAGTATAACCTCAGCTGTAGGTATCAAATATTTTTTTTGATTACCTTCCATTTGAATTTGGAATTGATCATTTTCAAATTTTGGTAATTGACCTGTACCGTACATTGTATTTTCGGATACAATTAATGGTGGGGATATTTCTTCGTAACCAAATTCTTTTGTATGCACATCGAGCATAAAATTAGAGATTGCTCTTTCTAATTCAGCTAATTTACCTTTTAAAAACACAAATCTAGAACCTGATGTTTTAGATGCAAGATCAAAATCTAATAGATCTTTATTTTTACCTAAATCATAATGTGATTGTATTTTAAACGCAAACTTTGGTATTTGACCAATTTGATTAATAACTTTGTTTGACTTTTCATCAATACCAACTGGAACGTCATCTAAACCAATGTTGGGTATAAAATCTAATATTTGAGAAATTTTTTGACCTATTTTTTTTTCCTCAACTAACAAAGTATCTATCTCTTTTGAAATATTTTTGGATTTTTCAAATTGTTTTTTGTCTTTTAATTTAGAAATTATTTTTTTTTGTTGTTCTAACTTCTCTTTACTACCAATTATTTCCCTGTGTTTTTTATCTAACTGTATTAGTAGATCAAAATCTATTTTTATATTTCTTTTGGAAATTTTGTCTTTAAAGATGTTTATATTTTCTCTTATTAACTTAAGATTATGCATTTTCTTTATCTCTATTTTTTTCAGTAAGTTTTACTGATATAATAGATAATTCATACAATATTAACAATGGTATTGCCAAACCTATTTGAGTAATAGGATCTGGTGGCGTAAGGATTGCTGCAGCAGCAAAAATTATAACTATAAAATATTTTCTTCTTATTTTAAGATATTCCGAATCTATTACACCAACACGAGCTAGGAGATTCAAAAGGACAGGCAACTGAAAACTTAAACCAAAAGCAAAAATTAGTCTCATTATAAGTGATAAATATTCATTTACTTTTGCTTCTAACTGTATAGGCAAAGCATTACCCTGACCCACTGTCTCAAATGAGAGAAAAAATTTTATAGCAAGGGGCATGACTAAATAGTAAATTAACATCCCTCCTAACAGAAATAAAATTGGTGTTGCAATTAAGTATGGTAATAGAGCTTTTTTTTCATTTTTATAGAGACCTGGTGCTACAAATTTCCATAATTGGGCTAAAACAACTGGGCATCCTAAAAAAATTGCTGCAAAAAAAGCGACTTTTAAATAAGTGATGAATGTCTCGTGTAAAGCTGTAAAGATTAGTCTTCTCTCTATTCCGTCATTTTGAACAGCCTTGGCATATGGTTCAACCAGAAAATTATATATATTCTCAGCAAAAAAATATCCAATTACAAAAATTACAAATATAAATATTAATGAATTAATTAATCTACTCCTTAATTCGGTAAGATGACTAACAAAAGAGCCTTCTTTTGATTTATTAGTCATTATTCTTATCTACACTTTCGTTATTTTTTTTTGAATATTTGTCTTCAGGATTATCAACAACGTCCTCCTCTAATTTGGTCATTTTATTTTGAATGTCAGTAAAATATCTTTTGGTAGATCCTATCCAACTTCCAACTTTATTTAAAACTTTTGGAAAATCTTTTGGACCAATTACTAAGATTGCAACAACAACAATAATTAATATTTCAAACCATCCAATTTGTGGCATTATTGCTAATTAACTTTGTGAATTTGAATCTTTATCTGAATCTGATTTTTCGTCTTTTTCTTCAGAAGACATGCCTTTTTAAAAGCTTTTAATTCCTTTAGCAACATCACCCATTAAACTAGAGATTTTACCTCTTCCAAAAAGTAAAACTACTAGAACAACTACTATAGCAATCTGCCAAAAACTTATTCCCATGTATGTGATTATATACAATTATATCAATTAAACAAATGTCTTTATTCTTCGTTTTTAGGTGAGTCTTTTATGACGTTATCTATTTTCTTATATAAGTCATCTTTTTTTTGCTCTGATTGCTCTTTAAAAAATTTACTAGTACCAAAAATGGATGAGTCTATTGAAGCATCATCAATTAATCCAGCTGAACTTAATTCATCAACACTTGGTAGATCGCTTAACTTTTCAATATTAAAATGTTCAAGAAATTTTTCCGTCGTAGAATATTGTATTGGTTTACCAGGAACATTTTTTCTTCCGGATGGTCGAACCCAGTCAAGTTCAAGCAAAATTTCTAAAGTATTAGTTGAAAATGCTACTCCACGAATAGACTCTATTTCTGATCGCGTAACAGGTTGATGGTAAACAATTATTGCCAAAGTTTCGATTGTAGACTTTGACAATTTTTTTTGTGTAGATTTTTGTAATGACATAAGTTTGGATAAGTCTAAAGCTGTTCTAAATGACCATTTATTTGATTTTAAAACCAGATTTATACCTCTTTCAGAATATTCTTTTTGAAGATTTTCTAAAATTTTTTTAATATTAGAAGAAGAACCTACTCTTTTTTCTATTGTTTCTAAATCTAAAGGTTCGTCAGCAGCAAAAATAATTGCTTCAACTTCCCTTTCAATTTTTGTTTTTTTCTTAGGAAAATTTATAATATTATTTTTTTTTTCATTTTTGCTCATACGAATCATTTTTCTCTCAATTTAAGAGGGGTGTGTTTAGCAGTTCTAATATATACATCATCGAAAAGTTTATTTTGCATTAAATTTACAACACCGTCTTTGACTAATTCTAGACTTGCGGAAAAAACAGATGCTAGACCAGTTTTTTTAAAATTATTTGAAGCCTTAAATGTTTCTGGAATTAATTCTTGAATTTTTTTCCAGTCATCGATATTAGACATATTATTCTTTATTTGTTTTATTCCTTCTTGAGTAGTCATTACAGGCAATTTGGGGATATTAATTGTTTGATAAAGCGATTGAACTCTAATACCTGAATAACTTTTTAATAGTTCATAAAGCGTGACTTTATAAACATTATTATTTACAGATTTAATACCGCCCTTCATGCCTCTATAAAATATATTTTTTCCAATTCTCTCCCTTTTTAAAAGTTGATCAGATAATAATCTAATTAATTCTAATTTTTTTAATTGTAATTTTAACTTTTCAGCAATATCTGAAGCTTTAAATTCGTCATCATCATCTTCGGGTAATAAAAGTTTTGATTTTAAATATGTAAGCCATGTTGCCATAATCAAATACTCAAATGCTAAATCTAAATTTTTAGATTTTTTGATAAAATCTAAAAAATGATCTGCCAAAACTGTCACGGAAATTTGAGTTAAATCGACTTTTTGATTTTTTGCTAGATCAAGCAACTTTTCAAGTGGTCCAGAGTAATTAGGTATATCGACTAATATATCTAAATCATTTTTTGATTCCATCAATGAATACTATCTTAAAAAACGATAAAATTGTTTAGTTTTTTTTATAGTAAAATTGTCAATTGTATTTGTTCCTTTAAGAAGTAATGATGATTCATTAAGATTTCCACCACAATAAAGAACTAGATTACAACCTGAATTTAAACATTTTTTTGCATTTAAAAGAAGATCCCCCTTTAAGGCCTTCATGCAAATGTCATCCGAAATAATTAAACCCTTAAAGTTTAATTTTTTTCTGATGATATTTTTAATAATTATACTAGATTGAGTTGCAACATCTTCGGAGTCAAACTTTTTATAAATAATGTGAGCAGTCATAACAAAATTAGAATTAATATTTTGAAATGCTTTAAAATCATAATTATTTAGTTTCTTTTTGGAGTCCGATATAACAGGAGCTACTTTGTGACTATCAATGTGAGTAGACCCATGGCCAGGTATATGTTTTGCAACGGATCCAATTCTATTTAATTTTAAAATATTAATACAAATATTACCCATTTTTTTAACAGTACTTAAATCAAATGAAAAACATCTATCTTTTAAAATTTTATTAGTTTTTTTATGTAAAAGATCTAATACCGGAACAGTGTTTATATTAATTCCAGTCTCATTTAAGACAGAACAAATTGAATTGAGATAGTATTTATAAATATTACTTCCATTTGAAATATTTTTTTTATATAAATTGCCAAAAAATTTTTGTGATAATTCTCTGCTGTTAATAAGATTAGAAAATCTGGAAACAGATCCTCCTTCTTCATCTATCATAATTGGGTAAAATGGATCCTTAAAACACAATCTAATTTGTTTGGTTAATTTTTTAACTTGTTTAAATGATTTAACATTTCTTTTAAATAATATTATTCCCCAAGGTTTATGTTTTTTAAAAAGTTTTTTTTCAGATGCGGTTAAAAAATAAGTCTGAATACTTGTTATAATTGGTTTTCTATTCATTATTAATTAAGTAAATCCCAAAAAGATCTTTTTTTAATTTTTTTAATATTTTTTTCATCATTAAAGTATTCTATAATATTACTTGTATCATCTGAAAGTAATGGTAAATGATTTAAATTTTTATTTAAATTAAGCGACAAGTCTAGTCTATTTTTTTTAACTTTTTTAATATTTTCGTCTGAGAAATAAAAATAATTAGTCAAGAATAGAAAAGAAATTATTACTATAAATTGAAATATAACAAATATCTTATTAAACATTACATTTTTTTTGGTAAAGAAACGTCAAGTATAAACATAGCATTTGTTAAAATTATAGTTATGAGTTGAAAAATTTGAAATGTTAATTGATTTTTAATTTTTCCATTTATAATAAATTTAAATTGAGCATCTTCATTACCTTTGCTCCAGTAAGAATGAAATATTGTGACCAATTCATAAAGGTAAAAAGGAATTCTATGTGGTTCAAATTTTTTTGACGATAAGTCAACTATTTTTGGCCACTCAATTATTTTCCTTAATAATTTATATTCAAAATAGTTAGGATTAAAATTTGTACTTCTTATATTATTGAAATTTTTGGGTTTTATTTTTAAAGAGGAATACAAAGAGTTTATTCTAGCAAAACAGTACTGAACATAAAAAACAGGATTATCTTTATTTTTTTCAAGCACTTTGTTAAAATCAAAATCTACTTCAACATCGTTTCCTCTACTTAACATCATAAATCTTAGGGAGTCTTTACCTACTTCATTGAGCACTTCTTTAATTGTGATAAAATCTCCTTTTCTTTTTGACATCTTATAAGGCGCTCCATTTTTAATTAACTTAACAAGTTGACATACTTTGCAGATAAGAATGTTCTTATTTTTGGTCAATGCATTGACAGCAGCAGATATTCTTTTGATATATCCAGCATGGTCAGCGCCAAGAATATTTATTAAATAATCATATTTTCTTGAGACTTTATTTGAATGATAAGCTAAGTCATTTGCAAAATAAGTCCAAGTATTGTCATTTTTAGTTAAAGCTCTATCTGTATCATCTCCAAAGAGACTAGACTTAAAAATTAATCTTTTAACCTTCTTCCAATCTTGGTTGACTTCACCTTTGGGTGGCTCCAAATACCCCTCAACAATTAAATTCTTTTTTTTTAGTACTTTGATTACTTTTTCAACAGATTTATTTTTTATTAATTTAGTTTCAGAAAAAAAATTATCGTGTGAAATACCTAGATCTTTTAAATCAGATTTAATTAATTCCATAGAATATTTAAGTCCTTGGGTTTTTAATTTTTTTTTAATTTTGTCGAAATTGTCGAGATTTATATTTGGTTGTCTCTTTAAAATTTGTTTAGAAATTTCTATAATGTATTGTCCAGGATATAATGAACTATCGTTTGGAAAATTTGTATTAAATTTTATCTGTTTTAATCTAAAATATATAGATTTTGAAAAGTCATCAATTTGTTTGCCATAATCATTTATATAAAACTCTTTGACTACTTTGTTACCATTAAATTTAAGTAAATTAGATAAAACGTCACCAAATATTGCTCCTCTACAATGCCCAATATGTAAAGGACCCGTTGGATTTGCTGAAACAAATTCAATATTATATTTATTTTTTTTTTTATTAGACCCAAAAGTTTTTTTGTTTTTTTTTATATTTTCAATAATTTGCAACCACGCTTCAGTTGAAAGTTTAATATTTAAAAAACCAGGGCCAGCAATATCAATTGTAGAGAAGTGTTTAATATCATTAATTAAAATTTCTTTAATTATGTCTGCAAGATTTCTAGGATTTTGATTGGTATTTTGAGCTAATATTAATGAAATATTTGTTGATAAATCACGATCGAATTTTTCGGGTGGAATTTCAACTGTAATTTTGTCTAGAATGTTATTGTCCTTAAATTTTAATTTTGTTTTATTTTTAATTACAGTCTTTTTTATTTTTTCTAAATATATATTAAAAAAATTCATATTATTGATTTGTATAGATTTATTGCATATCTATCAGTCATTCCAGCTATAAAATCACATATTCTTCTCTCAATTGTGAACATTTTATTATCATTTTTTTTTATAAATTTATGAGGCTTTTCCCTTATTTTTTTGAAAAGCGTTCTTACAATATTAGAGCCCTCTAGTGTTTTTTTTAATACCGCGGGATTATTATACATATTCTTGTTTAAGAAAAATTTGATTTTTTTATCAAACACCATCATTTCGTCCGAAAAATTCACGAGTTTTATTTTTGTTTTGTAGACATCTTTAATATTTTTAACTCTATACTTTTTTATATTGTGGTTTGTTTTATAAACTACGTCACTTACCATTTTGTTAATAAGGTCTCTTGTAATTTGTCTAAATACTAATTCTTTATTATTTTTTTTTAACCTTTTAATGTGTGATTTGACACATGTAGATATTATTGGAATCTCTGTAAGTTGATTCAAATTAAAAAAACCTGCATTTAATCCATCTTCTAAATCATGACTATTATATGCTATATCATCTGCGATTGAGGAAAATTGAGCTTCTAAAGAAGGACCTTTGATAAAATTAATTCTTTTATTAAATATATTTTTACCCAAAATATTTTGGTATTTTTTATTATTCATAATTGGACCATTATGTTTTAATAACCCATCAAGTGTTTCTATTGTTAAATTCAATCCATTAAAATTGTAATTTTTTTTTTCTAATAAAGTAACTATTCTTAAGGTTTGAATATTGTGATCAAATCCACCATGATTTTTCATACAAATATTTAATTGTTTCTCACCAGCATGGCCAAAAGGGGGGTGTCCCAAATCATGAGCTAGGCTTAATGTTTCACATAAATCATCATTTAATTTAAAAATTTTACTTAACGTTCTTGCAATTTGAGAAACTTCCATTGAATGGGTAATTCTTGTTCTATAATGGTCACTTGTTGTATTCACAAAAACCTGAGTTTTATGTTTGAGTCTTCTAAAAGCAGTTGAGTGTATTATTCTGTCTCTGTCTCTTTGATAATATGATCGAAATTTACTAGATTTTTCTTTGTAAATCCTTCCGCTAGATTTAAAAGGTGCGGCTAATAATGAATAATCGTTTTTTTGCATTAGAACAAATATTTAGTTATAATACATCATTTAGAAAATAAATGACTAACAAAATTGAATTTACAGATACAGCGAAAATGGAGATTAGCAGAATAATTTCCGAAGATGCTTCAAAAAAATACTTTAGGATATCAGTTATGGGGGGTGGCTGTTCTGGGTTTAAATATAATTTTTCTTTTGATGATAGGATTCATCGTGACGACAATCTTTTTGATCAAACAATTATTGATAATAATTCACTTAAAATTATAGAGGGTTCAGTTATAGATTTTAAAAAAGAATTGATTGGAAATTCCTTTACAATTACAAATCCAAAAGCTAGTTCTTCGTGTGGCTGTGGATTGTCTTTTTCTGTTTAATGAAAATTACATCGTGGAATGTTAACTCTGTAAGAGCAAGAATTCTTAACGTTAAAGATTACCTAAAACAATCGAAACCTGATATTTTAATGATGCAAGAAATTAAAACTGAAGAAAAAAACTTTCCTTTTAATGATTTTGAAAGCCTGGGTTACAACTCTTATGTTTTTGGCCAAAAAAGTTATAATGGAGTAGCTATTCTAAGTAAAAAAAAAATCAAAGAAGTTGATAACAATTTTATTAAAGATGATAAAAAACAGTCTAGAATTATAACTGCTAACATCATCAATAAATCAATTACTATTAAATTAATAAATATTTATGTTCCTAACGGGAATCCAATTAATACAGACAAATATCAATATAAAATGAATTGGCTTGATGCATTTATTAAAAAAATTAAAAAATGTTTAAGTAAAAATAATAAAATTATTATTGGTGGTGATTTTAATGTTATCCCTGAAAAGAATGATGTTTATGATCATACAAAATATGAAAATGACGCACTTTTTAAATTAGAAATAAGAAAAAAATTTCAAGAAATAATTAATTTAGGCTTTCATGATATTTATCGTTATTTTAATAAAGATAAATGTGAATATACATTTTGGGATTATATGGCTGGTTCTTGGCAAAAAAATAATGGTCTAAGAATTGACCATTTTTTAGTATCAAATAATTTATTAGATAAAATAAAGTTAGTTAATATAAATAAGAAGCCTCGGGCTAAAATTAAACCATCTGATCACACGCCAATAGAGATAGAATTTACTTAACTCTACCATAGATATCCTCATATCTAACAATATCTGTTTCTTTTAAAATTGAACCTTTTTGAATTTCCAATATTTTAACGTATTTTTTAAATGTGTTTTCTATTCTATGAATAGCTCCTTTGGGAATATAAACAGATTCATTTTTGAATTTTAAAAACTTTTTATTATTTAAAGTAATCATAGGCCTACCCTGTGTTACTAACCAATGTTCAGATCTATGAAAGTGTTTTTGAAGACTAAGAACACCCTTAGGTTTAACTATCAATTCTTTTACTAAAAAATTCTTACCTTTAAATAAATTTGTGTAACTCCCCCAAGGTCTATGAAAAACATTTCTTTTTCTAAAATAATTTAATTTATTCTTATTAAAAATTTTAGATATTTCTTTCCAGCTTCCTTGATCTGACCATGGAATATTTAACTTAATAGCATTTATATATTTTGACTTTTCGAGAACTGCATAGTCAAAAGATTTTTCTACACATTTTTTAAAAGCTGATTTGTTTAAATAATAAATATTATTTCTGTATTTCGATTTTAGAATAGAGTTTAAACAATTTTTAAATGTTTTGGGTTCATGTTTCTGAAAGTTGTAGATTAAAGAGTCTTTTCTCAAAAAAAACATACCAGAATTCCAGTATCCTTTTTTTTTAATAACTAGCTTAGCTTTTGATTTAATTGGTTTTTCAATAAATTTTAATACTTTATTTAAGTTATTTTTAATTTTTTTTGTATAAAAATAGCCATACTCGGTTGATGGATTGGTAGGTTTAATACCAAAAATGAAAACATTTTTGGTATTAAGATGTATAGATGCTCCTTTAATTGCCTTTATAAAAGTACTATTTTTTTCTAATAGATGGTCAGAAGGAAAATACATTAAGGGTTGATCATAGGGTATATCTTTAATTAATGCTGAGGCTAGTATAGCTGGTGAGGTATTTTTTTTAACTGGTTCTAGGATAATTTTATATTTTTTTATTTTTAATTTTTTTAATGACTTTTTAATATCAGATAAATATTTTTTATTGGTGCTTATTATTGGATAATCAAAAACTTTATTTTTTACTCTTTCTAGAGTTTTTTGCATTAGAGACCAGCCGCCAAAGTCAATAAACTGTTTTGGTTGATGGTGTTTTTTATTTTCCCATAGTCTTGTCCCTGCACCACCACATAAAATAACAGGTCTAATTTTCATTTAGATATCTGCGTAACACTTAACTTCCTTTTTACCACCAGGATGTGTTGAGGCACCAAGATATGCTGGTCCAACTGTTTGTGCATACTTCCACAGTGTTCCGTTTCCAAAATTAATTTTTTTAGGTTTCCACTTTTTTCTTCTTTTTAATAATTCTTTTTTTGAAATATTAACGTTAATTATTCCTTTTTTTGCATCTATATGAATTATGTCACCATTCTTTAATAATGCTATAGGTCCGCCTACAGATGCTTCAGGACCTACGTGTCCAATACAAAAACCTCTGGTTGCTCCAGAAAATCTTCCATCTGTTATAAGCGCAACTTCTTCTCCCATTCCTTGACCATATATTGCGGCAGTAGTTTGCAACATTTCCCTCATACCCGGTCCACCTTTTGGACCCTCATATCTAATTACAATTACATCACCCTTTTTATATTTTTTATTTAAGACTGCTTTCAATGCCGCTTCTTCAGTATCAAAACATCGTGCTCTTCCAGTAAAATTTAAATTTTTAAGTCCTGCAATTTTTACTATAGCACCGTCTGGTGAAAGGTTGCCTTTAAGTCCTACAACACCACCATCTTTTGACAAAGGATTTTTATAGCTTCTCATGACTTTTTGGTTTTGATTAAATTTAACATTTTTTAAATTCTCTCTAATTGTTTTTCCTGTAACTGTTAAACAATCACCATGTATATATCCTCCATCCAACATTGTTTTAAGTAACATTGGTATGCCACCAGCTTTCCACATATCTTTTGCAACATATAACCCACCTGGTTTAAGATTTGCTAGATAAGGTGTCTTTCTAAATATTCTTGCAACATCCATTAAATCAAATTTTATTCCTATTTCATTTGCGATAGCAGGTAGATGTAAAGCTGCGTTTGTTGAACCTCCAGTTGCTGCAACGATTGCTGCCGCATTTTCTAACGATTTTCTCGTTACTATATCTCTCGGTCTTATTTTTTTTCTTAATAAATTCATAACCATTTTTCCACTATCAAATGCGTATTTATCTCTTTTTTGGTATGGAGCAGGTGTTCCCGCAGAATAAGGTAACGCTAATCCAATAGCCTCTGAAACACAAGCCATGGTGTTTGCTGTAAATTGACCCCCACAAGCACCAGCGCTTGGACATGCTTTTAATTCTAATTTTCTTAGAGCGTGTTCAGTAATTCTACCTGATGAATATTCACCGACACCCTCAATAACATCTTGAACAGTTATGTCTTTTCCATTTAATCTACCTGGCAATATTGATCCTCCATAAATAAAAACGCTCGGTACATTTAATCTTACCATTGCCATCATCAATCCTGGTAGCGATTTATCACAACCTGCCAAACCTACTAAAGCATCATAACAATGACCCCTAACTGTAAGTTCTGTTGAGTCTGCAATTACATCTCTTGAAACTAAAGATGATTTCATACCCTCGTGACCCATAGCTATTCCATCGGTGACAGTGATAGTGCAAAATTCTCTTGGAGTGCCGCCAGCTAATTTAACTCCTTTTTTAACTGACTGAGCCTGTCTCATTAAAGCTATGTTGCATGGGGCGGCTTCATTCCACGTTGATACAACACCAACAAAAGGCTTAGAAACATCTCTTTCGGTCAAATTCATACCGTAATAAAAGGATCTTTGAAAAGCTTTCTCTGGCCCTAATGTTGTATGTCGACTTGGTAAATTTTTTTTGTTAAATTTTTTCATTTTAAACTATTTATTGTAAAAGTGATCTTTTCAATATCAATTTTTAAATCATTATAGATATTTTTTTCTTGTTCTACAATATGCTTTGGGGCACGCTTTACAAAGCTAGAATTATTTAATTTTTTACTTATGGTGTCTAAATCTTGTTGAATTTTGCTTTGTTTTTTTGATAAATTTTGTCTAATCAATTCAAGATCTATACTTTTATCAAAATATAATTTTAGTATTTGACCATCTAATACTAAATT
>MDTD01015115.1_pt1 | contig 14670 bp, 13 predicted proteins | sample 811221 | NCBI WGS metagenome assembly MDTD01 (sample SAMN05326646, study PRJNA326480) | marine metagenome | isolation source: seawater | place: Pacific Ocean: South West | collected 2011
AGGGTATGCCTTTCATAAATGCGTTCGTATTTAGTTCTATTTGGTTTTTTTAACTCATCTTTATAAACATCTCCAAAAATTTTGTTCATATCATCTGAGGGCAAATAATTATTTATAAAAGAATTAAAGCCTAGTATTTTTGTTCTATCTTTTAAGAACGATTTAAATTCTTTTATTAGATTGGAGACTAACATAGTAAATTTTTTAGATTATATCTCCATCATTGGTTTTCTTTTTTTAATAAGCTAATAAAGTTCTTAGGTATTGATAAAAGTTTAAATGTATTAATAAATAATATTTGAAATGCTATATAAAAAATAATAAATCCCATTCCATGAATGATCCAATTATCAAAAATATTTATATAAAATGCATGTCCTAAAAATAAAAATATCATTACTGAAGAAAGCATCCAAACTGTTTCAATTCTACTTTTAATAATTTTAGCTGATAGTGATAGCAAGAACACCATTTGGATAGCTCCGCCAAAAATTATAGATATTAGAAAATTATCTATAGTAAAGATATTTTCATTTGTGAAGTTAGTGAATACAACGAACACTAAAGAGGACAATAGAAATATACAATGCGACAAAGCTATTTTTGCCCTTTCTCCTAATATAAGTAAAAAATTTATATTTGATGATATACAAATACGAAGATAAAAAAGAATAAAGATTAATGGAAAGAAACTCAAAATATCATCATATTGGGATGCGAACAAAGGTATGACGTACTTTTCTAACAAATGAAATAAAATAACTACGAAAAATGTATAAAAAACTGTAGTAGTCTTAATGAAAGAAATATATGAGCCAAATAAAATATACTTTTGATCTGGTTTTAAGACAAGGAACTCTCTGGAATATTGTGAAAAAAGGCTTAACAATTGTGATGAAATTATCAAAAAAATTGACCCAATAAAGGTTAAGGCTCCAATACTAGCAATTGACTGAAAATCAAGAAAAATTGATGCAATTAATTTTTCAAATGTTGCTGCGAGTGTTCCAACCAAATTAATTGCTAAAATTGGAACGCCAAATAAAAGAAGTTTCTTGAAAGTTTCTTTATCAAAATAGCTTTTAAGTCTTAATTTTGAAATAAACGTTATATATATGCTTGCTAGGGAGTAAACTATTAGCTCTCCATATGCTACTCCAAGCAAACCATATTTAATTAATAAAGGTATTTGAATAAATATTCTTGTGGCTACAATTAAAAAGCGAGCCTTTTGAGTGATCTCAAATGAATAAGTAAATCTATTTAAAAGAAGATAATGATAGTAATATTGATAAGGTATTGTTGCTAGGCCATAAATCAAAGCAACATGTAAAAATAAAGTTTTTTCATAAAAAAAATAGGCTATTAATCCAATTGATATAAGTATAAATATAATAGGAACAATATAGATTAATGAAATACTCAGACTTTTTTTAATATCTTCTAATCTGTTCTTAACGAAATATCCAGGTAGCTTAATCATCAAGCCATCAGTGATACCCAAGCTAATGAATACATGATAAGTAAATACAAGCATTGCAGCTGTCATTATTCCAAATTCAAATTTTTCTAATAGTAATATTGATGCAGCAAGTACAATACTTTTTGAGATTGTTTCAAGAATTGCTGGAATAGACCATTGAAATAAGTGCTTATGGAACATGATTTAAAAAAAACTAATTTTTTGATTCATATTCAACATACCAATCAACAAATTTTTGAATACCGTCACTAATATTAGTTTTTGGATTAAAACCAAATTCTTTATTTATTTCATCTATATTGGCATAAGTCACAGGCACATCCCCTGGTTGCATCGGCAATTCGTTTTTAATAGCTTTTTTTGATAAAGCCTTTTCAATGCACTCAATAAACTCTTCCAAACTTATAGGTTTGTTATTGCCAATATTTAGAACCCTAAAAGGGGCATCTGATAATGTTAAATCAAATTGATTAGATTTAGGTGGTTTATCAAGAACGCTTAACATTCCATCAACAATATCATCTATGTATGTAAAATCTCTTTTCATATTTCCATTGTTATAAACATCTATTGGCTTGTCCTCAATTATTGATTTTGTAAACTTAAAATAAGCCATATCAGGTCTACCAAAAGGACCATATACAGTAAAAAATCTTAATCCTGTTGTAGGTATTTTATACAAATGACTATATGAAAAAGCTAATAATTCATTTGACTTCTTTGTGGCAGCGTAAAGACTAATAGGGAAATCGGTTTTATCTTGAATTTTAAAGGGTTGATCTTTATTCATCCCATATACTGAACTTGAAGAAGCAAAAACTAGATGCTTGATTTTAAACTCTCTACAGCATTCAACTATATTCACAAATCCAACTAAATTTGATTCAACATATGACTGAGGATTATCAATTGAGTATCTTACTCCAGCTTGAGCGGCCAAATTAACCACAATATCAAAATTACACTTTTTAAAAAGTGCAAAAAGATCTTTTTTATTACTTATATCTATCTTTTTAAAATTATATTTCTTTTTTACATCTAATTGAGCTGCATATTTAGCTAAATTTTTTTTTCTTGCCACCTTAAGATCAATATCATAATAGTCATTGATATTATCAATTCCATATACTTCATGACCCTCATCTAACAGCTTTTTACACAAATGAAAACCAATAAATCCAATTGAGCCTGTGACTAAAATCTTAAACATTAATTGTCTCCATAAATGTCTCTTGTAAAAAGTTTGGACTGGAAAGGTTTGATTTCTTTTGATGATCTGTTAGCAATGATTATATCTGAATTTTTTGTGAATTTATCTATATCGTTAACCACTTTAAAACCCTTAAATGAATCTGTATTCAAGCTTGGTTCATAAATTATTATTCTAATATTTTGAGAGGCTAAATTATTGATTAAATCTAAAACGGCAGCTGATCTAAAATTATCTGACCCTTCTTTCATAGCTAAAAGATATACTCCAACTACTTTAGGTTTTGTATTTAAAATCTCACTTACTAAATAATCTTTGCGAGTTTGATTTGATTCAACAATTGCTTTGATTAAATTTTGTGGGGTGTGGTTAAAATTTGCCAGAAGTTGTTTCGTGTCTTTTGGCAAACAATAACCTCCATATCCAAAAGAAGGATTATTATAACCATTACCAATTCTTTCATCCATTGACACACCGTCAATAATTTCTTTCGTATTTAACTTATTGTTGATTGAGAATGAATCCAATTCATTGAAAAATGCTACCCTCATAGCTAAAAATGAATTAGAAAATAACTTAATAGCTTCTGCTTCATCAGATGAAGTTAAAACGGTAGGGACATTATCTGCTTTTGTAGACTCTAAAAGTAATTCAAGAAATTTCATAGCTAATTTAGTTTTACTACCAACTATTATTCTTGATGGGTAAAAATTATCATATAAAGCTTTTCCTTCTCTTAGAAATTCAGGAGAAAAAATAATCCTATCTGAATCATATTTTTTTTGAAGTTTTTTTGTATATCCAATTGGAACAGTAGATTTTATGACAATAAGCGCATCTTTATTGTGTAAAAATATATCTTCAACAACAGCTTCAATTGAAGAGGTATCGAAAGCATTCTCAGAATCTTCAAAATTTGTTGGGGTTGCAATTATTATAAATTCAGCATCTTTATAGGCTATTTTGCTATCAAGTGTTGCTTTTATCTTGACAAAACTATTACAGATTTCAGATTCAATTAAAGAATCATCAACAGTACTTTTTTTATTATTTATTAACTCTACTTTATCAGGATTAATATCTAAAACTGTCACATAATTTTTTTTACCTAGAAGCGCAGATATTGCCATCCCTACGTAGCCCGAACCAACGACAGTAACCTTGGATCTTTTTAAATTATCTAAATCTTTTGACATGAAGGAATATTTAAGCAGTAATAATACTTACTCTTTTGACCATGAAAATTGAATTAAAATATATGAAATTGATATAACGAGACCAACAAAGAAACCGAGTGCTGCAAAGAAAATTCTACTTGGGAAAGATTTTATTTCAGGTACATATGGCTTATCTATCGTCTTTACTAAATAATCATCTGAGATATTAGCCATCATTTTTGTTTGTAATTGCGATTTTATCATTGCATTTATTGATTTTATGAGCTCAACTTGCTGATATTGGGTCAATTGATTTTCTAAAAAAACCAAAGCTTTTTCTGACTCTTCTAAATCTTTATCTCTTGAGACTTCATTTATTTGATCGACGATTAAATCAATTAATTCTTTGGAAAAAACTGGAGATAAATGAGTATAACTTATTGTAATAAAACCAGAATCTAAGTCTTTGGTAACAGTCAAGTTTTTTAGTAATTCCTTATGGACTTCAAGGATAGAGGGTTCAACCTGTCTATATTTTTTTAAACTGCGAGTCCATTTTTTATTTTCAAAATCATATAAATCAGGATCATATACTATCTTCTTGTTACTTTTGTTATATGAATCTGCTGCAATTATGTTTTCAGTAACCATTTCGAATGTCATTAAATGTTCTACAAATTCTCTAGATCTTGCTGTTTCAATTACATACTGAGACTTATCTCCACTGCTTGATGGCAGACTAATGCCAGCCAATGAAGCTAGTCCTCCATATTGAGATGCAAGACTGGACATTGCACTGTTTTCATTATTAGAACTATTAATTTGCAAAAGGGTTGATGATCTGTATTGATCTGGAATGACTTTGGAAACTCCGTAAAAAATGATACTAAATAGTAAAGCCAAACATATAATTAAGAGTTTATTTTTATACAAAACTCCTATAGCTTCAGCTATATTTATTTCTTCTCTATTAATATCCAAGTTGTTCATATTAAGTTATGTATTTTAAAGACTATACACATTATAAATAAAATTATCTTAATATGCTCAGAATGTTCTTTTTAAGAGTATGAATAATTAAACAAAGTTTTTAAGTATATACTCTGGTTGTGTGAAAGAGGCAAATCCTTCTTTAAAGTCGGCTATACTCATTTCCTTTTCTGACGGCTTGGGTTTGTCAGAATTGTAAAAACGTCTTCCAATCTTGTATAAACTAATATTCATTTTTTTAAACTCTCTAATAGCGACATATTGTGCAGCATGACCGATTGGTTTATCAAAAAGATTTCTATCATACACAGCAGAATCGTACCTTCCCTCATCTTCAGTGAAAGTAAATAATGCTCCCCCAATAAGTTTTTTTTCATCTCTTAATGTGACCAAAAAAGCTTTGTTTTGATTTATGTTATTAAATTGAGCTTCCCAAGATTCATCAGTTCTTGTTTTTCTTCCGGCAACTTCAAGATGTAAATTCTTAAATTCATTCCATTCTTCTAAACCAAGGGTTTTATTATGAACTTTGATATCCCAGAGCTTTTCACCCTTATTTATCAAAGGTTTATATCGCCTTCTAATGCCAGACTTTATTTCACTTAAATCTTTTCTAATATCTACATATAAATTATGAACTACAGAACATTCCGCATTATTTTTCATACAATGTAAGTGCCAAGGGCTTAGATAATCCTTGTTGATATATGTGCATGATGATTGCCAATATTTATTGGATAAAAGAGAATTTATTCTATTACAGATCTCAAATATCTCCGCGTTAGTTTTTTTTATTTGTTTTGAAGAGGTCCCAATTAAAAATAACGGCTGAAGAATATTTTCTCCAAAACTCGAAAAATAACATTCTTTTTCTTTTATTGAAAGTGAAACAGGCCAAATTGCTACTGGTAATTCATTGCAATATATTACTGATGAAAGATCGATAATTTCATCATAATTTTGTTTTTGATACTCAATTTGGTAATCAATGTTTGCAGCCAAATAGTCAACGGGCCTATATTCTAAAGATGAAAATGATTCATGCCATAAATCAGAACTTTCGCTTCTAAATTTAAAATTAAGAGACGAGTTGTCAAATTGTTTTAAGATATCTGCTGTAATCTTCATGAAATAAAATTAATATCTAAGCATATCTTTTGAAACCTGGTTTAGATATTGAACCTTTTATATGATCTTTAAGTTGTTTGCTATTTAGTTTCGATATGGCTGAAATATTTTTGAAAACCTCTTCAGCAGCTTTTTTATACTTTTTTAGATGTGCTTCATTTTGGGAGAAATTAGGATAATATCTATTAGTAGCTAATATAGATCTCTCTAACATTTGTTCAACAAAGTAAGTCTTTTTAATATCGTTATCTTCTGCAAATGACATATAACTTAGTTGATATAGCCCTGAAACATCGAGTCCTAAATCATATTTATTACTCATTTCAATCCAAAATTTTTGAACACTCTTACCCATTTTATGAAGATGCTCGTGCACACTTTTATCAATATATTTTTCAATAGTAGCTAAGGCAGCTGCAGTTCCAACTCTTTCTGTCCAATTTGTACTACTTATAAAAGTATCTTGAGCTGAGGTCATAACTTTATCAGTTCCAATAATTGCTGATATTGGAAAGCCATTCCCAATTGCCTTTGCGAACACAGCAATATCTGGATTAATATTGAATTTTAAATGGCTGCCTCCAGGACAAATCCTAAAACCAGATGATATTTCATCAAATATTAAAACGACATTTTCTTTATTGCACATTTCTGAAATTGTTTCTAAAAATCCATCATTTGGTTTTACTGACCTCACTGGCTCCATGACTACACATGACAGATCTTTTATATGTTTTTTAAATAATGTCTTAAATTCCTCTAAATTATTATAGTTAAAAGGTATTGCTGTTCCCTCAAGACCCTTTGGCACACCTGAAGATTTTAAAGAAGGCAACAAATGATTGTCTAAATTTGAATCAGTTTTTATATTTGATGCTAAATACCAATCACTCCAGCCATGATATCCACAAAAAAGAACTTTATCTCTATTTGTATATGTTCTAGCAATCCTAATTGCGATACTAACCGCCTCGCCCCCTGATCTTGAATACCTGACCATACTAGCCCACGGATGCATATTGCATAATTTTTCTGCGAGCAGCGCATCTTCGGAACAATTTATTGATGAAGAGCTCCCCATATCAATACAATTTTTAACAGCTCTATTTACGTCAGGATCTGCATATCCAAGAACATTTGCACCTATTCCACTAAAACTAAAATCTAGATATTTTTTATTTTCTAAATCCCAAATATATGTTCCTTTTGCCTTGGAGTAATACTTAGGCCAAAATTCCCTTGAAAATTGATCAGGACGTTTTGATAGCAATTGAGAAAATCCAGGAATTCTTTTCTCACCAATTTTTTCTAATCTACTTACCATGCGGTAAAACCTCCATCAATAACAAGATTATGACCATTTATATAGCCTGAATCATCAGAAATTAAAAAAGAAACACCATTTGCAATATCATCTGCACTCCCCATTTTATCCATAGGACATCTATATGAATAATTTTTGATAAAATCTTTACCTTGAGGTTCTTTAGGATTAAAAATTCCACCAGGTGAGATGGCATTAACTCTAATATTCATTTCTCTAAGATGAACACAATAATATTTAGTAAGCTGGATTATTCCAGATTTTGTTGCAGCATATATTTCAGGGCTATTTCTTTTTGTGTCTGTATATATCCTTGGATCAGCTGATACAAGTCCATAAAGCGATGCTATATTAACAATACTTTTATTTGTTTTATTATTTTGGTTCTTTTTAGCAAATTCATTAATCATATTTATGGTTCCTTTGAGATTAACATTGTAAACATGGTCTAACTCGTCTTCAGTGCGATCTAGAAAATCAGAAAAAACAGAAATGCCTGCATTATTAATCAAAATATCAGGATTAGTAGAATCAAACAAAGATCTGACCTCTTTGACATCAGCAACATCAAGACAAATTGTATTATCGTTGATTTCATTTTTATCAGTAGAAATATCTATATTAAAAATATCATAATCATTACATAGTTTTTTAGAGATAGCTCTTCCAAGCTGTCCATTAGCGCCAGTTAAAAAAATAGATTTCTTTTTTATACCCATTTATGCATCCAATAAGACTTATCTGAAATTTGAAAACCTATTTTACCATATGCAGTGCATGCTCCAATATTATCCTCCTGAGTTACTACAACAACTTTTGCACAGTCCATAACATCAAACATATATTTTGTAGCATATGAAATCAATGCCGTGCCAAATCCATGACCCTGAAAGTTTTCATCAACTGCTATCAATCCAATTGAGCCATAATTAATGCCCTGCTTTTTTACAGATATGAAACCACAAATTTCATCATTAAATTCAACATGAAAAACCATATCATCTAATTTGCCCTCAACAGACTTCTTTACCCATTCTGCATAAAAAGTTTTTAAATCATTTTGTTTAAAATTCTCATCGTTGTAATATCTAGAGGTCCACTTTGCATTTCTAGCAATTTCTTCTAACCTGTTTAGATTCTCTGAACAAGAAATCACAATTTTCGCATTCTCTTTTAATTTAGTCGTTCGTAATTTTTTATGTGTTAATGAAAATGTTATGCGAGTATCAACAATTTTAAAATTGTTTTCTTTTGCAAAATCTATTGAGCTTGAATCATTAGAGGGACATAAATAATAAATCAAGTCAACTTGATTTGATGAACATAAAACATTTAGTAAATTATTTATATTTTTAGTATATTTCTTAAAATTTAATTGATAAATTTCTTTTTTAAAGAAGTCAGAATCCCATTCCATATAGTCATAGATGTTTAGAGCACTTATAAACCTTCTAATGCCAAAACCATCATCAAAAGATCTTGATTTTAAAGAAATATCATTAACAAGGTCACTATTTATAAATTTTTCAATCAAATCAACCAACACATTTTTTTGTTGCAGCTGAAAAACATCAATAATTGATCCTTCCTCTTTTCTTTGTATAGCGATATTATGTTGATGATCGTATTGAGGAAGAACTATTGAAGGAATACCGAGATAAGTAGTCTCTTGAAGCATTATTCCTCCGCTTATAATTGCAATATCTGAAGACTTTAAAATTTCGTAAAAATTACTTGGCCTATAAAAAAAATTTATTCTTTTATGTTTTTTGGTCAAAAAATCTTTATTATTTTCTGATAAAACAACGTTGACCTCATATTTTAACGAAAGTTTTTCTAAAGACTCATATATATTTATAAAGTAATCTTTATGATCTAAGCCACCAAAACATACAAATATGCTTTTTTCATTTTTCTTGGTTTTTTGTAATTTGGATTCTTCATAATGTATTGAAAATTCTGGTCCATTTAGATAAGAGTAAGTATTTTTGATAACTGGATTAATTAACAAGTCTAAATATTTTGATTCTTCTGATGCTGTATCTATACCAATACTAATAATGCCTTGATTAGCACAATATGAATAAGTATCTTCAAAATAATCAAGGGCATCAAATACAACAAAATCAGTCTTTTTTTCTTTAATTATTTTCTTAATATTTTCTTTACACTCATCAATGGTCTGAACCGTTAAAAGTTTATATTTCGATTCATTTTCTGCACGACAATTTGAAAGCAAATTAACTGAATTATCTCTGTAGAATTCATCGCCAAGATTATTTAATATACTTTTTACTCTTGAAACATGTCCAGTTCCTAAGCCAGTTTTAATTCCTTGAAGAGCAATAAATAAATAATTCATAAATATTCTTTAAATTATTTATTTTGTTATGTTGTCCCAATTAATTGGTTCAAAGGACTTTATATCGGTTTTTGCAAAAAAATATTCTTCGATAAGATCAAAATACAAAGGCTCTAAGCCAGAAATATATTCTCCTGGTCGAAGACATTTTATATTTTCATTTGTTAATTTTTCACCTTTCTTAATATCTCTTGTAGTAAATATTGATTTATATGCAAAAGTTCTAACGTACTGCTCACATTCAAGTGTTCTTTTAATACCAGAACCAATACATTTTTTATTTATTTTAAAATCCTCACCTTTTAAAAATTTTTCTCTAGAATCTTTGATCAAATCAATCATTTCTTTGAGTTCTTTGGGTTCTGTAGAGAACCCTTGATCTACACCCTCCATCTCTCTATCAAGTGTTATATGGATTTCATATAAACTCATTCCTAATGCGGAAGCTGTTAAAGGAATGTCTTTATAGTCAATATTACCATCTTCACATTTAAATCCATTATTTGAAAAACCAACAGGTATCTCGAAAGCAGTATTTAATGTGTTGATTACCTTGAGATTAGCCTCTTCGATTTCAGCAGGATACTTGATGATGCAATGCATTAAAGCAACTTGGTCATGAAATTTATATATCTCTTGTAAAGCCCTATGAACTTCTTCAAGGGTTGCTCCACCACATGACATGATTATTGGTTTTTTAGTTTTTGCAACTTTTCTTATCCATGGTAAGTTTGTAACCTCATAGGATGCAATTTTTATTAAATCACAATCTAGATCCAATAACATTTTTAAAGCATTTTCTCCCATTGGAGCAGAAAAAAAATACATGCCTTTACTTTCGGCATATTCTTTTAACTCAGATAAAAACTCTAACTCAATCTCAAGGTTTTTATGTAAATCATAAATATCAATATCTTTTCCTAAAAGTTGATATTTACCTGCCTTTTCTCCTTGAATGTAGACATCATCTGTTTCAAAATTTTGAAATTTTACTGAGGAGCATCCCGCTTCATATGCTGAATCAATTAACTTTTTTCCAAGATTGATATCTCCATTATGATTTAAACCGATTTCAGCTATAGTAAAAACAGGATTATCAGCGCCAATTGAAATAGGGTTAAGTAATTTTGATTTTGGAATTATTTCTAAAACTTTTTCTGTCATTGTATTGATTTCCTACCACCCCGAATTTCTTAAATGATTTTGCTTGAATTCTTTGTATAAACCGCTCCTGTGTAAATTTTCTATAATTTTCTCTAAACTAATATCTTCTCCATTAGGTGAAAATTTATCTATAAAATTCTTTAATCTAGCTAAATCTTCATTGTAGTCTAATGTAAGTCTAAGTTCAGAAATATCTTTTAAATAATTGATTTGATAACTTTTATAGTCCTCATCTTTCCAAAACTGGAATGTTACATGTTCTCTATTTTCTCTATTAGTTTCATTATTATGGGCTTTTTCTAGCATAGTCATTGGAAATATTTCTACATCCATCCCATCAGGAAATGTACATGGAGGTGGACAAGTATTTGCAACATATATGTTATGTCCCAACTCTTCATATTTTTCAAAACATAAATCTATAATTCTCCAATCTATTAATGGGCAATCAGATGTAATTCTACAAATGTTTTTTGCTGAAAAATATTTTGCGCATTCATAATATCTTGATAAAACATCATCTTCACTTCCTTCAAAAATATCAATATTTTTATTACTAATTGATTCAGCTATTATACTTTTCTCATCTTTTGGAACCGCGACAACAACTTTTTTAAATTTAACCGATCTTTCTGCTCTCATTATGACGTGATCAATTGCTGAAATATTTCCTAATTTATAAGTAATCTTTTTTGGTAGTCTACTAGAGTTTAATCTTGCTTGAATAATAATAATATTCATATTTTCTTTAATGTCTTTGACATTGCATTTATAACTTGAGATGAATCTAAGCCCTCCCACAATGGCAGTCTAACAAGACAATTTGAAGCTCTATTAGTATTTTTCATACTTCCAGTATATTTTGCTTTTGCTTTTCCAAATTTTGATGAGTGAAGAGCAACATAATGAGTTGCTGTCTGAATTCCAAATTTCTCCATGGCTGATGAAAATGCCTTAGCTAATTTTTTTGATTTAAAATTTAAATAAAATAAATGAGCATTATGTTTTGCATAATTAGGTATTACCTGTATATCAAAAATATTTTTAAATCTATGATGATTTACACAAAATTTATTGTAATCATTCCATATTTTTAACCTAGATTTAGTAATTTTATTTAGATGCAAAAGCTGTGAGTAAAGAAGTGCGCAAGATAATTCACTTAATATAAAAGATCCTCCTATATCTCTCCATTCATATTTCGAAATTTTTCCAGATTTAAAATCATGCCTATTTGTTCCTTTTTCATGAACGATGAGAGCCCTTTTATAGAATTTAAAGTCATTAATAATGAGCGAACCACCCTCACCAGCTGATATGTTTTTAGTATTATGAAATGATAGCGCTCCAAAGGCACCTAAAGTGCCCAATGGAGATGATTTATAAAAAGCGTTAATGCATTGAGCAGCATCTTCAATTACATATAAATTGTTTTTTTTGGCAATATCTAAAATTTTATCCATATCGCAACTCACTCCTCCATAATGCACGACCACGATTGCTTTGGTCTTAGACGTTATTGCATCTTCAATAGCTAAAGTATTTATATTTAGATCACTTTCATGAACATCAACAAATACTGGTATACACCCTCTCAATAAGAAAGCATTTGCGGTTGAAACAAAGGTATAGCTCGGCATTATTATCTCATCGCCTTTTTTAAGATCTAATAGTATTGCACTCATCTCTAATGCGCTTGTACAGGAAGTAGTAAGTAAATTATTTTTATATCCAAGTTTATTGAGCTTATGATTTACTTTTGATGAAAATTGTCCACCTCCTTCTAATTTTGCATTCTTAAGAGCTCTCTTGATTTCTGTTATGTCAGATTTTTGATTTTGAGTTTTTGAAAAAGGTATCATTATTTTGATATTAAATCTTTTATGTAATTATGATATGGAGAATTCTTATGTCTTACCAACTTAAGTAATTTGTCTTTTGTGATCCAATCGTTGTTGTATGCTATTTCTTCTAAACACGCAATATTAAATCCTTGTTGTCTTTGCATAATCGATATAAAGTTTGACGCTTCTACAAGACTATCAAATGTTCCAGTGTCTAACCATGTAAAACCTCTACCCATTATTTCTACATAAAGTGATTCTTCTTTGAGATACATCTCATTAATTGAAGTTATTTCTAGCTCGCCTCTTTTAGAAGGTTTGACTTCTTTAGCATAGTCAATTACGCGATTATCATAAAAATATAGTCCAGTAACAGCATAATTTGACTTTGGTTTTAAAGGTTTTTCTTCAATAGAATTGATTTTCATATTTTCATCAAAAGAAACAACACCAAATCTTGAAGGATCTATAACTTCATAAGCAAAAATGCTAGCTCCTTTCTTCCTATTCATGGCTGAAGCAAGCTTTCCTGAAAGCTGTCCTCCATAAAAAATATTATCACCAAGCATTAAAGCAACTTCCGAATTGCCAATAAATTTTTCTCCAATTCTAAATGCTTCAGCAATTCCATTAGGATTATCTTGAATTGCGTAATCTAATTTGATTCCAAAATTTTTACCATTACCTAAAAGATTTTTAAATAAATTTACGTCTTCATTTCTAGTTATAATCAAAATATCATCAATTCCTGAAAGCATTAAAATTGATAAAGAATAAAAGATCATAGGTTTATCATATATTGGTAACAAATGTTTATTCACAGATGAAGTCAATGGCATAAGTCTAGTGCCTGAGCCACCAGCTAACAATAAACCTTTTCTATTTGCCATAATTTTTAATATACCAATCTATAGTTGATTCTAAGTATGAATCAAAATTATATTTTGATCGCCATTTTAATTCATTTTGAATTTTCTGTGGGTCAATTGCATATCTGTGATCATGGCCTGGCCTGTCTTTTACATAAGTTATTAGTTGACTAAAACTATCTAAATTATATTCTGAAGTATTTAACTTTTTATCAAGCATATTACAAATTATATGTGTTATATCAATATTGGTTCTTTGATTATCTGATCCAATATTATATGTCTCACCAATTTTTCCTTTATCTATTACATGACATAATGCTTCAACATGATCTTCAACGTATAACCAATCTCTTTCATTTTGACCATTACCATATATTGGTATTAATTCATTGTTTAAGGCATTAATAATTATTTTTGGTATCAGTTTTTCAGGGTGTTGATATGGACCAAAATTGTTTGAACAATTTGTAATTAATGTAGGTAGTCCATATGTTCTATTCCATGCTCTGACTAGGTGATCTGAGCCCGCCTTTGACGCAGAATACGGAGAACTCGGATCATACTTTGTTTCTTCTGTAAAATATTCATCATTATTAAGACTTCCGTATACCTCATCTGTAGAAACATGAAGGAAACGAAATTTATTTTTTTTTGATTTTTCTAATTTTAACCAGTATTGATTAGCAGCCTCAATCATAACACTCGTACCTAGAACATTTGTTTTAATAAACTCTAAGGGCATTTCGATTGAATTATCAACATGAGATTCAGCTGCTAAATGAAATATAGCATCAGGTTTAAAATTATTTATTATTTTTTTTACACATTGATAGTCAACAATATCAACTTTATGCAATGAGTAATTTGAATTTTTTTCAAAATCATTTAAAGACCTTTCATTTGATGCATAAGTTAGCTTATCTATATTAACAACAGTGTTATCAATATTTTCTAAAAGCAAATTAATTAAATGACATCCAATAAATCCGGCTCCACCAGTAACAATAAACTTCATAGGGAGCTATTTTATATTATTTAGTTCTTATATACATACTTTGGTACCCGGAGCCGGACTTGAACCGGCACGCCATTGCTGGCGAGGGATTTTAAGTCCCTTGTGTCTACCAATTCCACCA
>MDTD01057985.1_pt1 | contig 14669 bp, 15 predicted proteins | sample 811221 | NCBI WGS metagenome assembly MDTD01 (sample SAMN05326646, study PRJNA326480) | marine metagenome | isolation source: seawater | place: Pacific Ocean: South West | collected 2011
CCCAGACAAACATTTTACATTTTTTCTTCAGGAATCATAAATTAACTAAGCCCCCAACACAAATGCAGATAGAATTACGTCGCCACAATTCATCTCATCGCGTTCGCAATTCACACCGCAAAAAACGTCCGGCTTTTTCGAAACTTTTTTGTCCGATTAGCGATTAGTTCCCGTTTGTAATGGTGAGGGCAACAATCAACTGTTTGCGACAAAAAAGAAAGGTTAGAAAAATGACAATCTCACTGAAAACGACCATAACAGCACTCTCGGCTTTGCTTCTCTGCACGATGACCGTCAGTGCTCAAACCGATGCAAATCCAATCATCGCGGACCTCGACGGAAACGGACGTATTAGCCGGACCGAAGCCGAGACTATGATGAACTCCCCGTCCTTGAAAAGTGAATTGTTCAACGCATCGGCTGAACAGCAAGGTCGATTCTATAACGCCTTAGAAAACAGCATTCGCGTTCGCTTGCTTAAACTATCTCGTGCCTACAATACTCCGCGTTGGTCAATGGCAGTCGAATTGTGCGAACGAAATGGCTTGTCTGCCATAGATGCTGAAAGAATCGCTTTGGCGATGCGAGCAAACGCTTCGCTTAGTTCAAGCAACTCCAAGACAAAGTCAGCCAATGATGGCGTTCCAATCATCGCTGATCTCGATAGTAATGGCCGCATTAGTCGCGCTGAAGCAGAGAACATGATGAATTCGCCAAGCTTGAAAAGCGAACTATTCAATGCATCGGTTGAAGACCAGGGTCGCTTCTACAACGCCTTGGAGAACAACATTCGAGTACGGCTGCTAAAATTGGCTCGGGCCTATGGCACCCCTCGCTGGACTCTAGCTATTGAAATGTGTGAACGCAATGGTTTATCCGCCGAAGACGCTGAAAGAATCGCAATCGCAATGCAGAAAAAATAACCGACGGAGGATTCAGTGAGTTGCCTCCCTATGAGCCGAAAGGTAAATGGGGAGGCTTTTCTATTGCTGCTGTAAATATGCAACGCTCTAGACTTCCGATTGCAATATTATTAGCTCCGAGTCCCAAAGCTCGAGATTAGTGAGACGCATCAAAAAAAATATTTTTAAGGTTGTCGTTTTCGTCCTCCGTGGATTAATGCTTGGTAAACCTAACTATTTTTCTTCGAAAGGGAAACAAGATGAAAAGATTATTTCTTTGCCTAGCAGTGCTAAGCCTTAGCGTTGCTCAACTAACCGCAGCCGAAAAAGCACCAGCCAAGAACATTGTTGAAACCGCAGTTGCAGCTGGAAGTTTCAACACACTTGCCGCAGCTTTAAAAGCAGGAGACTTAGTGGACGCCTTGAGCTCTGATGGCCCATTCACTGTGTTTGCACCTACAGATGAGGCATTCGCCAAATTACCTGAAGGTACACTAGAGGATTTGCTGAAGCCAGAGAATAAAGACAAGCTTGTTGCCATTCTAAAGTATCACGTTGTGTCTGGAGCGGTTCCTGCGTCAGATGTCGTGAAGCTCAAGAAAGCAAAGACCATTGGCGGTGAGACCGTAATGATCAAAGCCGGTAAAGCTGTTTACCTGAACAAATCGAAAGTCGTCAAGACGGACATTCGTACAAGCAACGGGATTATCCATGTCATTGACACTGTGTTAATTCCATAAGCTAGTCTTGGCATCTCTGTACTTGTTTATTGGCGTGCAGAGATGCCAAGCACTTTATGTGGGAGACAAAAGATGATTCAGAGGCGAGAAGATTACAACATATTCCAGCACATCCAAGAGCATGGCAACGGAGAAGAGTTTCGTCCTGAGGATAAGCCTGCTCCAACGAATGCTGCCCCCGGCAGTAACCTCAAAATAGACGTGTTGATAAAGAGGCTAGAGGCTGGAGAAGAGCTTTGGAATGACCTAGATAGAGATGATTTCGAAGGTCTAATTGCTCCAATTAAACCGTACAGACCTTAGGTAAAGAATCAATCATGTCCCCAGCTAGAAACACTGAGAATATTAACAGTAGCAGCCTCTTAAAAGTTGCCGGTCTCTACAATCTAGTCTTTGGGATAGGTGTAATCCTTTTCCCAAGCCTTCTCTTCGACTTGTGCAATATCGCCCAGCCCCGTTATCCGGAAATTTGGCAATGCGTGGGGATGATTGTAGGAGTCTACGGTATTGGCTATTTGATAGCCGCCTCAAATCCGCATCGTCATTGGCCGATTATCCTTGTAGGGCTTCTTGGAAAACTATTTGGCCCCATCGGTTTTCTTTATTCAGCAGTCAACGGTGTTCTCCCCTGGTCTTTCGGGATACTCATCTTCTTCAACGATTTGATCTGGTGGTTTCCATTTGGGAAAATTCTCGCCGAAACTTTTCGAGATTTCAATTTAAGTGAATCTCCGGAAGAGAAAGAGTTTCATCAGGTTGCCGCGACCGCTCAGTCGCTTCAAGGTCGTACCATGACTGAATTGTCTTGGCGGCAACCTACCTTATTTATTTTCTTGAGGCACTTCGGGTGCACATTTTGCCGCGAAACACTGGACATACTTGCGAAGCAACGTGAACAGATCGAAAAACTTGGTCTATCGATTGCGATTGTTCACATGGGTGATAAGGACGAAGGCACCAATGTTTTAGAACGTTACGACTTGCGTTGCGTGGAAGTCTTTAACGACCCTTCTTGTGAGATATATCGTGCATGCGGAATTGGCCGAGCGACATATCGCGACATTTTCAATTTGAAGAATATGGGGAAAGCGTTTTCAACCGCTCTTCTCCGCAACTATGGAATTGGCAAGATAGCCGGAGATGTATTTAGACTGTCGGGCGCCGCGGTAATTCACCAGGGAAAGATCATTGGTGATTCCAAACCAACCATTCCGTCTGACCGACTCGAATTCTTTCACTTGGCCCAAAAGTACAGCCTGAAGCGAAACACAGGAGTTCCTTTCATTGAGTTCCCCAACCTTGATCTCACTCAGTTACATGAGCTCTCTTAAATAAAGGGCCCCTTACAATGCAATTTTTTACCCGGAAGAGGGGGGCTATATGAATTATGTTATTGCTGGCGGCTCAAGAGGAATTGGCCGGCGTCTTGCGGAGCGGCTCATAAGCAGGGGAGCTCACGTAACGGTCATGTCACGAACTTCCAACGGAGTAGCTGAGTTAGAGAACGTCACTCATATTCCCCATGATTTTTCTACGCCAGGACTAGACCACAGCAAACTTCCTGAACAGATTGATAGCGTTGCTTATCTGCCTGGCTCTATTAATTTAAAACCAATAAGTCGCTTAAGCTTAGAAGATTTTTCCGAAGACCTCCAACTGAATCTCTTGGGCGCAGTCGAGTTGATTAAAGCTTGTTTGCCGGGGTTGAAACGCAGCACTTTCGAGAGCAAAAACATTCTTTTGTTTAGTACGGTAGCTACAAGACTAGGCATGCCGTTCCATACTTCGACAGTAGCGAGCAAGTCAGCGATTGAGGGACTAACAAAATCGTTGGCGGCAGAACTAAGCCCTCAAATACGAGTAAACTGCATCGCCCCCGGCATGACCAAGACGGACCTGTCGAACTCGTTTATCACCACGTCAGATAAAGAGGAGGCGTTTGCAAAGAAATACCCTCTTAAGCGTCTTGGTTCTATTGAAGACATCTCTGGAGCGGCGACATTTCTAATGTCAGAAGATTCCGACTGGCTTACCGGTCAAATAATTTCCGTGGACGGTGGATTGTCGACTTTAAGACTATGAGTGGTTGGGCAATCGACCAGGCAAGCCTATACTCAAAACTAAATAAACGAACCCCTCTTACGGCATTCACCTATGAACACTGGAAACGCTACTCATTACGATGCTTTGCTTTTCGTCTCTTTTGGCGGCCCCGAAGGGCGTGAAGACGTTTTACCCTTTCTTGAAAATGTCCTTCGAGGGAAGCCTGTACCGCGAGAACGCATGCTCGAAGTCGCCGAACATTATTACCATTTCGACGGGATTAGTCCCATCAACGGGCAAAACAGAGATCTAATACAGGCCATCAAAGGGGAGCTGGAAGACCAACAAGTACAACTCCCTATCTACTGGGGCAATCGCAACTGGCATCCAATGCTAAATGACACTCTGCAAGAAATGCAAAACGACGGTGTCAAAAGAGCACTAGTATTTATAACTTCAGCGTACAGCTCATACTCCGGGTGTCGACAGTACAGAGAAAATATAGAAGAAGCGATATCAACTCTTGCTGATGGTTGCATAGAAACTGATAAGATCCGGGTATTTTACAACCACCCAGGCTTCGTAAATACGATTGCTGATCTGTTAAAAGAATCGCTTCATGAATTCGAAGAATCTGCTAGGGAAAACGCAACTATTCTATTCACCGCCCATAGCATTCCCGACGGTATGGCAGCCAACTGTTCCTATGCAACGCAGCTACATGAAACAGCGAGGTTAGTGATGGAAGCTGTTGGGGAAAATCCATGGCACTTGGTCTATCAGAGTCGCAGTGGCCCTCCCTCCCAACCATGGTTGGAACCCGACGTATGTGACTTCATCGATACATTAAATGCCAAGGAAAGCCCTAGCCATTTAGCAATTGTTCCAATCGGTTTTATCTCGGACCATATGGAGGTGATGTTTGACTTAGACATTGAAGCCAAAGAGATGTGTGACGAACTGAACATCAAAATGGTGCGCGTACCTACTGTTGGCACAAACCCTGAATTCGTGAAGATGATTGTTGAATTAATCCGGGAACGCATGGAAAACATCGAGAAACGGGCACTGGGTGATATGGGCCCAAGTCATGATACATGTCCTACCGACTGTTGTTTATATACTCCAAAGAGACCTCCTACTCAGGGTCGACCGCTCGGTTCGTAACATCCTGCAGGAAAAACAACACTCTAAAAATTCCAATCCCGAATACTAAAGCCAAACTCAGCTCAACCAGAATACTTACGCCCATGGATGCTACAAAAGAATAATCCATATCCAGTAATGCCCACTGGTAAACATAATTTGGAAGCCATGCCAACAAATGAGGCGTCATCAGGATTACTGAGAGGCCCCTAAACCGTGTCGCGTCGGCTTTACTAAGCTGCCTTCTGGTGCATACCCATAAGGCGATAAGAATTAGGGCATAGGGGATCAGGCTAATCGCTGAATCAGTAAGTGTCTGAATGATACTCAAAATACTATATCTCCTAACAAGCTTTTAAGCACTTCATGGCAGCGATACGGCCGCTCGCGAAAGCATTGTTAATGCTGGGTGTGGAACTGTAATCTCCACAAACCAGATAGTCGTTATCCTCTAACTCAGCGGTTATGCTGTAGTCTGGCAATGCGTTCAAGACTCGCATATATTTAAGCTCCTCCCAATCATCTACTTGTCTGCCAAACAATTCGACAAGTTCGTTTAACGCGTTTTGTCTAATCTCGCGAGTCGCATAATCAAATTGGGGATCAAGATTCACCGAAATTAAAACCTTATCTCGAGGGGCATAATTTGGCTGAATACTGGTAGGAATACATATCGTTTTTACGATTTTGTGATTTGTTTTTGCGTTGAGCCTTAACGCCGGCAAATCAAAGGGGGAAACATCTGCGGCGAAATAAACACAGGCAGAGGAACGTTCATTAACAGGCGACCGGAAATTCATCAATCGACATACTACCTCTTGAGGCAATGCCAAAATTACCTTACGGCCTTCCACGAAACCACCGGACGACAGTTCCAGGCGATTACCGTTGATCGAAACCACCGATGTCTTCAGGCGTATCCGCTCTTTTGACAACCGACCTGCCAGCGCATCTGGCAGAGCCTGCATTCCCTGGGCTGGCAAGCCTCCCCAGCCTGCCGAGAAGAAACTCAGAAGCTCCCAAAACTGGCACAGGGGGACTCGAAGATCGTAGTCAAGAAAAACAGAACCCCAAAATGGACGCAGAAACTCCTCCAGAAATCGTTCAGAAAACACGTTTCGCAGATATTGATGCGTAGGCTGCTGCATGTCGACACTGCCTGGCAAGGCTATGCATCTTGAGGATCGCCATAATCTCCATTTATCACGAAAAGAACCAATATCCGAAAGGATAAGCTTGACTGCAGTCCTTAATCGTTGCGAACTCTTAAATGGATCGAATACCTCCCTGCCTCCCCTATCTGTATCTATTAAAGCTCCAGAAAGGAATCGCTGGTAATCAAGCTCCTTTTCACTGACGAACGAAAATACCTCATCATACGAATCCAGCAAAATCTGAAAACCACGATCAAGGATGAAACCATCGTAAGTGAGACTGCTGCATCTGCCACCAACAAAAGAGTTCTTCTCCAGAATAAGATAGTCCACGCCGGCCGATTCAAGCTCCACGGCACAACGCAATCCGCTAATCCCGGCGCCGACGATTACAACATCATGCATTGGTAACTCTCCGGCCTACACTGTTGTAATTTTCAATGTAACTTTTAACATTGTACTTCCGCGCAGTATTCTCACTGGTCATGTAACGGACTTTTCCAAATACAGGTCTCTCAGGCCCCCAGGCTCTGTCAAACCGACCTAAGCACCAAAAAATTCCAGAGTATGAATTAGGATTACGCCCATCTAATGCGTACTTATTATTTAGTTCAATCATGGTACCTAGAGCTGCTTCAGGAGACTCTGACCAATGAAGTATTTTTTTCCCCCAAAGCATGCGTAAGTAATTGTGAATCATTCCGTCTAATCTCAGTTGATTTTGAGCGGCATTCCACAGGGGGTCATGGGTTAAGGCCTGATCAAACTCCTCCATCGAATAGAGATACGGTCGGGCATCGGCACGATGCTTCTCTAATGTCGCCAAACTCCATTCTGGTAGAGTGTCGAAACTTGCATATTGCGGATCATTTGCACAACGGTTGAAACCGATCTCACGCCATGTAATCAACTGATCCAAAAATGCTTCGGCTGGTTCGGACATCCTCCACCAACCTGCTCGTCGTCCATCAACGGTCGAGGACGTCAAACTGTCCGGTGTCCTTCCTTCTCGCTCTAAAATGTCGCCCACTATCTCATGGGTAGATATATGCCCAAAGTGGAGATAAGGTGACAAGCAACTTGTCGCGTTCTCATCGACGTGGTTTCGCAACACATGGTAGGCATTCAATCGTCGAGCCTTGAAATTCTTCCAGTTCTGGAGCGCTGCGTTTCGCCCTCCAGCATATTGCGTTACTGGCGTCTGGAACTTTGTCGAAACCGATTGCATCCAGCTAGTCTGCCCTGCCGCCAAACGCCCTTCCGCAGAGGGCCATCTCGCTCTAAGTTCGTCTCCCAGAGACTTCAACATTGGTAGTTTGAGATGCAACAAGGGAGCGGGCGACGGAGATTGCCCAAGCCATGCAGGCAAAACTTTTTGACAATGACGACGAAACGAGTAGGCCGTGGTAAATAGCCTCGATTCAACTCGCATCGGCATAATTCCGTTCGAATCAATAGCCTCCGCTCGACAAGGAACCGTGCGGCCTACTATCTTCAATAGCTGAGGAATAAAGAAGCATGGAAAATCATCTGTGATGACAAGACAGGCATTCTTAGAGAATGCACTTAACATGCCACTCTGTGAACAACGATCTGTTTCGACAAATGGATAGTACGAGAGTGGAACGTTATCAGAGACAGCAATATTATCCTGCATACCTTTCATAACAAAGTGATGAAAGCGAGGACTCGACCAGGGATACCCCTTCGCCAGTGATTCAACAACTAAGAGAGGCTTGTTCAGTCTAATTGCATAATCGATCGCCCGATCAAGTGAGTAGTTATAAGCCAAACGCCTATTCGCAACCATCCAGTAAAGAACATACTGTCCTTGAGGATTGACAGGTTTCTCATTCAAACAAAGCAGACGATCTATCGGAAATACAGAACCGGACATAGCAGAAATAGCTCGCACTAATTTAACTCGTTCCGTTCAACTGTTTCTGCTGGTTTTTCCAGACTTCAACCTTTTCAAAAAAGTCTGTTTTTTCGCGGCCAAAAACACGTCCCATCAACAAGTCGGCCAGCTGATATGAACAGTCGGGATTATCGGAGATAAAGCCTCCAAAACTGAAGTTCCCGTCATAAAAGAGATCCACCAACTTTCTCAAGAGCTCTACCTTTTCGCCGTACTCGGGATACCAACTTCCTAACTGCTGCTGCGACAAATCGCCACTCTTAAGACCATCAACCACAGCGTCGCCCGCCAACTCTCCTGTTTTCAAGGCAAATAAGACACCTGTAGAATAAACTGGATCAATAAACCCAAGTGCATCCCCCGTAAGAACCCAGCCATCACCTGACGGTTGACTGGCTTTGTAACTAAAATCTTTGGCGGCTATAAAATCGCCAAACTGAGTTAGATTTAAAGAAGCGATATAATCATCCACGAATTCATTTTGACTCACAAACTCCAAAAATCGCTCTGCATTGGTCGATGCCTTCGAATGAATGGTGCCTACATCACCAACCAATCCAACGCTCAAAGTTTTGCTATCTACGGGAATTAGCCAGAACCAGCCATTGGCTTCTTTTGTTCTTGCAATAATAGTAATTGCCTCGTCAGCAAAAACATCGTTGCAGGATTGGTAATACGTCCAAATACTAATATTTTTGCGAACAGGCTCCATTTCTTTTACCGAGAAATGCTTTGCCAGAACAGATTGCTGCCCAGAGGCATCAACGAGCACCTTCGCCGTAATCTTGCGAGTCTCTCCTCTATCATCCACTAAAACTTCATGATTACCGGGCTCGTTACGCTCTAACTTAAGAAAGCGAACAGACTCCATCGTCCTGGCCCCCTTTTCAGAGGCATTGTCGAACAAGCAGTGATCCAAGGTGGCGCGTTCAACATGCCAAGTCTCGGAAGCTGGCTGATCATCATGCTGACGAAAAAAGAAGGGAGATGAAGCTTTGCCTGCAGGATTTACAAACTGCACACCTACTTTGCGAATAAACTTAAGCTCACCGATTTTTTCCTGTATCCCCAAACGTTCTAAGACCTCATTGGTAGCTGGCATAAGAGACTCACCAACGTGAGGTCGGGGGTGAACAGCACGTTCTATCAGAACAACATCATAACCCGCTTCGGCAATAATAGATGCCGAAACAGAACCTGCGGGACCACCACCGATAACGAGACAGTCACAAATGATATCACCACTAACTAATTGGTTCATCTTTCTACGTTGCTCCCATGGTAAAATTACGAAGCTTCAATTCTCGAGGGTAAGGCGAGAAGAACGTCTGCTGTTTGAGGTACTCAACCTGATACTGTTCTATCAACGACTCCAAAACTCCCAAGATCGAACTGAGAGGAATGATTTGCTGAGAGTACTCGTGCAGCACCTTCATAAAATGCCTCTTGGTGTCAGGCGTAACATCCGCTTTCACATACCCGAAGCAATGCTGAATAACATTAATGTAACTTCTATGAGAATACTTACTACGTAAGGCATCCATAAAACATTGCACATATTCTTTTTTAAATTCAGCCGCGTCATATACCTTTGGATTACTCACCATCCGCCCCAAATGACGGTAAGTTTTTTGACAGTGGGCTAACAACAACAGTTTTTCCTTCGAGTGAAAATCAACAATCTGGCCTGGACTAGGCTCCACTTCAAAAAACTTCCTTAGGCGATGATGTGCATAAACACGCATTAGAAATGACTCACGAAGCAAAGGATCGTTAAGCCGGCCCTCCTCTTCGATAGGTTGATTCTGAAAACCTGCCATCAATTGCTCACCGAAAACACCTGCACGCCTACCCTGCGGATGTCCGTTTGGCAGATAATTCTTCACCGAAAAAAGGCCACAAGATGGAGACTTCTGCTTCATTATAAAGCCATCGATCGCCTCTGTACGCAAGGTGCGAATCTTACGAGAGGAAAAGTCTTCCATTAATTCCGTATAATCCTTGGAGGTTTGAACCCCTATAAGTCTAGCGGTACCATCCTGAACAATTCGAATAGGCTCTCTGGGAATTCCCATTCCCGCTTCAACTTCCGGACAAGTCGTGTCAAGTTCAAAGAAGTGACTGAGGCTATCTACGAAACGATCACGACTATGCTGCCCATTAAATCTAACAAGATTGCCGAGAAGGCATGCAGAGACAATGACACGTGGCTTTTCAGTGGATGCTATCATAGTACCCTTCCCTGGAAAATAATCGCTAAACATACAAGTCGAGAAGTCCACGCCAGTGTACGAAGCCAATTCGAACGGACCAGGAACTTAAGCCCGCTGGCAGAATAGCTGCGTTCCAACTTGAAGTGGCAAGGCATCTGCAAACATGCAGTCGACAGCCAAATCCCAACCAAAAGAAACGCTGAGACAAGCCAAAGAGGCTGAGCTACAAAAAGCTCCGCATCAAAAATCAAACAACCGGAGACAACTTCCAGCAACATCGCCGGACCAACCACGAATGTTGTTAATATCTGATGGCGATTATGAATTTTGCTAAAACGAGTCTTGTCGTACTCATCAAACATCGGATAGTGAACAAGCTGTACGTACCAAATCACCCCAACCATAAAAGCAGTACTAATCAGATGTAAAGTTTCCCACCAATTCATCTGGAAACTCCCGTTAATTCTTCTTTATCCGTTTCATTTCTTCCCAAATAATTCCTCAAAACTCCAGCCAAATCCGGGAAAGCGAACTCATAGTTACTCTCCTGAAGCTTCGATGGCCTAACCCGGCAACTGCAAAGCAGCAAGGCCTCAGCCATTTCTCCGAATGCTGCCTTAGCCATTACCGAAGGAATAGGAAATAGCGTCGGACGTCCCAAGACACGACCAAGAATCTTGGTAAACTCCAGATTGGTTAGAACTTGAGGTGAGACGATATTCACCGGGCCAACAAAACTATCGTCCCTCACGAATCTGGCAAGGCAATAGACGACATCATCCAAAGAGACCCAACTCCAGTACTGCTTACCATTACCAACCTTTCCTCCTAGCCCCAACCTAAACGGCAAAAGCATATTCTTCAAAGCACCTCCCTTGGGGGAAATAACAATACCAAAACGAGAATGCACAACCCTCGAGCAAGACCTTAATGGATCACAAGCCGCCTCCCAATCCCTGCAAATAGAAGCCAGAAACGAATCAGAGCTTACTACGCTTCGCTCATCCACCCATTGGTCTCCCGTGTCTCCATAGATGCCTGTGGCAGAGGCACAAATGAACGACTTGGGAGGCACCGCACATTTTGCAAGTGCTTCTGCAATCTTACGTGTGCCATCAACGCGACTATGATAGAGACGCAATTTTTGGTTTTGGGTCCAACGTTTGCCAGCGATACTCTCGCCTGCGAGATGAATAAACGCATCCAACCCCTCCAGGTTTGTTGTGTCCAACTCACCGTTCACCGAATCCCAATAAGCCTCAAGTGGGTCATCTGTTGGCTTTCGCGAGATTCTTATCACCTGGTGACCACCCCCTAATAAAAATGCCCTTAACTCGCTGCCAATCAAACCGGAACTACCAGAAATTGCGATTTTCATAGGTTCCCCTGAGAAATCTGCCAGTCGGGACAAATCATTTTTTGTTCTTTGATGCCGAAATCTAAACATCTGCTCAACATCTTCTTCGATTTTTTTAGATAGGAGCCACTTCCCCAAAATTCCCGCTGGAAGTTTGTATGTAATATCATCAGTGAGGAGACACCCATCCGGATGGCCTGAAAACAGGTGCCTATGCTCCCAAGACCTAAAAGGCCCAGATTTTTGCACATCTACAAATCGGTCAGGATACTGATACCCCTGATGAACAGCCTCCCATTTAGCCTTGACTGGCCCAATACCGACTGAGAAAACCGTTCTGCTTCCGTTAGTAATCTGATAGTCGGACTCGACCACCTGGACGGACTTCCAAGGCGGAACTAACCTTTGAAATGCCCCGGCTTGCTCGTGCCAGTCGAACAGATACGTCTGAGTACAGCTAAATTGAGTGGCAAATTTGAAGTACTTATCCATTTCCTCTTACGCCAATGCAAATGTCATGTCATCTTGCAAATTAATCATCTCTGCTTGCTTGCTAAGCTTCCTCAAAGCTCGCTGCTCAAGTTGCCTGACACGTTCTTTGGAAAGCTCCATCTGATCCGCAATTTGCTTCAGCGAAAGCTTCTTCTGCTTATTGATCCCAAATCGCCGTTCGATGATATAGCTCTCACGATCATCAAGGAGAGACAAAAGCTTATCGATGGCATCACAAACCAAATCCGGGCTAGCAATTCGGGAAGCCCCCTGCAGCTCACAAGAATCAAAATGTTCGTACCTTATGTACCGTTGATTGCGCGTCTTCTCCGTATCCATATACCGATAGACGCGACGCTTGAACACCGTATGGAAATATGTCGAAAAACGGTAGCCCAGAAAAACATCGAACTTGTGAACACTTTCCAAGAGCGATTCGGTCCCCAAACTGAGCAACTCATCAAAATCCCATCCCTGTCGGCCGAACGGCTTAATGATTGAAAGAATCATACGAGTATTCGAGCGAGTCAAAACCTCTATAAGAGTCAAATACTGGGAACTCAAACTTTCTAATTCTCGCTCCATTCCAGACTGCCCAGCAAGCTGACTTCCAAAATAGAGGCAATAGGCCAACTGCTCGAAATACATCCTCTCCATGTCTGGAGAGAGGAGCTTATACTCACACAGCCGCTGAATGTGAGCCGGAGCCGACCCAATAACTTCTGGAGACGAATATGCGAGCCCAATCTCTGGCGTCACAAAGAAGCCCAACACCTCGGAAAGCGACGGAACAGAACAACATTTGTCCGAGAGACTTGCCTGCTCGGCACGCTTCAAAAACTCCTGACTAATATCGACGTCCACGACAAGGGGCAGATTACCCCCGGAAGAATCTATCTTTTCTCTGACTAAAGTCGCCATAACATTCACCAAACTGCAAATAACAATTTTCTCAAATATGGAAAACGTGCAAAACGTTCTCACTGCGTCTCATTATGCGTATTATCGACCCGATGTCAAACTCGAAAACGTTCAAAACGTTCTTTTTTTCGGATTTATCGAAAATTATGAACGTTTCGGTAGAAAAAAACGTTCGGATTATGCTCTTCGGTAATAATGTCGATGTTGTTCCTAGGTAAAGGGTGAGTGAATTGAAAACGCTAGTGTCCCCAAAGCAATTGGCGAAAGCGATTGGCGTGAGCGAATCCTCTGTGAAGCGCTGGTGCGACGATTCACAGCTTCAGGCGACGTATACACCGGGTGGCCATCGGAGAATCAAGGTTGCCGAGGCCCTTGATTTCATTCGCCGATCAAATCATGGTTTGGTAGACCCGCGATCCATCGGGCTTCCCGTTAATCTGGGTAAGAATTCGGTCGAATTTTCGAATGCGTCGGAGCTGTTAACTGCGGCATTAATTGACGGAGAAGAGGCCAACTGCAGGCGAATCATACTGGATTTATATCTACAAAACACACCTTTGGAGACCATATTTGATCAAGTACTGGTCCCGGCATTTGTCCAAATCGGTGACAAATGGGGATGCGGTGAAGTAGCAATTTATCAGGAACGCTCTGCCTGCTTGATTTGCAACAAACTCTTAATTAGCCTCGAGGAAACAATCCCCTCTCCTACATCAGCCCCCTTGGCCATTGGTGGCACTCTGACAGGAGATTTCTACGAGATCCCAACTCAAATGGTATCCCTTATTGGACGCCAACAAGGATTTCAAACAAAATCATTGGGAGCGAACCTTCCGGCATCCACCATCCTGGAAGCGGTCGAGAAATTCGCTCCGAAGTGGGTTTGGCTCAGCGTCTCTTATATCGCGGAAAAGAATTACTTTCTGACTGAGGTTAACCACCTCTGGGAAAAGCTCTCTGCTCAGGGGGTCCACCTAGTGCTTGGAGGCCGCGCGCTAACCACCGAAATGAAGTCGGGTATCTCGTATACCACTTGCTGTGATAGCATGACCGATCTAGCTAACTTCCTAAAAATCATGAACTAAAGAAGAGCGTAAGCTGACCTTTGACTAGACGGCGAGTGGGTCGTCTGTTTATGAGTTTTTTCTAAACCTTTGCTGTATCACACCCCACTCCTGCCCTCCGGCATACCCAAAAAGTTCAGCAACGGCCAGGAAAAACATTCGCCAGCGGTTCCACCAAAGCTTGGCGTCTTTCTGGTAACACTGCCGAAAGACTTGCATAATATTAGATTTATTCGCGTCCATATTCTTCAACCAGGCTAGTGACGTTTTTTCATAATGCGTGCCGGACCACACATCCTCTTTTTGCACTTGAAATCCTGAGGCCGCCATTGACAATGTTGAATGATTTGGCATCATCCCCCCCGTAAAGAAATAGCGGCCCATCCAATCATTAGCACCGTCAGTATCAAAATCATAGCTTAGGTCCTGGTGCGCAAAAACATGCGTTAAAATTTCTCCATCCGATACAAGCCAGTTGGAAAGATTCGCGAATAGACGTGAATGATTCCTTACATGTTCCATCATCTCAACAGAAATGATACGGTCAAACTGTTTATTAGGCTCAAAGGCATTAATATCTGCCGTAATCAATTTCACCCGATTTCCAAACCCCTTCTCCTTTAATCGAAGATCAATATACTCCCGTTGAGAATTCGAATTAGAGATAGCGGTAACCTCAACGTTTGGAAACCTCTCAGCGAGCCAAACGGTCAGAGACC
>MDTD01142143.1_pt1 | contig 14669 bp, 14 predicted proteins | sample 811221 | NCBI WGS metagenome assembly MDTD01 (sample SAMN05326646, study PRJNA326480) | marine metagenome | isolation source: seawater | place: Pacific Ocean: South West | collected 2011
CTAAGGGAGTAGTTTATCACCATAGAGGGTCTTATTTAATGTCAATGGGTAGTGTTACAGCCTGGAATATGCCTAATAGGTTAACCTATTTATACACGGTTCCTATGTTTCATTGTAATGGCTGGGGATATCCATGGACGTTAGCATTATTACATGCAAGGGTTATTTTCATTAGGAACATAGTAGTTAAAGAGATATTTAAACTAATCAAAGAAAATGATGTTACACATTTTGGTGGAGCCCCAATTGTATTAAACATGATAGCTAATGCACCCAAAGAGGATCAACTAAAATTAAATAAAAAGGTGTATGTAATGACAGCGGGAGCACCACCTCCAAGTTCCATTTTAAAAAAAATGCAGGAATTAGGATTTGATGTTATGCATGTATACGGCCTAACGGAAACATTTGGACATATTTCTCATTGCGCCTGGAACGAAACTTGGAATAATTTTGCTGATGAAAAAAAATCAGAAATAAAATCATTTCAAGGTGTCAGATATCCACACACTGAAGAAGTAGCTGTCTTAGATGAAAAATACAATCCAATTCCAAAAGACGGAAAAACAATGGGTGAAATTATGATAAGAAGCAATACAGTTATGAAAGGTTATTATAAAAACTCTGAAGCTACTAAAAAAATCATGTCAAACGGATGGTTTCATTCTGGAGATCTGGCAGTTGTACATAAGAACGGATATATACAGGTAAAAGATCGATCAAAGGATATAATAATATCTGGAGGCGAAAATATATCATCTGTCGAAATAGAAAATACATTAACAAAGCATCCTGCAGTTTCTTTATCAGCAGTAGTTGCTAAACCCGATCAAAAATGGGGTGAGACACCTTGTGCTTTTATTGAATTAGTTGACGGTAAAACTGTAACTGAGAATGAAATTTTAAAGTTTTGCAGAGAAACATTGGCAGGTTTTAAAATGCCAAAAAAAATCGTATTTTGCGAACTACCAAAAACCTCAACGGGAAAAATACAAAAATTTGAATTAAGAAAGAAAGCCAAGGAATTAGTTTGATTTTTGATGTACAAAATAAAAAAATTTTTGCATCTGACGCTGGAAGGGGCCTGTCCAAAGATAAGCATACACTAGTTCTTATTCACGGGAGCGGTCTATCACATATTGTTTGGTCTCTTACAGAACAGTATCTTTCTAATCAGGGTTTTAATGTATTATCTATAGATTTGCCAGGGCATGGTAATTCAGAGGGTAATTGCATAAACACTATAGAAAAAATTGCAGATTGGTTAGAGGAAGCTGTTATTAGTCTTGATCTAAATGATCTTAGTTTGATTGGACATTCACAGGGTTGTTTAATTTCACAAGAATATGCTTATAAATACCCAAAGAGGATAAAAAAAATTATTTTTGTAGCAGGTTCATATAAAATTCCGGTAAACAAAGATTTAATTGGTTTAGCATCAGCCGGTGACATGAAAGCTTTAAATTTAATGATGAAGTGGGGGTATGGGGATTCTAAAAGATTTATAGGGGGAAATCCTGTTCAAAAAATTATCAATTCACCACGTGAGGTTAGTGAAATTTTATCAGTAGATTTAACAGCGTGTAATAATTATAAAAATGGACTTGTGGCAAGTAAAAGTGTCAAATGTCCAACCTTATTCATATTTGGAGATTTGGACAAAATGATAACAATAGAAAAAGGTAAAGAATTTGCCTCTTTAATACCTAACTCAAAAACTCACATTATTAAAGACTGCGGGCATATGATAATGTATGAAAATGCATTTGAAATGCGTGAAAAAATTAGTGAGTTTCTCAAATGATTAAAAATTATACATTAACAAAATCCAGAAGGTTGAGAAGCACACCTTTTTCGTCAAGGATAGAAAAACAAGGCGTTAAAAGCTACACGGTTTATAATCATATGTTGCTTCCTACTTGTTTTACCTCATCTGAAGAAGAATATAATCATTTAAAAAAACACGTACAAATTTGGGATGTTTCAGTTCAAAGAGAAATTGAAATTTCTGGAAAAGATGCATCAGAATTAGTCCAATTGATGACTTGCAGAGACCTTAGCAAATCAAAAGTTGGAAGTTGTTACTATGCACCACTTGTTGATAAAGATGGTGGGGTAGTTAATGATCCCTTGATTTACAAAATTAATGAAAGTAAATGGAGAGTTTGTATAGCTGACTCTGATGTAGTTTTATTCGCAAGAGGCATTTCTTCTGTAAAAAATTTTAAAGTTAAAATAGTAGAAGCAGATATTAGTGTTTTAGCAGTACAAGGCCCTAAATCTTTTGATTTAATGGAAAAAATTTTTGGCAACTCAATTAAAAAACTACCTTTTTTTAAATTTGATTATTTTAAATTTAACAATAATCAATTTTTAATATCAAGATCTGGTTTTTCAAAACAAGGCGGTTTTGAAATTCATATTGAGGATATAAAAGCGGGCTTAGAACTTTATGATCATTTTTTTGATATTGGAAAAGAATATAATTTGAGACCCGGTAATCCAAATCACCCAGAAAGAATTGAAGCAGGTTTGCTATCTTACGGAAACGATATAGATATTAAAGACAATCCTTTTGAGTGTGGTTTTGATAAATACATCGATTTAAATACCGAAGTATTCTTTCTATCAAAAGAAAAGTTAAAAATTATTAAAGCTGAAGGTATTAAAAAAAAACTCATGGGAGTAAAAATGGATGCTAATTCATTAAATATATCAGAAGGAATTCCTTTATTTAATTTGGAGGACAAACTTATTGGCGAATTGAGATCAAGTGCTTATTCTCCGAAGTTTAATAAGGTTGTGGGTATTGCCATGGTTAAAAAAGAATTTTGTAAAATTTCTCAAAAAATCAAAATTTCCCTAAACGGAAGATCTATTTTTGGTGAAATTTGCAATTTGCCTATTTTATAATTTTATTTTATTTAACGCATTGTTTTTAAACAAATTAGCCTCTTTAATGTATCGCCTTACCATTTGAGTTGTTTTGTGACCTGTCATCAACATTATGCTACGTTCTTCTGCGCCAGACTCTGCAGTTGAGGTCGCGAAACCTGATCTTAAACTGTGTCCAGCGTATTTATTTTGATCTAATCCGGCTAAACCAGCATATTTCTTTATTATTAAAGCGACATTCTTATCGGAAATATCAAAGATTTTACCATTATTGATGTTTCCTTGATTTATCCATTTTCTTAAATTTATAACAGGGCAAAATTCTTCATTGTCAAAGTAGGGGATAGCCTTAATCATTCCCTCTCCGGATTGATCAGTTTTCGACCTTTTAACGTAAATTTTAACTCCTTCACTTACAAACTCTAAATCATCAAATTCCAGGTCAACAAGTTCAGACCTTCTAAAACCGCCTGAAAATCCTAATAATATTAAAGCTTTATCCCTTAATTTCTTTAAATATTTAATATTTGATTGATTTATTACTTTAATTATTGCTTTTAAATCACTGATTAATATTGGTTTTTTTGATTTTTGATTGCTCCCTTTTCTTCTTTTGATACCCAATAGGTTTTCCATTATTAATGGATGCTTGGTATCTATATAGTGGCCCTTAAGCTTATGAATAACACTAATTGAGGCTAATCTGCGTTTTAAGGTGCTATATTTAGATTTAGACGAAAGATCCGTTATATATAAAGCTATGATATTAGGTTCTGTAGGCAGAGAGGAGAATCCATTTTTATTACAAAAAATCGAAAAGTCTTTAAAATCAGACTCATAAGCTCTCAAGGTATTTTTTGCTTTAGAATTTCTTAAATTTTTTAAAGTTTCTAATTCTAGGCTTTTAATGTCTGTAACTAAGCTTTTACTCATAATTTCCGATAACCATTAATTATCGGAATAATACAATAAGTTAAAAATGTTGTCAACCAAAAATTGAATATTGTAATTTTTATTTCTATTAATTAAAAAAAGTTTAAAATATTTAAATGTTTTTAAAAAATAGAAAAAGAATAGTTTTAGATCGTGGTCCCAGTTGGCCAGACTACGAAAAAGCTGAACCTTTCATGATAAGGTATTATATTTTATTTAGAAAAAGACCTAAATGGTTCCCTTTTAATATATTTATACATAAAATTCTTAAAAGCGACCTAGGAGATCTACATGATCACTATTGGTCTTATATAACTATTATTTTAAAGGGTGGATACGCTGAAACTACTGAAAATGGTACATTTTTTAGAGGCCCTGGTTATATTGGTGTTAGAAAGGCTAACGACAAACATAGTTTAAAGCTTATAGACGGTAAACCAGCCTGGACTTTAATCATTGTTGGGCCTAATAGAGGCTCGAAAAGTCACGCCAAATATAACCCAGATGCTTAAAAAAGTAAGCAATAATGGGGTTTCTAGCTCATTTTGTTAAAATAAGGTTTTTTTTTTATTTCTCCCTTAAGTTGTAAGCCTGGATTACTAAATGTTAAAAAAACCCCTATCTAAGGCCGTTTAAACGGCATATTCCAAGACTGCAAAGCTCCAGAATTATTGATAAATGGGGTTTCTAGATCAATCTAAAAATCGCACAAAATAACGAAAATATTGAATTAAAATCAATAAATACGTTAATACTGGGATAATTTAGTTTTTTTTCTAAATTTTTTCAAATTTTAAAATATAAATTATTATTAAAAATCAGTAATTTAGAAGCGTTAACTAAAGTAAAAAATAATATGAAAAAAGCTACTAAATTTCAAAGGAAAGTATGGGATTACATAGCTTTAATCCCAAAAGGCAAAACCATGACTTATAAGGAAGTAGCGATAGGAATTAAAAAACCAAAATCTGCTAGAGCTGTTGCTAATGCATGTGCAAGAAACCCCTATCCCATCATAATTCCATGTCACAGAATTATAAAATCAAATGGAAATATAGGTGGTTACTCTGCAAAAGGTGGGGTCAAAAGAAAGATTAAGCTTCTTTTAAAAGAAGGCGCAAAAATAAGTCTAACTAAAAAACTTTAATGCAAGGAATACTACTACTGGAATAGTCAAAAATGACATTATAGTTGATACAACTATCATGCTCGCTATATTATCTACTACCTTTTTAGGAGAATAAATAGAACCAACTAAATAGTTTAGTATCGCGCTGGGCATTGCGCATTGAATAAGTAAAACGCCCGCAGCATAACCTGATAAATCGAAGTATAATATTAAACAATAACCTATAATCGGTCCAATTAAGACTCTGGCAATTGAAGAAACAAAGGCTTCAAATAAAGAAAAAACCTTAAGTCTGGTAAGGGCAATTCCCAAGGACATCAAAATTAAAAATATGGTTGCGTAAGTTAGAAGTTGTGTTGTGTTAACTACAAAATTTGGTACTTCCAAATCGTAGTAAAGTACAAAAATAGAAATAATTATCGCATAAAAAGGTGGACTTCTCAAAATTACGTTAAAGTTGAATTTTTTACTGGCTAGAAAAACACCAAGAGTAAAATGAAATAAAATAATAATTGAAGATATAGCCCCTGCTACACCGAGGCCTTGAGAACCATATGCAAATAAACATATCGGAAGACCCATATTTCCTGTATTTGGCATAATGAATGGTGGCAACTCCATTATAATATCTTTTTTTAATGCGATTAGAAAAAAAACTCCAATCAAACTAAAAAGTAATATTGCTATAAAATAATAAAAAAAATAGAGATTAAACAATTTTAAAGTCATTCCGGTAGTAGCTACAGAATAGAATATCATAGCCGGAGAGCCAATGTTTGCTCCAAAATTAGTTATAAAAGTTGTATCAAGTTTTGGATTTTTTTTTCCTAAATAGTAGCCAATACCAACAACAAAAAAAACAGGAAAAATAACTTCAAAAAGTTTAATGTAGATTTCCATTAAACTCTCACATCAGATCTTTTAGGTTTCCTTAATGGTTTATTAAAGTGAATTGCTTTTTCGAATTCATTTAAACGTTTATAAATTGACCTTAGCTCTGTTATCCTAGTCCAATTTTGTAAAAACAAAGAAAAACTACTTTGAACCTCTCTAAAAGCGCTGGACGTTTGAATTAAAACACCTAGAGTCATTGCGCCTGTAAATAGACCTGGCCCCATAAGTAAATAAGGAACTATTATCATGGTTTGATTGTACATAATCAGCCAAAGATCAAAATATCCATAATGCAAAAAAAGTCTATGATAGTTAAATTTTATACCTGTAAAAAGCTCTAATATCGTCGGTGGCTTAACATAATTTTTTCTATCGTCTTCACCGTAAACAAGTTCTTTTCTAAAAGCTGCTTCTACTTTTTGATTATTATATTCCAATCCAGGTAGTTTTATTCCAACCAACCAACTTATAATTAAACCTCCAAGACTTGCGGTTAAGGATACCCATACTAATGAGCCTGAGATATCTTTAAAAAAAGGAATTACTACATTAGACGATAGCCCCCACAAAATAGGAATAAAAGCTATTAACAGCATAATTGCTCTTACTACTTGTAAACCAAGACTTTCAACAATTTTAGCAAAATTCATACAATCTTCTTGGATTCTTTGAGATGCTCCCTCTACTTTTGCATCAATTTTTCTCCAATAAGGCATATAAGAGAAAGTCATAGCCTCTCTCCATCTGAAAGCCCATAACCTAGTAAAATAATTAGTAATTGTATAAATTATTACATAGGGGATTGCTAATTTCATAAAAAGTAATATTCCGTCGTAAAATTCAGAAATTTCTCTTTCGGTAGCTTTTTGGAGCAAATCGTAAAAACCTTTATACCATTCGTTGATTTTAACATCTATCCAAGTCTGGGACAGCAAAGATAAAAATATGAAAAAAGCTCCTCCCCAAGACCACAAAAACCATTTTTTTTCAGTAAAAAAACTTCTCCACATAAATTTAATCTTTTAGAAAATTATCAGAGTACGACTTGATAACAAATTTTCTTTTTTTTGGTTCAATAACTTTAAAATTAATTTTATTTTCCTTAGCATAATCTATTGCTTTTTCTTTAGAATGAAATTCTAATTTTACTTCCCCCATAGTATCATCAGAAGCCTCCCAGCCCATCAGAGGGTTTGTTGATGAATCCTTAGTATGGAATTCCAAAACCCAATTTTTTGTTTTACCTCGGCCAGATTGCATTGCTGTTTTCGCTGGTATATAGATTTTTGCTTTTTTCATAATTGACTCGTCAGTAATAAATATAACATACTATTACTAAATATAATTTGGTTATTTTGACACTTTTAAATATAAATGAGCTAATTTACATTTAATCAAATCAAGCCAGTATGCCAAGTTCTTTGAAGGTATGCTTAATGGGCCGGTATATATTTGACATTCAATTCTTCCATCTTTAAAAACCCCACCTTTTAAATAATGTTTTACAAAAAAGATTGGAGAAATTCCCCATTTTTTCAAAAAAGTTCTAGAACCTTTGTTTCTTTTAAAATTTTTCTTTTTTCTTAAAACTATTGATCCAAAATGATAAACTTTAAAATTACCCAAACCTTTAAAAATTCTCACACCAGCGTTCCATAATTTCATGTTTAAATCTGGGTCTGATCCTATTCCAGGATTAAATTCTTCACTGAAGCCTCCAATTTTATTCCACATATCTTTATGTATTAAATGCGGTGCCCAATGACTTCCTTGGTGATCAAAGAATTTTAGTTTTTCAAAATTAATAAGAAGTTTTTGTTCATTAAAATCTTTAAATGTTTCTCCACAATCGTAACTTATGTGACCCCCTTTTTGTTCTATCATAGTGCCTGATAAATAAAAATTATTTGTTCTTAAATTATCTATTTCCTTTTTTAAAAAAACATCCCAAAGAGGGCAAAAATACATATCGTCGTGAGAATATAATATAAATTTTGTTGTTGATTTAGTTGCTGCCAGATTTACGCCACTACAAAGACCAACATTCTCTTTGGTAAAAGTAAAGTTTAAATTGTTTCCTTTTACAAAATCTAATGTGCCGTCACTTCCATCGTTTACATGAACTATTATTTCATGATTAAATTTAGAATTTTTTTTAATGCTAGCAATACATAGTTTCAAGTAATCAAGATTGTTGTATGATGGAATAACAATTGAGAACATTACTTTTCCCAATAAAATTTTTTTTTATAATTGAGATTTAATGACTTATTTATAATATATTCAGCAACTGAAGTTGAGTTGAAATATTTGAGATATTTGTCTTTGCCTTTCTTTGCAATGAGCCTTCTTAATTTGTCATCCCTTGTTATCTTTAAAATCTTTTCAGAAAGATCACTTATATTTTTATAAAAAACCATTTCATTATCATTAAAAAAATCTCTGTATTGCGTTTTTTCATCAATTAACGTGACGAGACCATTACCAATAATCTGAGTTATTCGGTCGCTACTATAATATTTGATTGGTGCTCCCCTGCTTAAATTTAAACCCATTTTTGAATTAGATATTGTTTTAAAGTAATGATCTGCCCAAATAGGTTGGACCTTTTTAATTCCATAAAGATCAAATTTAACGTCCTTTGTTTTTTTTATTAAATTATCGATAAAATTTGATCTTTCATCTTTCTTTCCTAATTTAAGAACACCTCTGTGAACGCCATGGCTTAAGGCAAAAAAAACGTCCATATTGCAATTTTTTTTATAATTACTTAGTGTTTCAAATGAACTGTCAGCCGGGTTCGGGATATAGAAATTTCCAATTTTATTTGGTAAGAAATTCAAAACATCAGGAGATGTTGTGAGAAAATTTGCTTCAATAAAATCAGTCTTATCAAGTATCCTTCCTTTATTTCTCTCATAATCAGGGCCTCTTCTATTTAAAGGATCTAAAAACCACTGAGATATTTTTAAATCAGGATAATCGGCTTTTAATTCTCCAAGAGTTTGAGCAGATACTAAATCAGCGTGTCCTAATACTATTAAGTCAGGTTTGTAATTATAGCATGTTTTTTTAAGTTTATCGTTAAGGCTTTTAGCTCCAGACAAATCATTATAATTTTTATAATATTTTTGAATATCTCTATCACTAAATTCGAGAATGCTGTGCCCTAGCCTAATGAAACCGTTATTCAATCTTCTACCTGTATTAAAATATAGTCGACCGTCGTGTCTCTCATTAAAATTTGTAACATGCAAAATTCTTAAATTTTGTCTCTTTTTGTTCATAAAGAAACTTTTGAAAGAATTGAGTTTTAAATCTCTAAAGTCATCTATTTTTTTACAAACATATTTATGAGTTAAATAAAAGTTTTTGTGAGATAGTTTTTGTAATTTAAGCCTATATTTTTTGTTTTCTATAAGTTTTTTAATTTCCGTATATAAATTTTTAATTGTTAACTTATCAAGAATAACACCATTAGTTATAGTTTCTGGCAGACCACCCCGATTACTTATTACTACTGCACAACCATTAGAAGCTGCTTCAAGACTTGTTCTTCCGAAAGGCTCTTCCCACCTAGAGCATATAACAGCTATGCTTGTTTTTTTGTAAATCTTTAAAACTTCATTATGATTTAAAAAGCCATACTTTTTTAAATTTTTGTGTGAAAAATCAATTTTATCTCTTTGTTCATCTCCAATTACTAAACCTCTCCAATCTCTATATTTGCCTAAGATCTTAATTATAGCATTACCAAAAATATCATAGCCTTTTGATTTATTTAACTTTCCTACAAAAGTAATCCAATTTTTTTTTTTATTTAAATTAATGATATTTTTTTTAGCAGATTGAAATACAACTAAAAGTTTTTCGCTATTAATAAATTTATTATGCATTCCTTGTAAAAATCTTTTTTTTGACCAATTGCTATTAAAAACTATTTTGTAACAATTTTTTAAAAGGATCTTGCGGTCTTCGATTGTTTTTGAACCGTTCATTGTCAGAGGATCATTATGAAAATATAAAACATAAGTTCTTCTATTTAAACCTCTAAGTAAGTATGATAAATAATTAGGACGGTTATGTATTTCAATTAAATCAGATTTATTTTTTTTTTCTAACTTTACAAAAGCTTCAACATATTTTCGGCTTTGACTTTGAAATAATGATTTTGAAAGAGGGATGTTTAAATATCTTAATTTAAAAATATTTTTAAAACTTGTGTTACCAAAAACTGTAATATTTTTTTTATATTTACTAATTTTTGTTGTGTCGTTTACAAAAAGTGAAACAGCGCCAGGATATGAGGGTGAAAAGTTTTCTTTGTAAGGAAGAAGTATAGAAATTTTCATGAATCTTTCTTTATTTTTTTTCTTAAAGCCTTGTTATTCTTTATATAATATTCTCTGGAAATTGCTTTACTTTTTGAAAGTACTTTTTCCTTATAAATTAACTTCCAAGCCCTCCCTCTTGTAAATTTTGCTCCCTTTCCAGTATTGTGTAGCCTGATTCTATTAGTTAAATTTTTAGTGTAACCAACATACGTAACGGGATTTTTTTCAAGTGATTTGAGCATGTAGACGTAGAAGCTCATTTTTTTTAATCGGACTTTCCGTTAATGTTTTTTTTGAGTTCATTTAAAGCCTCAGAAGAAGCTGACGCCAAATATCTTTGATCAGAGCCTATAGTAACAAGTTGAAAACCTTTTTTAATCATTTTTAACGCATAATCTGGTCTTCTATTTTGAATTCCGGCTATTAATTTATTTTTTTGAGCGTGTTTTAAAATTTTCATTATCTCTTTATACACTGGGTCGGTGTCCGGTCTATCAAAACCAGGTTTTTCATTAAGCGACACACTTAGATCTGAAGGACCAATATAAATACCGTCTAACCCCTTTGTAGACATTATCTTATCTAAATTATCTAACGCTTCTGATGTTTCTATCATTGCAAATTTTAAAATTTCATCATTAGCGTATTTAAAATAGTCTTGACCACCATATAAAATTCCTCTTATAGGACCATAGCTTCTAAAGCCTAATGGTGGATATAAACATGCTTTAACAAATTTTTCAGTTTCTTCTTTATTATTTACCATTGGACAAATAACACCATAAGATCCTGCGTCCAAAACTTTCATTACTTGACCAGGTTCATTCCAATTAAGTCTTGCCATTGGAACAGTATCACTAGCTGAAATTGCTTGAAACATCTGAACTAAATTAGTGTAATCTATCAGTCCATGTTGGAGATCTAATGTTAATGAGTCCCATCCTTGTTTAGACATAACTTCAGCCGTAAAAGAACTTGGAATTTGTAACCATCCATTAATTACAGCTTTGCCTTCTTTGAAAAAATTTTTTAGTTTATTTTTTCGCATTAATTAGCCTGAAAGACCAAGGTGAGTATATTTTATGTTAAGATAATCTTTAATACCTACAGAACCACCCTCTCTCCCGTAACCTGTTTGTTTAATTCCCCCGAAAGGAGTTTCAGCTGTAGCAACAACGGGAGTATTTACTGCAACAACTCCTGTTTGAAGTTGTTCTGACGCCTTAAATGCTTTTTCCATAGAATTAGTACAAACGTAACCGGCTAATCCGCAATCATGTTTGTTTGCTCTTTTAATCACTTCATCAAATTTCTTAAAAGTTGTAATGGCTGTAATTGGGCCAAAAGGTTCTTCGGACATTACTGTAAAGTTGTCTTTTACCCCATCAATGATTGTTGGCTCAAAAAAATACCCTTTGTTAAATCCTGGAGGTCGTTTACCTCCATAGAGTATTTTACCACCTTCCTTTTTTGTTTTTTCAACTAAGTTTTCAATTTCTCCTAATCTCTTCTTGGTTGTTATAGGTCCAAGGCTAACACCTTCGTCCAAACCGTTTCCAATTTTAAGTTTTTTAGTTTTCTCTATAAAATTTTTTGTGAACTCTTCTTTCTTACTTTCATGAATATAGAAACGACTAGGGGAGATGCAGACTTGACCGTTGTTTCTATATTTTGACTTAATAGCCATATCGGTAACTTTATCAATGTTAGCATCTTCAAAAACTATGAATGGAGCATGACCGCTTAATTCCATGGTTACCCTTTGTATTTTTTCTGCTGCTTTTTTTAAAACTAATTTACCAACCCTTGTAGATCCTGTGATTGAAACTTTTTTAACTATATCGGACTCTATTAAATAATTTGATACTTGTTCTGGATCACCAGATAATAAGTTAACAACACCAGCTGGGATACCAGCTTCATTAATAATATTCATCATTTCCATTACACAACCTGGAGTAATAACGTCAGGTTTTACGATAACTGAACAACCAGCGGCTAAAGCAGTTGAAATTTTTCTTGAGGCTAAGATAACAGGAAAATTCCAAGGAACTAAAGCAGCTACGACACCAACAGGTTGATAATTAATTTGCACCCTGGTGTCTTCAAACCGACTTTCTACTGTTTGACCAAAAATTCTTTTGGTTTCTTCTGAATTCCATTCAAATATATCAGCAGCTCCACTAACTTCCCCTGCACCTTCTACAAGAGGTTTTCCTACCTCAAGAGCTAACCATTTTGCTAATTTATTTTTTCGTTCACGAAGAAGATCGGCAATTTTTCTTATTTTGGCAGATCTTTCCCAAGCAGTAGTCTTTTTCCAAATTTCAAAACCTTTTTCTGCAGATTCCAGAGCTTTTAAAACATCTTTTTTTCCAGCTTTAGATGCTTTTCCTATGACTTCTTCTGTAGCTGGATTAATAACTTCGTATGTTTCGTTGTTTTCAGAAGCTTGCCATTTACCGTCTATAAATTGACCAAATTTAGAATACATTTCAAAATTTATATTTTTAAAGAAAAATAATTAAAGTCATTCTATGTAAATTGTATCGAAAATTCAACTATTGTCTTAAAACTGTTTATCTTAATTATAACTTAACTACCATTGATTTATCTATTTTTTTGTCAAAAAAATTAATTATGTTTTTAACAGTTTCAACACTCATCCTAGAAGAGCATTCATTTGTATAAGTTGCAGAATGAGGACTTAATATCACTTTAGTATTTTTTAAAAGAGGATTATCTTGATTTATAGGTTCTTTTTCAAAAACATCTAGACCAGCTCCAAAAATAATATTTTCATTTAGAGCTATATTTAAATCTTTTTCATTAACTATTCCTCCTCTAGATGTATTGATAATTATTGAATTTTTTTTCATAACTTTTAAATTATTTAGATTTATTAAATTATTTGTTTCATTTGTAAGTGGCATATGAATGGTTACAAAGTCAGAGGTTTTTAATGCTTCATTAAAGTTATCCACTTTATTTCCCCCATACTTTTTAATTATTTCACTATTTATATAAGGATCGTAAACATTTACTTTCATATCAAAACTCAAGCACCTTTTTATAAGGGCTTTACCTATTCGGCCAAAACCTCCTATTAAAATTTCTTTGTTAAACAATTCGAAGGTCTCAATTTTACTTATATTTTTTTTAAAATTGCCATTCCTAACTTCTTTATCATATTGAGTTACTCCTTTTATTAAAGATAACATCATATACATAACGTGTTCAGCTACAGCTACTGCGTTTGCTGTTGCAGTAATAAGTAAGGAAATTTTTTTTTCTTTAAGGTAATCCAAGTCTAAATTATCTATCCCAACTCCATGCCTGGATATAACTTTAATCTTGTTGCATTTGTTTAAAATATCACCATCTAACTTTACAACCCTTAATGTAACAGCATCAAACTTTGGCAAAATGGATTTTAAATTTTCTCTAGATGTATCTTCTATTAGCTCATACTCGTAATTAGAATTTTCTCTTAATAGATTAATTCCGTCATCATGAATTTTTTCAATAATTCCAATTTTGAGCATCTACTTATAGTATTTTACTTGATGGACTTGTTCTCCTAATTTATTTATACCTAATTTAACTTTGTCTCCTTCTTTAAGGAAATAAGGAGGCTTCATATTTTCTCCAACACCAGGTGGCGTCCCTGTACAACAAATATCACCTGGCAATAATCTCATACAATGACTCATATAAGAAACTAATTGTTTAACATTAAAAATCATTTTACTGGTATTACCTGTCTGCATTCTTTTTCCATTAACATCTAGATACATATCTAGACTTTGATAGTCTAAAACTTCATCTTTAGTTAAAATATAGGGACCTATCGGACCAAAAGTATCAAAGCCTTTACCTTTGTCCCATGTTAAGCCTTTGTTTTTTTGAAAGTGTCTCTCACTTACATCATTTACTAAAAAAAAACCTAATACGTAATCAAGAGCGTTCTCTTCACTTACGTATAGAGCCTCTTTTCCAATTACGAATCCTAATTCAACTTCCCAGTCAGTATGTTTTGAATATTTTGGAATTATTATGTCGTCATTTGGGCCACTTATGCAATTTGTAAATTTTGAAAAAATTATTGGTTCACTTGGTATTGGGAGATTTTGTTCTTCAGCATGATCTTTATAATTTAAACCTATTCCAATAAATTTTGATGGGTTTGAAACACACGGACCTATTCTTTGTTCAGGTTTTAATTTTACTAATTTATTTAAATTTATATTTTTTAATTTTTCGAGAGTATCAAAATTTAAAGTTTCAGAATTAAAATCACTTAAAATTGGTGACAAGTCATAAAAATTATTGTCCTTATCTATAAGAACTGGTTTTTCTTGATTGGCTTTCCCTAATCTACAAAGTTTCATTTTTTTATTTTTAATTAATGGCGGTCCCAAGGGGAATCGAACCCCTCTTTGTTGGATGAAAACCAACTGTCCTAACCGATAGACGATGGGACC
>MDTD01194131.1_pt1 | contig 14668 bp, 10 predicted proteins | sample 811221 | NCBI WGS metagenome assembly MDTD01 (sample SAMN05326646, study PRJNA326480) | marine metagenome | isolation source: seawater | place: Pacific Ocean: South West | collected 2011
AGCCATTAATTTTGCTCCCAGCATTGCTGGAACACCAGTGGTATAGGCAACTCCCTGACCTCCAACATCTTTAAAAGCATCTTGATGCTTACAGTTGTTATATATGTAACAGGTTTTAATTTTTCCATTTTTGATTCCTGTTATTTGACAGCCAATTGAGGTCTCTCCTGTATAATTTTCTCCTAATTCAGAAGGCTCTGGTAAAACGGCTTTTAAAAACTTTAACGGCTGAATGAGTTTACCCTCATATTGTATTGGTTTAATACTAGTCATACCTACATTTTGAAGTACTTTTAAATGCATTAAGTATTCTTTGCCAAAGGTCATCCAAAATCGAGCTCTTTTGAGTGTTGGGTAATTTTTAACCAAACTTTCCAATTCTTCATGATACATTAGATAGCTTTCTCGTTTTCCAATATTAGGGTAAGCTATAGATCTATGAATTTCGAGTGGTTCAGTCTCTTTCCATTCTCCATTCTCCCAAAACTTAGCGCGTTGTGTAATTTCTCTAATATTTACCTCAGGGTTAAAATTAGTGGCAAATGCCTTTCCATGGTCACCTCCATTACAGTCTACAATATCCAAATAATGAATTTCATCAAAATAATGCTTTGCAGCATATGAAGTATACACCTGAGTGACTCCAGGATCGAAACCGCAACCAAGCAAGGCCATTATTCCAGCAGATTCAAATTGCTCTTTAAAAGCCCATTGCCATGAATATTCAAATTTAGCCTCATCTTTAGGCTCATAGTTAGCGGTATCCATGTAATGTGTCCTTGTGGATAAACAGGCCTTCATTATTGAAATATCCTGATAGGGCAATGCTAAATTAATAACCAGGTCTGCACCTGTACTTTTAATCAACTCAATTACCTCCTGAACATTATCAGCATCTACTTTTGCTGTACTTATTTTCACATCATGAATTTCAGAAGCAATCTTGTCACATTTTGATTGTGTTCTTGATGCTAAAGTAATACGATTAAAAACGTATTTTAAACGAGCTATTTTTTTTGTTGCAACATTACTTACTCCACCGGCTCCTATAATAAGTACATTATTCATGCGAACTTTTTTTTGCAAAAATAATATTCAAACCAATTCAAAACACTATAATTGTTTTTTTTAGGTATGAAAAATTTAATTCTATTTATTTTTTCGCTGAATAGTTTTAACATCTTATCACAGACTGATTCTCTTTCAATTTTATTCTATAATGTTGAGAATCTGTTTGATACAGAGGATGACTCCTTAAAATTGGACAATGAGTTTTTACCTAATGGCAAAAAAAAGTGGAACTCAACCAGATGGAATCAAAAAACCATCAATGTAACCAAAGTAATTGCTGGCAATGATTTTCCTGAAATTATAGGTTTATGTGAAGTTGAAAATAAAAATGTTCTTGAAAAAATAAAAAACCATTACATACTTAGAAATATAGAATATTCAATTATTCACTTTGAGTCTCCTGATCTAAGAGGGATTGATTGCGCCATACTATACCAATCAAAAAAACTGGATCTGCTAGCTATGAAAGCAAATAATATAGACCTTCCAGGTAGAAAAACCAGAGATATTTTAAGCAGTACTTTCACAAATCGAAAAGATACTTTTACTGTTTTTGTTAACCACTGGCCAAGTAGATATGGAGGAAGAAAAAAATCAAACTTAAAAAGACGAATAGCTGCAGAAACGTTGCTATACTTAATGGACTCAACTTCTAAAAACCACCCAAATTCTAAAATAATTGCAATGGGCGATTTCAATGATGAACCGGGCGACTCCAGTTTAATCACCTTGAAAAAGTTTGGCAACCGTTCAAAAGAATTGAAAGGGACATTAAAATACAAAGGTAGATGGCAGGTTTTTGATCAGTTTATTTGCTCAAAAAATTTTAATTACAATCTTATGGTTTATAGTCCTGATTTTTTACTTGAAGAAGACAAAACATATGGTGGAAAAAAACCGTTTAGAACCTATTATGGACCTTTTTTTAACGGAGGTTTTTCAGACCATCTCCCCATAAAACTCACTTTTTACGAACCATAAATAAACCATCACGTACCGGAAGTAAAACATTTTCGACACGGCTATCCTTTTCCAACAATTTTGCTAATGCTACTAATGTTAATGTTTCTTTATCCTTTAAATCTATTCTTTCAGTTACTTTGCCACTCCAAAGTACATTATCAAAAATAATTACACCTCCGTGTCTTACAGAATCAAATACTAAATTGTAGTAATTAATATAATTTTCTTTATCCGCATCAATAAATACTAGATCCCATTTTATATTTAATTTAGGTACAACTTTTAATGCATCTCCTACGTGCATTTTTACACAATCTTTGAGGCCTGCCTTTTTAATAAATGAAAACGCAAAATCCTCAAGCTCTTCATTAATGTCAATTGTATGAAGCTCTCCACCTTTCTTCAACCCTCTTGCCAGACATATAGCACTATAACCTGTATAAGTTCCTATTTCCAGAATTTTTTCAGGTTGCAATATTTTTGAAAAAAAACCCAACAATTGTCCTTGAAGATTACCGGAAAGCATTCTAGGACGTAGGATTTTTTGATGTGTCTCTCGTTGCAACTGATATAAAACAGGATCCTCTTTTTGTGTATAAAGATCACAATAGTCAATAATTTCTTTAGGTAAAAAATCCATTTTATTTTGCTTGATAGGTTAGATTAAATAATTTTTCCGGATGAATTATTTCATTGGCAACTTCTAATATTTGATGAGTTGATATTTTTTCGAATTTATCTAATATTTCAATTAACGTATCGACTCTATCATAAAGTAACTTGCTCTTTCCATTAGATAACATAACACCCAGATTACTCTCCATACTTATCACCAAGTTTCCTTTGACTTGTTTCTTTGACTGACTGAGCTGTAGAGTACCTAAGGACTTGTTACAAAGTTTAATGAGTTCTTTTTTAACTAATCGCTCTACCTTCGATGTGCTCTTTGGATCTGTTGCAAAATAAACGCTAAAAGATCCACTATCGCTGTAAATCGCATAATTACTTTCTAAAATGTAAGTTAAACCAAATCGCTCTCGGATATTCAAATTCAATCTACTGTTCATAGCGGGACCACCAAGCAAATTATTTAATAATAGTAAGCTGTTTTTGAGGGGATGACTTGCCGAACAACCTCTACCACCTAAAATGGTATGACTTTGATTAAGATCTTTTCTTATCGTTTTACTTATTTGTATCGTCGCCTTTGGAATTTTTCTTTTTTGGTTTTGAACAAAGTCAGAACTGACATTGAAATATTTGTGTAAGAATTTAAGCAACTTTTTTATCGTGTAATTCCCAATTGAACTTATTACCATATTTTCCGGAACGTAATGTTTTTTGACAAAAGAGATGACATCAGATCGATTAATTGATTTAACCTGTTGAATTGTTCCAAGAATATCGTTACCCAGTGGGTGTCCTTTAAATAAATTTTGATCAAATTCATCAAAAATCAAATCCGAAGGTGAGTCTTTGTAGCTATTAATCTCCTCTATAACAACTTCCTTTTCTTTAGTGAGCTCCTGTTTAGGAAAAGTAGAATTAAAAATAATATCAGATAACAATTCAAGTGATCGATTCAAGTACTCAGAAGGAAAGGAAGCATAAATACAGGTTTCCTCTTTAGTTGTATAAGCATTTAATTCTCCCCCTACAGAATCTAATCTAGATAAAATATGAAAGGCTTTTCTTTTTTTCGTCCCTTTAAAAATAACATGCTCTAAATAATGAGCAACTCCCTCTTCACCCATTTCTTCATCTCTTGACCCTACATTAATAAAAACACCAACATGACCTACTTTTGTATAAGTATTCTTTTGATGAATAACCTGTATGCCATTATCTAAGACTGCTTCTTCAAACATTCAATTAAGTTTTATCCAGAACAAACCTCTATAACCTCGAATAGTTCCATCCTCGTTGTAAACTTGCTCCATTGGACAAACATATTTTACTTTCTTCTCAAATCCACCTGTAGCTTTGCTGTAATATAATTCCTCTTTAAATTTTAAGTAAACTACGCCGGAAACATCGAACGTTTCTTCGATTTGAATAGTATCTACATTCCCTTTTTCATCCTCAACAAACTCAGTATCAACATGATGTAAAATATACTCCAAGTCAGAATCCGCCATAGGAGTTAATTCTCCCGGGAAAAAATCAAAAACTTCGAGTTCTTTATTTTTTACTTTTTTAAACAAATCCACTAACATTTCCTCTCTATTTTCAATTGGAAGCCATGAATCCTCATAAATTTCTGCAGCAGGATCACCTATATTGGTTTTACTTTCTACAAAACCTAAATAATTTCCCTTAATAGAACTACACGGAACATTACAGCTTACAAAAGATAAAAAACTAAGAATAATGGCATATTTTAACATAATGCGTATTTTAATTACAAAACTAGTATATTTTAGCAGTTGTTTTGAAGTAAATAAATCTGATTCATTACTGGATTTTTGAACACTAAACTTTTTTATCTTTTTATTCACATGATTGTACCGAAACTTGAAACGTCGATATTATTAAAACAAATAAGAACTGTAAACGAAAGTATCAAGTTAACAATATTAACATCGATAGTTTTAGGAGCTGTTTTAGGTCTACAAACATACAAAGAGCTAAACGCAGTCTTCTTGTTCATATGGCTATCCGTACTTATGACCAGTATCTTTTTCAGAATATTTTTGTTTTCCAAAGTTAAAAAAGAACCTCCAAACAGAAGGAATATTCGAAAATGGATTAAATGCTCTTTTATAAACACAGCCCTATCTGCTGTATCATATGGCTTAATCGCTGCAAGTATTTATTATGTCAAAGATCAGGTAGCAATTACGATTATTTATATCATAATGGCAGGCGCTACCGCCGGAGCGGTAACGGTTTATAGCTCTGTAAAATATCTGTCTAATATTTTTATATTTCCAATACTTATACCACTTATAATCGCCAATTTTTTATACGATGATTTGAACCATTTTATTCTCGCTGGTATTACTTTGCTTTTTTGCTATTTAATCTACTCTGCATCAAACATTCTTTACAAAACTATTTTAAACACACTTGAACAAAATAATTTGATTCGAAACTTAACAGAGGAGAAAGTCCGAATGAAGGAGATGGCTAAGCTTAAAAGTGATTTTTTCGCAAGTATGTCTCATGAAATAAGAACTCCTTTAAACGGAATAATAGGCCTAGTTGACCTACTCATAGAATCCAAAATGAATCATGAACAAAAACATTATTTAACAACTATAAAAGGTAGTTCTGATGATTTACTAAATGTAATAAATGATGTTTTAGACTTAAGTAAATTAGAGTCTGACAAACTAGAACTAATCCCCAAAAAAACATCACTATCTGAATTCGCAAAACGAATGATAACTCTTTTTAGTGAGAAAGCAAATTCTAAGAACATCCAACTAAATTTAAAACTAAACTCAGTCCTTCCAAAATACGTAAAAGTCGATGAACATCGATTAAGTCAAATTATATCAAACCTCTTATCAAATGCTATTAAGTTCACAGAATCCGGTACTGTCAGCCTATCCATTAATGCGCTAGAGATAAAAAACGAATCTACTCTCGTGGAATTTAAAATTAAAGATACTGGGGTTGGTATACCTAAAGAAAAGCAAGAGCTTATTTTTCATAAATACAATCAAATAACAAATTCACGAAATTACTTAACTACCCGATCAGGAACAGGTCTAGGTCTTAGCATTGCAAAAAAACTTACTGAGTTGATGAATGGAAATATTGGTCTTGAAAGTGAGCACATGAAAGGTAGTACTTTTTGGATCAAAATTGAACTACCTATTGCAAATCAAGAGAATCAAAATGAAAAAATATCAGTTAAAACAAATGGTGAACAATACAATCTTAAAGTGCTATTGGTTGATGACAGAGATATAAATCTGAAAGTAGCGAGTTTAATGCTCAAAAAATTAGGTTGCGATGTAGAAACAGCATCAAATGGCAAAATAGCTATTTCAAAATATGAAAAATCGCCCGATAAATTTGATTTAATCATAATGGATATTCAGATGCCTGTAATGGATGGAATTAACGCAACAAGCGAGTTAAGAAAAAAATACCCAAATGACATTGTTCCAATTTACGGTCTCAGTGCGCAAATACCTGGGAATCTTCAACATTCTCCAGAAGATTTAGGTTTTGACTTCTACTTAACTAAACCTCTAAACTTTAATAGCTTAAAAAACAGCCTAAAAAAATTAGGTAAAAACTCAACAAAAATTAGATGAAATTTTAAAACGAAAAGATTTGTTAATTTCCATAAAGTACTAGATTTCAAAATGTAAGAGAAGTTAAAAACAAAAAAAGAATAAACAATTGTAACCTACCAAACATATATCTTAATCTATTAACCTTTTCATGTTTATTCAATTTCTTTGCAACAAATTGGTTACCTCACTCATCCATGTTAACTTTGTTAGGTGAAAAATAATTAATTTTTCAAATTCATGATTTATAAAGATTTCATCATTCCTCTCGCTTGGCCTGAAGCGCCCGTTAGAACGGCAGGTGGTATATATGATAAATTTCTTGAGCTTTTTAATCTTTACCGAAATGGTTATTATAAGGCCGGTCATGCTGCCTTTTTACTAATCAATCATAAAAACCTTGCTGTTGAATACTTTGACTTTGGAAGATATATAGCTCCTGATAAAAACGGAAGAGCAAGAAGTAAAGAAACTGATCCTGAAGTTGTTTTTAATATCAAAGCTGAAATAGAAAACGGTTCGGTTGTTAATCTTAAAGAAATCATAAGATCAATTGGTGCGCACCCCCAAACTCATGGAGAAGGAACTCTTTACGCAGGTATCCAGGAGGGTATAAATTACGAGAAAGCTATTGATTACATAAAATCTATTCAATCTGCCCCTTATACTCCCTATGGTCCATTTGTAATCGGGGGAACCAATTGCTCGAGATTTGTTGCAAAAACAATAGCTAAATCAATTAAAGGAAATGGACTTAAGTTTATATACCCTTGGTATTTTACACCTGCACCACTTGGAAATATTTTCTATAGTTCTGGGAAAAAACTACTAAAGCTAGATGAGGATGGAGAAGTAAAGGAATTGGTCATTAAAGGTGAGGGCAAACAATTTAACTTTATGAAAGAAATTATGATGTATAAAGATGGAGAGACAACTCCTGATCCTAAAATGGCTTATTTAAATAAAATTGATGAGCCACTTGAAAGAAAAAATGTTTCTCAAAAAGCTCAATGGCTTGGCGGAACGGGTGCTGGCGCTTGGTATGAAATCACTAATTTTAATCAAAAAACAATAGAGGTTGCTCGTCATCAAGCTGATGGAAACCATGATTTCACCTTTGAATTCGAAGGACCCTCAGATCAAATAGAATTTAATGAACCATATAAATTTGAATATGGAAGTCATGGGGCTAAAATCATTCTCTCACAAAGAAAAAAAACTTTTACATTCAAGAAAAAGTAAAGTCTTTTTTGAGTTAATAAGGATTTCAGTAAATTGTTTCATATTTTACACTCTTATTTAAAAACTGATCTATGATTGTTATTGCAGATATGGGTGCCACAAAAACTGATTGGAGTTTCACAGAGGATTCAACAGTAATTAAAAATATAAGCACTAAAGGATTTAATCCATACTTTCACACGACAGGAGAAATTATTGATCTGCTTAGACCTGAGTTTTTAGGGGAAGATTTTAGCAATGTAGAACAAGTTCATTTTTATGGAGCAGGATGTAGTAATAATGAAAAAATAAAAACTGTGGAACACGCTTTAAAAATATACTTCCCTTATGCCTCAATTGAAGTTAACCACGATTTACTGGCTTCAGCAAGAGCCTTATGTGGAAAATCTCCGGGAATCGCGTGTATACTAGGAACCGGGTCGAATACATGTTTATACGACGGAATGCATATTATTGCCAACAATCCATCCTTAGGTTTTATTTTAGGTGATGAAGGCTCCGGTGGTGATCTTGGGAGAGAGTTAATAAAAGCTTATTATTATGGAACACTTAATCTGGAACTAGACAGAAAGCTTGAAAAGCAGTTTAATGTTGATAAGAACTCTCTATTGGGAAATGTTTATAGTACTGATAAACCAAATGCATTTTGCGCAGCCTTCACTCCATTTCTCACCCAAAACATTGAGGAAAAATGCATTTCCGAGTTAGTAAAAAATTCATTTAGAGAATTTTTTACCCGGCACATTCTTACTTACGATAACTACCAAAAACTTCCGATAAATTTTGTAGGCTCGATAGCTTTTCACTTCAAAAAACAGCTTAAAGAAGTAGCCACAGAATTTGGTTCCAAAATAGGCATTGTTATAAAAGCTCCTGTTGCAAAATTAATAGAATATCATAGCAATATAAATAACTGAAAACTTTCTTGCTATTAATCATTTTAGGTCGTATTTTTAATTATATATTTGACTCAATCAAGTTCTTTAAAATAAGCTCACAGATTAAAACTTGAGAAACTTTAGGACAACTTAGCTTAGAGAAAAAGCTCAATAAGACCTATGGCGGGCCCGTAAAACTTAAATAACGGGATTACAGAATTCTTTGGCATCTCTACAAATATTACTCAATGAGGGTTTTATCAAGTCCCAAATCTGTGAGTTTTTATTAAAAACCTTTCATCCCTTCAAACACATACTTTATCGTTATTATTTACTATTCATCTAGAAACTAGTTGTCTCGCGAAACTTGATGCTTTCGAGTTCGTAATTAAGAGACACCGCGAACAATTTTAAACTCCAACTAGTATGATTACCACACCCAAATCCAACCTGATAGAGAAAGAAAACATTCATCAACTTGCATTCGGTTCATCCGATGTTTTAATAGATGAACAATTGAAAATACAGAGGCAACGAAGACTCAAAAGAGCTGAACAGCTTGGGAATTCCTATAAAACTAAATCAAAAATTTTATTCAAAAGTTTAGACGGAATTTTCAAAGTAGAAACAACCGTTTGGGCAACAACGGAAAAGTTTGTTTCTTTAAAGGGAGGAGCAATCATACCAATACACTGCATTAAAGGAGTAGATTTCTACTAGCAAATATTGTTTAAATTAAAATATAATATTATTTCTTTAAGGGTTTGGAATATGTGCCTTCACGGCGCAAATTCTTGACCCTTAACCTATTATGATAGCTCTACCGAATACATCTTATTCAAAAGCATATATATCTTTTGACTCACCTGACCCACTTAATTAAACACCTTAAAGTAATCACTCTTTACAGTTAGAAACTCCCATTGCCGATTTCATCAACATGTTTTTCTCACTGCAAAAGCATAGGCTATTCAGATTTACAGATCCTCCCTTCCAATTTTTAATCTCATATGCAGCCAATTCCGAAAAATATGGATCTGTATATTTTATGATTTGACGCAAATGATCTTTTGAACAGGACTAAAAATCCAATTTAGGGTCAGATCAAGAAATTAATAAAATAAACTTAAGAATCACTGTAACATAAGATTCGAAAAAAAAATCAATGATAGAGTGATTTGACTGCAAGAGCTTAGGGAAAATATAACAATAGAAAACTTAAGATTTGGTATCGAAAAAAATTCTTGGGTAATTAACCTTCCAAAACTTAAAACTAAAACCACAGAGAGCTATTGACTCTGAATCGTTTTTAATTTGTAAAGTTCACGTTTTATTAAGTACGATTCAATTGGATTTAGACTAGTTTAGAAGACTTATCCTGTTTTAAAGCTTTGACAACGATTCATCATTAACCAAAAAACTAAAACAATAAATTTTTACATTGAAAAACATCCTAGAAATACTTCACCTAAAAAGTTAGTTTGTATTTATTCTTTTAATGTTATGAATACCCTTAATTATCTTAAGTTTTCTGCTTAGTTCAGTAAGCTGGTCAGTATCCTGAACATACAACATCACCTTTCCCTCAAACACGCCATGATCGGCATCGAACTTTATAGACTTAATTTTCAACTCAGACTCTCTCGAAATAACATCTGCTATTTTACTTACCAGTCCAAAATCATCGGTTCCTGTAAACCTTATTCCCGTCAAGAATTCATTTTTTGATTTATCTTCCCAAATAGCCTTTATTGTTCTGTAAGCAAAATTTGCTTGCAAATGCATTGCATTTGGGCAATTTGTTTTATGAATTTTTATACCATCACCAACCGTAACAAATCCAAAAACCTCGTCACCTGGTATTGGATTGCAACAAGGTGAAATTTTATATTCAAACTTATCCTTAGCATCTCCTAAAACAAGAACATCCTGTTTACCAAAAGCCTGCGCAGTGATTTGCCTATTTGGTTTTTTCTTTAACCGCTCATCAGCCTCTCTTTTATGCTTTTCTCTTTGATCTAAATAATTTTTTATTGCTCCTTTCTCAATTTGTCTTTCAGCAATTTTAACAAATAGTTCAGCTGTATCTGGAACATTAAAATGACGAACTAATTCGTTTAGTAATTTTGGATTGTCAGTAGGTAAAGAGTCTAAAATTCTTGCATATTTTTCTTTTCCCTCTGTAGCAATCCGCTTTTTCTCTCTTCTAACTCCATTCTTTATTCTTTGCTTTGCCTTAGCTGTAGTTACAATTTTCAGCCACTCTATTTTGGGTTTTTGCTTTTTAGAGGTTAGGACCTCAAGCTGTTCGCCACTCTTAATTTTATAATTTAAAGGAACAAGCTTATGATTCACCTTAGCGCCAATACAAGAATCACCTAGTCTACTGTGAATTTCATAAGCAAAATCAAGCGCTGTAGATCCTGAGGGCAAGGTTTTCAAATCTCCAACAGGAGTAAAAACAAATATTTCATCGGAAAACAAATTTAGCTTAACGTCATCAATAAAGTCAATAGCTTGATTTTGAGGACTATCCAACAAATTTCTTATTTTTTGTATCCAATCATCTACCTTGTTGCTGTTCTCTTTTTGATTTCCTTTTGCCTTATATTTCCAATGGGCTGCCAATCCTTTTTCTGCAATTTCATGCATTCGCTGGGTTCGAATTTGAACCTCTACCCACCTTCCATCATGTCCCATTACGGTTGTGTGTAAAGCTTCATATCCATTAGCTTTAGGAGTTGAAACCCAGTCTCTTAACCTATCAGGTCTTGGTGTATACATATCTGTTATAATAGAATAGGTGTTCCAACAATCCCCCTTTTCTGATTCTGGTTTAGATTTTAAAATGATACGAAGGGCGAAGACATCGTATACCTCCTCGAAAGGGACATTCTTATTTTTCATTTTTTGAGCAATGGAGTATGGTGATTTATGCCTTCCATCTACCTCAAAATCATAACCTCTATCTGTAAGCGTATTTATAATTGGCAAACTAAATTTATTAATATATCGCGTTAACCTTCTTTGGTTCTCCTTTAGCTTTGCTGTGATTTCATTGAAAAGCTCAGCTTCCGTATACTGAAAGGCTAGATTTTCTAATTCTGTTTTTATAGAATTAAGTCCCAACCTATGAGCTAATGGAGCGTAAATAAAAAGAGTTTCATAAGAAATCTTGAGCTGTTTATTTCTTGGCATAAACTGCATTGTTCTCATATTGTGGAGTCTGTCAGCCAGTTTCACTAAAATAACCCTAACATCTTCAGAAAGGGAAAGCATCATTTTACGAAAGTTCTCAGCCTGTATGGAATAGTTAGGATCAGAATGATCAATTACACCGCTCATTTTTGTCAAACCATCAATTATCCTGCATACTTTTTGACCGAACATGTTATCAATGTCATCCAGGGTAATCTCGGTATCCTCAACAGTATCGTGCAAAAGGGCAGAAACAATGGAAATAGTTCCTAAACCCATTTCCTCAGCAACAATTTCAGCCACTGCAATGGGATGATAAATATAAGGTTCTCCAGATTTTCTCCGCATTTCTTTATGCGCCTCTAAAGCAACATTAAATGCCTTTCTGATTTGTTTCTTATCCAAATCATCACGAGATTTTTTTGCTAAACGCAAAAGTTTTCTGTATCGTTTTAATATTTCCTTTTTCTCTGCCTCTAAATCAATTTTCATAGGATATGAATTTCCTTATCTAAGCTGATAAAAGTAGTTAATAAGTTTACTTAACTAGGATAGTTAACTGTTTTTTTTATGCTTTTGTTTCGAGCAAAATACAGTTTCACAAATTACTCTTGACCTAAAAAAAATAATCAGACAATCTTTTAAAACACATTTATAGAAGCATTCTAAGACATGATAATCCTCAATAATTTTTTGGCCTCACTTATAATTTAATGAACGGAACTTAACATCACTAAAATAACAGAATAGTTTTAATTTAGATTAATTTCTACAGAACTTTCAAAAGACTTTCACTAAGTAAGTAACACCAAAAATGTTAATAAATACTAAGCTTTGGGGCGTTTTACCGCTCTGTTTTTATTAAATTTATATATATCATTCCAAAAATCAGTTTGTATGGCTAAATATAATGAGGACAATATCCGATCACTCGATTGGAAAGAACATATCCGTTTGCGACCAGGAATGTATATCGGAAAGCTAGGAGACGGAACTCAGCCAGATGATGGAATTTACATTCTTTTAAAAGAAGTTCTTGACAACTCAATTGACGAGTTTGTAATGGGTAATGGTAAGGTAATCGATATAAAAATTCGTGACCAGAAAGTTACTGTAAGAGATTATGGAAGAGGAATTCCTTTAGGAAAAGTAATTGATTGTGTTTCAAAAATAAATACGGGTGGCAAGTATGATTCCAGGGCATTCAAAAAGTCCGTAGGTCTCAATGGAGTTGGTACAAAAGCAGTAAATGCTTTATCTACTTGGTTTGAAGTAATTTCCTGTAGAGAAGGTAAACAAAAAACAGTTCTGTTTGAAAATGGAGAAATAACCGATGATCAAAAAATAATTGATTCTACTAATCGAAGAGGAACCAAAACTAGCTTTATCGCAGACGTCAAAATTTTCAAAAAATATAAATACCATACTCAGCATGTAGAAACGATGCTATGGAATTACGTTTATCTAAATCCTGGATTAACAATTAACTTTAATGGAGAAAAATTTAAAAGTGAAAATGGTTTAAAAGACTTGTTAGAATCTAATCTATCCGCTGATGCTCTTTACCCAACCATTCACATTGAGGGGCAAGATATTGAAGTAGCCTTAACTCATGCTAAAAAATATGGTGAAGAATACTACTCTTTTGTTAATGGTCAACACACCACTCAAGGAGGAACTCATCAAGGGGCCTTCAGAGAATCCTTAGTTAAAACCATACGTGAATATTATGGAAAAAATTTTGATGCACAAGATGTAAGACAAAGTATCGTTGCGGCTGTCTCGGTGAAAATAATGGAACCAGTATTCGAGTCTCAAACCAAAACAAAACTGGGCTCAACTGAAATTGAAGCTGGCGGACAATCTATAAAGGCCTTCGTAGGCGATTTCATGAAAAAAGAATTGGACAATTACTTACATAAAAACCAAGAAACCGCTGATAAAATCCTGCGCAAGATTCAACAAGCAGAAAAGGAACGGAAAGAACTATCTGGAATAAGAAAACTAGCCAGAGAGAGGTCAAAAAAGGCATCTTTACACAATAAAAAATTAAGAGATTGTAGAATACATGCTCAAGATAAAAAAGACGAAGCAAAAAATACCATGCTATTTATTACCGAAGGAGATTCTGCATCTGGCTCAATTACTAAATCACGAAACGCAAATACACAAGCGGTTTTTAGTTTACGGGGAAAACCGCTGAACAGCTATGGATTGACAAAAAAAATAGTCTATGAAAATGAGGAGTTCAACCTGCTACAAGCTGCATTAAACATAGAAGAAAGCGTGGACGAATTAAGGTACCAAAAAATTGTTATTGCAACTGATGCAGATGTTGACGGAATGCATATTCGTTTACTACTAATTACATTTTTCCTTCAATTTTTCCCTGAGGTGATTCAAAGAGGCCATTTATATATTTTACAAACTCCTTTATTTAGGGTGCGAAACAAAAAAGAAACTCGCTATTGTTATTCAGATGCTGAGCGTCAAATAGCAGTAAACGATCTAGGTAAAAAACCAGAAATAACTAGATTCAAAGGACTAGGTGAAATTAGCCCTGATGAATTTGAAGCATTTATCAAACCAGACTCAATTAGACTTGACCCTATTGTAATTGGGAAAGATTCTAAAATTGACGACATGCTTACTTTCTATATGGGAAAAAACACCAAAGAGCGACAAGATTTTATCATTGATAACTTAAAAGTTGAAGAAGACCTTGCTGAAATACTGGATAAGGAAAATAAAGAAGAGGCTGCATAACTAGTTGAAACCATGAGTAAGGACAATAATATTGAAGAGGAAAATTTAGACGACAACATGAATATTAATAACAATCATGAAGGAGACTATCAAGAAGAAAATTCTGAACTGGGCGACACAACTCTAATTTCTGGTTTTTATAAAGAATGGTTTTTAGATTATGCATCTTATGTGATACTTGAAAGAGCAGTTCCTCATCTTAATGATGGTTTAAAACCTGTTCAACGACGTATCCTCCACTCCATGAAAGAAATGGAAGACGGAAGGTATAACAAAGTTGCAAATGTTGTTGGTAACACA
>MDTD01073615.1_pt1 | contig 14667 bp, 11 predicted proteins | sample 811221 | NCBI WGS metagenome assembly MDTD01 (sample SAMN05326646, study PRJNA326480) | marine metagenome | isolation source: seawater | place: Pacific Ocean: South West | collected 2011
CTGCTTCGCGGTGGGGCTGGAAACCGAATCGGAATTGAACACCAGGAGATCAAGGCGGGATTCGATGGCTGAGATTACGGGCAATTCGGCATGCAATACTGGAGTTGGGGCGCTGTTGCGCGCTTCGCGCGTTCGAATCGGGGAGGATTTACGAGACGTCGCGCTTTTTTTGCGTATTCGCTATCCTTATCTTGAAGCGATCGAGGGTGGGCGCTTTGAGGAGCTGCCCGGCCAGACCTATGCGGTTGGCTTTGTACGTGCCTATGCCGATCATCTTGGCCTCGATGGGGAAGAGGTAGTTCGACGTTTCAAAGCAGAAGCGGCCGGCGATGAAGTCTCCCGCACAGATCTAAGGTTTCCGACGCCCATCGCCGAGGCCAGCGTGCCCGGGGGCGCCATAGTTTTCATGGGTCTATTGATCGCCATTCTGGCGTATGGGGCTTGGTACGTCTCAACCTCTGATGAAAATTATCTGGCCGACTTGATAGAGCCCATTCCCGAACGTCTGGTGGGCCTGGTTTCCAGCGACAAATCTTCGAATACCCTTTCGCCGGAACCTTCTGCCGCTGCAGATCTGCTAGCTAACACCGAGCCAGCATTGGTGATGCCGCTTGCAGAGATAGCGACCTCGTCGCGCAAAGGTGAAACGCACGCCGACGAGACCGCGCCGACCGCTATGGAGGAAGCCCCGCTGTCATCAAAACCACAAGCACTCTCGCCAGCGCAAAGCATGCCGTCCTTGGCCGAGGAACCCACCGTGTCGACATCCGAACCGTTACCCGAATCTTCATCCACCGTGTCATCCATGGCGCCAGTCGCCACCACGGCTCCGGCGCTAAATGCGCCAACCGAGCCGGTTCCGCCGACGGAGCAAGCCGCCGCCATTACCGATACATCAGCCGAATCGCCGTCCGCTCCGACGGTTACTGAAACCCTGGCCGGGTCAGAGGTTGATACTTCAGCAATGCCCGCGCCCGCTCCGCCCGCGCCCGAGATAGCTACGACGGAGGCCGAGCCGGAAGTTGCTTTGGAAGCGCAGGCGGAACCAAAATCCAGGGTTCTCGTGCGCGCCAAGTCAAATAGCTGGATACAGGTCCGAGATGATTTTTCGAATGAAATTTTAGTGACACGGTTACTGAAGGCCGGTGATGAATATCATGTCCCGGATAAGTTTGGATTCCGGTTGTTGACTGGGAACGCCGGGGCTCTAGAGATTCTAGTGGATGGCAAACCAGTGCCGCCCATTGGTGAGGAGGGCGCCGTGCGCCGCGGGGTACAATTGGACCCGGTACTGCTGAAAGCAGGCAATGCGGTCAGCGATTAGTGAAGGCGGGCATTGACCACTGACAAGGACTGATGCAAAAACCGCTTCGGAAACCGTGTTTTCGCGGCCTCGCCGCGACCGGATGGAGAAATCACTGAATGAACGGCCCCTCTTTAAGACCAATCGGCCCTAGTGCCCGCCGCCAGTGTGTCTCTGTCAAAGTCGGGCACGTGACCATTGGTGGGGGTTCTCCGATTGTTGTGCAATCCATGACCAATACGGATACAGCCGATGTAACGAGTACGGCTGAACAGGTCGCACAGTTGGCCAGAGCTGGGTCCGAAATTGTCCGAATTACCGTCGATCGGAGGGAGGCTGCGGCTGCTGTCCCCTACATACGTGACGAACTGGAGCGGAAAGGCTTGAATGTGCCCCTTGTTGGCGATTTTCATTATATCGGACATCGTCTGCTGACGGAATTTCCGGCTTGCGCCAAGGCGCTGGCCAAGTATCGAATCAATCCAGGTAATGTGGGACACCGTGAAAAGCGTGACTCGCAGTTTTCGACCATGGTGGAGATAGCTGCTCGCTACGAAAAACCTGTGCGTATTGGAGTAAACTGGGGCAGTCTGGATCAAGATCTGGCCATCCGAATGATGGATGAGAACGCCAAATCCGCTAATCCAATGTCGGCCGACGCAGTTACCCGCGAGGCTTTAATCGTCTCCGCGCTGGCTAGTGCCCACCGCGCCGAAGAGATTGGGTTAAAGCGGGACAAGATCATTCTGTCGTGCAAGGTTAGCGAAGTCCAAAGCTTGATTTCTGTTTATCGTGGATTGGCGCAGCGGGCGGATTATGCGCTTCACTTGGGACTTACGGAAGCGGGCATGGGGTCGAAAGGTATCGTTGCGTCTACGGCTGCATTGTCGATCCTATTACAAGAAGGAATTGGCGATACTATCCGTATCTCTCTGACGCCGGAGCCAGGCGGGGATCGCGCTCAGGAGGTTGTCGTGGCACAGGAGGTTTTACAAACCATGGGGCTTCGCAGCTTCGTGCCCCTGGTGACGGCCTGTCCTGGTTGCGGGCGGACGACTTCAACCGTGTTCCAGGAGCTGGCCGATCAAATTCAGAGCTTCATTCGGGCGTCTATGCCCAAGTGGAAACAGAAATATTCTGGTGTAGAGGACATGAACGTTGCTGTTATGGGCTGCATTGTGAATGGTCCCGGTGAGAGTAAGCACGCGGATATCGGCATCAGTTTGCCCGGTACTGGCGAACAACCAGCTGCGCCAGTTTTCATTGATGGCAAGAAGGTGATGACGCTCCGCGGTGAGAATATTGCCGATGAATTCCAGGCGATTGTCGAAGGCTATATTGCTACGCGCTATGGCGATGGTGGCACCTCCCAGTCGGTCGAATAGGAACGGTCAGGCATGTCGAGTTTCCAGCCGGTTCGCGGCACCCACGATTTGTTGCCCGATGCCTTCCGCTACCACAAAAAGGTTACAGATACAGCGCGTGATATCGCGGCGCGTTATGGTTTTCGGGAGATGGCGCCGCCCGTGTTCGAATTCACCCAGGTGTTTTCCCGGACCATGGGTGAAACCTCGGACGTGGTGGCCAAGGAGATGTATACCTTCGCCGATCGTTCGGGCGAACAGCAGATGACCCTTCGCCCAGAATTCACCGCCGGCATCTGCCGCGCGTTTGCCTCGAACGCCCTTTATGATGAAGCCCCCTTCAAGGCATTTGCTACTGGACCGTTGTTCCGGTACGAGCGACCCCAGAAGGGCCGGCAACGTCAGTTTCACCAGATTGACGTCGAGATTCTCGGTGCCCCGGGAGCAGCAGCTGACATTGAGGTATTGGCAGTCGGTCAGCACATCCTCGAGGAGCTTGGCGTTGCCGACGATGTCACACTGAAGCTGAACTCATTAGGCGACCTCGAGAGTCGGGGGGGCTACCGTGAAAAACTGATCGCCTATATGGAACCCTTTCAGGCCGAATTGTCCGTTGATAGCCGCGAACGCCTGCATCGCAATCCACTCAGGGTGTTCGACTCTAAATCGGAACGCGATCAGGCAATCGTCGCCGATGCTCCGCTGCTTAAGGATAACCTTAATGATACCTCAAAGGCATTTTTCGATGAGGTTTGCGAGGGCTTAACCCGCCTTGGTATCCCGTTTGTCTTGGATCCTGGGTTGGTCCGAGGCCTCGATTATTACACCCACACCGCCTTTGAATTTGTCACTGAAACCCTTGGTGCTCAGGGTGCGGTTATCGCAGGCGGCCGCTACGATGGCTTGATCGAACAGTTGGGGGGGCGTCCGACCCCCGGCATCGGTTGGGCCGGCGGAGTGGAACGGCTTGCCATGATGGCTGGCGAAGCGTCGGCGGCACCGCGGCCTGTGGCGATTATTCCACTCGGCGCGGCGGCGGACGCCCGCGCCCAGACCTTGGCTTATGACTTGCGCAAGGCCGGTTACTCCGTGGAATTGGGCTATTCAGGGAACATGAAACGACGCCTGAATCGTGCCAATAAGGCCGGAGCGGCAGCGGCTGTGATCATCGGCGATGACGAACTGGCCAAGGGTGTGGCTACAATTCGCGACATGGATTCGGGCGAACAACACGAAGCGCCAGTGGCCGCTTTGGTCAAATCTCTCTCATTATATCGTTAGCGTGGTGTCATGAAAGGCTGGGAAACATCAGGAGACCGGCCTCTTGTGGTCGGCGCCAATCATCGTAGCAGCTCCCTGACAGTTCGGGATCGCTTATTCGTCGAAGATGCAAACATTCCCGCGTTCTTAAATAAGCTTCAGGCCGAGGGTATTGAAAATGCCGTCTTGCTCTCCACCTGCGATCGAGTTGAGGTGATTGCCTCGCATAGTGATCCAAGGAACGCGGCTGCATCAATAAAAGCCTGTTTTGCCGACTTACTCGGTGATCCTGGCATCATACTGGAAGGTCAGTGCTACACTCTTGTAGATGATCTTGCGGTTGAACAAATCTTTGCAGTCGCGGCTTCCCTTGATAGCCAGATCATTGGTGAACCTCAAGTACTCGGCCAAGTTAAGGCCGCACATCGGATAGCCCGCGACAACGGTATGGTTGGTGGCAGATTGGAGGCGCTTATGCAGGCCGCCTTCGGGGTCGCAAAACGGGTGCGCACGGAAACGGCTATCGGCGAACGTCCCGTATCAATTGCCGCCGCCGCTGTCGATTTGGCGCGCGACGTTCATGGCGACCTGTCTCGAGCGAACGGCTTGTTAATTGGTGTCGGGGACATGGGCCACATGGTAACCGAACACCTGATGACTGCCGGTCTCGAGCGCCTTACAGTAACCCATCCTATAGAGGCTCGTGCAGCTATCCTCGCTAGACACTTGAATTGCCATCGTATCTCTTACAATGACCGCGCCAAGTCGATAGCGGATGCGGATGTGGTGGTCACCGCGCTTGGTCGGCGCGATTATGCTTTAAATACAGACATGGTTCAGAGCGCTCTTAAGACTAGGCGTATGCGACCTATGTTCCTGGTTGACGTGGCAGTGCCCGGTGATGTGGATCCGGCCATAAACCGGATCGATGCGGCGTTCCTATATGACTTGGCGGATCTGGAGCGGATTGTTTCCGACGGCCGGGCCAGCCGGGAGACTGAAGCCGAAGCTGGTCGCAACATCGTTGCCGCTGAGGTCGCTGCCTATCAGGCCGGCCGTGCCGGCCGCGCAGCTGTGCCGGCTGTGAGGCTCTTGCGTGAGCATGCCGAACAGGTGCGCGCCGATGTTCTTGCTAAAGCCGATGGTGACGCGGAAAAGGCCACGCGCCTGATGCTGGGCCGGTTGCTCCATGACCCTTCGGTCATGCTTCGGCACGCGGCGTCGGGGGCACCGGGAGAATTCGAAGCCCTGGATCAGGCAATCCGCAAACTCTTTCAACTCGATGATGATTCAACTGGTACGTCGGCGGTAAGAAGGGATAATGAGACATGAGTCTGGATGAGAGCCTAAACCGGGTGCTGTCCCGTTACGATGAATTGCAAGCGCTCATGTCTGCCGAAGTGGCTCCCGCCGCTGATGAGATTGCGCGTCTTTCAAAGGAGTTTGCCGACCTTACGCCGGTTGTGCAGGCGGTCAACCAGTTGAAATCAGCCCACGACGAGGCCCACGATTTAGCCATCATGATTGAGGCAGAGGAGGACCCTGAATTGCGCGAATTGGCAGCGTCTGAATTGCAGGAGCTCAAGGACCGGGTGCCGGTGTTGGAGCGTCGGGTTCAACTCATGCTTTTACCAAAAGACGATGCCGATACGAAGAACGCTATACTGGAGGTCCGGGCCGGTACCGGCGGGGACGAGGCAGCCTTGTTCGCCGCCGACCTGTTCCGCATGTATCAGCGTTACGCCGAAGCTCGCAGCTGGAAATTCGAACTTATGAGCGCCAATGAGATCGGGATTGGCGGTTTTAAGGAGGTCATCGCATCGGTTAGTGGTAAGGACGTGTTTCTGCGTATGAAGTTTGAATCGGGAGTGCACCGAGTTCAGAGGGTACCTGTGACGGAGTCTGGTGGACGCATACATACCTCTGCCGCCACTGTGGCCGTGATGCCCGAAGCCGAGGAGGTTGACATCCACATAAATGAGAGAGATCTCCGCATCGACGTTTTTCGGGCCAGTGGCCCTGGGGGTCAATCAGTGAACACTACCGACTCAGCAGTACGCATCACCCATGTTCCAACGGGCATAGTGGTTTCCCAACAGGATGAAAAATCGCAGCACAAAAATAAAGCTAAGGCCATGCGTGTGCTTAGGGCTCGTTTGTACGAAGCAGATCGTGCCGCAAAAGACGCGAAACGTGCCGAGGCGCGGCGCTCCCAAGTGGGCACTGGCGACCGTTCAGAACGAATTCGCACATACAACTTCCCGGAACGGCGAGTCACGGACCACCGAATAAATCTGACGCTGCATCAACTCGATAAAATGCTTGATGGTGACCTAGATGAGATGGTTAACGCATTGTTAGCTGAAAACCAGGCAAATCAACTTTCCAAATTGGCATGAGGGTGCAGCAGACCACAGGCACAATCCGCGACGCCATCGACGTGGCGGCGGCGCATCTGGGGATGGTCGGAATCGATACGGCACGGCTAGATGCCCGAATTCTAATGGCTCATTTGATGGAGTGTGATCAGGCTTGGCTCATTGGCCATGGCGATGATACGCTTCCCACCGTGGCCAGGATAGCCTTCAAGGAATTGGTGACGCGTCGCGCGCACCGTGAGCCAATAGCGTATCTTACCGGTGCGCAGGAATTCTGGAGCCTCGACCTATGTGTAACTCCCGACACGCTGATTCCTCGTCCTGACACGGAGACTCTTGTGGAGGCAGCGTTGGATATTATCTCAACCGACACGCCGCGAATTCTTGATTTGGGAACAGGGTCGGGGTGTCTTTTGCTGGCTATTCTGACAGAGCGCGACCATGCCAGCGGCCTGGGCATCGACATAGACGAGGGTGCGGTGCGTGTCGCAGAACAGAACGCGAAAAAATTAGGTGTATCGACCCGTGCCCGGTTTCGTGTTGGAAGCTGGGCGCGGGCGGCCCTAATGACAAACAAAGAACGGTTTGAGTTGGTAGTGTCCAATCCGCCCTACATCCCGGAAGGTGAAATCGCGGGGTTGGCGACTGACGTGCGCGTTTTTGAGCCTTTGGGGGCGCTAAGCGGGGGCAGGGACGGCCTGGATGCCTACCGAGAGATTGGAGCCTGTCTCCACGATCTGCTTGTTAAAAATGGACATTTCATCGGGGAGTTTGGTCTTGGACAGGGAGCCGCGGTAGGACATATCCTCTGCGCGGCGGGGTTAGAGGTGATTGGATTCCGGGACGATATTGCCGGTCGGAAACGCTGCGTCATTGCTCGCCGGCGTAATTAACGAAAACCGCAAAAAAGTGTTGGAATGGGGGACGTTCCCCGGTACGGTATAGATCTGTTGGTTCTTTGGGATCAATGGGGGGTCCCCGGAATTTTGGGTAGAACCCAATCGTTCCCCAGCGTTGCGCCGGGTGCCAGTCTGCCCTAGGAGAATAGTTACCTAAGGTATGGCTGGGCGGGTTTGGTGAAACCCCGCAGCTCGGTGAATGGCATGACGATACGTGCTCTGGGGGTGGTGGAAAAGCCAAGCAATCAGGTTGAAATGAAACACAATACAGGCAATCGGCGTTCGCGATCCCGTGGAGGCAAACAGCGACATGGTAGCGGCCGGAACAATTTCGAGAGTAATGGCCCTGGTGGTAAAGTACGGGGTTCCGCCCAACAGGTCCTGGATAAATATCTGGGGCTGGCTCGCGATGCTCAGTCCTCGGGTGACCGTATTGGCGCAGAGTCGTTCTTCCAGTTTGCCGAACACTATTTTCGCGTTCTGAGTGCCGACGGCGGCAATGCCAATCAGAGTCGCCGAGACAAGCAAGCGCAGACGTCTGAGGAACTCGCCGGGGACGGCAACAGAGTAGAGGCTGAGGTTGCCAACGTTCCGGATCAGCTCTTGACGGAGGCGGACGCCGCGTCAGCCGTCGATCCCGCCAATCAACCACAACCGGAAGTTGAGCACCACTTAACCGACATGATTCCGCCGGCTATCGACATAGCGCCCAACACTAGTACGGACAAGGGAACCGCGCCGAAACCACGCCGCCGTCGCCGCGCCAAGGAGGAAACCTCAACAGAAAAAGCAGAAACGGCCTCCGCATCCTAAGTTCAATACTCGTAATTCAGCTTTGCGCAATGAGGGTGTCACCGGTCCGTATCGCTCCCTTGGTCTCGACGTTTGCATAGACGCCCACGTCGATGTGGCGAAATCGCATTTGCAGCGCTTTAACGATGTTCTGATCGCGCTATGCGGTTTTTGGATTGACGTTGATGGCTACGCGCCGGCCGACGCTCTCAGTCACTGTTGGGTGCAAGTCGCCGATAGTGATCTGCTCGTTAACCCAATCGAACTCCTGCCATGGCTTGGCTCCATTCAGCCAAACATTAGCCCGGAACCCATGCGAGTCGATGGGTTTCTGGGTGACCTGTTCTATGTCATTTACCGATGCCAGGTTGAGGATCGAAATCACTGGAGCTGTATGATCGGAAAGTACATGCGGATCAGCGGCCTCCAATAGTTTTGGCCGACCGAGGACCTCATCCTTCATGAAGGCACCGAAAAAATCCTCGATCGTGCCGCGCCCGACTCGGTCTGTGTGCTTGCCGCGTGCCACAAGCTTGCCTCCGCGAAATATGTTCAACGTGTTCGATTGATCGCCGCACTGGGTTTTCAACAGTGCCAAACGTTTGTTTTACTGAAGCATTAGAAAGTTAGATTTAGACATCCATTTTGTTGCCGACGACTGCATCCGCGTAGAGCCCAGTGCTAGTGCGAACCGTCGGTCATTGGGAATGGCCTTCCCCGGTGATAATTCGGCGGTTTCCAATGCCTCCGGCGTCAGACCTTTCACCGGATGGCGATAAATCGAGTGCACGATGATTGTCATAATCCAACCAAACCTCACACATGAGCGGAATCAATGGGTTCCAATCTTTTTACGTTATCGTTGTGATGTAAATGAACACCCTTGTTTGGTCCATCGGGTGAGCCATATCTATTAGAGATACTTCGATCAACGGAGGGTCTTGTGTTGCTGCCCAGCGGGACATGGGATTCGGTCAGAGAGGTGTAAAAGGGAAATGGAATTTGAGAATTACACTGATCGCGCCAAGGCCGTTATCCAGAACGCTCAGACACTAGCGCTAAAATCTGCTCATCAGCAGTTGCATCCCCTTCATATATTGAAGGTGATACTTGAGGACAAAGAACGCTTTGGCTCAAGCTTGGTTGACGCTGCGGGCGGGCAGACTTCGCTCGCCCTCGAGAGCCTCAGCTCAGCGTTAACGAAGCTCCCTAAGGTGGAGGGCACCGGCGCGGGGCAAGTTTACCTCGCGCCCGAGACGGCACGCTTGTTTGAGCAGGCAGAGCAATCGGCAGAGAAGGCCGGAGATAGCTTTGTGACGGTGGAATATTTGCTGTTGGCCCTAGCCATGGCTTCGGGGACTGCGTCGCATAAGATTCTATCGGATGCTGGCGTCAACCCGCAGAATTTGAACAAGGCTATCAATGACTTCCGCAAAGGCCGTAAGGCCAAATCATCGTCCGCAGAAGACAGGTACGATGCGCTCAAGAAATTTGCCCAAGACCTTACTGAGAATGCTGCTGAGGGTAAGATAGACCCGGTAATCGGCCGGGATGAAGAAATCCGCAGAACAATTCAGGTTCTCTCGCGCCGAACTAAGAACAATCCTGTCCTCATCGGTGAGCCTGGAGTTGGCAAGACGGCGATCATAGAAGGGCTCGCGCAGCGGATCGTCTCGCGCGACGTTCCAGAGAATCTAAAGGATAAACAGCTACTAGTGCTTGACCTTGGCGCGCTCATCGCAGGTGCTAAGTTCAGGGGCGAATTTGAGGAGCGGCTGAAGGCGGTTTTGGAGGAGGTGACTTCGTCCGACGGGGAGATTATTCTATTCATAGATGAGATGCATACGCTGGTAGGTGCTGGTGCGGCAGAAGGTTCTATGGATGCCTCCAACCTTCTGAAGCCTGCTCTTGCCCGTGGGGAGCTGCACTGTGTTGGCGCGACTACTCTAGATGAATATCGCAGGCACGTGGAAAAGGATGCCGCGTTGGCGCGGCGCTTCCAGCCAGTTTTTGTAGCCGAGCCGACGGTGGAGGATACTATCTCCATATTGCGCGGCATTAAGGAGAAATACGAGCTCCATCACGGGGTGCGGATTTTGGATAACTCACTCGTCACGGCAGCGATGTTGTCGAGCCGCTATATCTCCGATCGGTTTTTGCCGGATAAGGCCATCGACCTCGTGGACGAGGCTGCAAGTCGCGTGCGTATGCAGGTAGACTCGAAACCTGAAGAGATTGATGAGCTGGACCGTAAGATTATCCAAATGAAGATTGAGCGCGAGGCTATCAAGAAAGAGGACGACAAGGCCTCAAAGGAGCGGTTGAAGCAGCTCGAATCGGATCTCGTGTTCTTGGAAGAAGAATCGGCTGAGCTGACTGCCCAGTGGGAGGGTGAAAAGGCATCATTGGCTGACGCGACTCGCGGAAAGGAGGAGCTGGAAAAAGCTCGCATGGCCGTTGAGCGCGCTATGCGTGAAGGTGCTTTAGAACAAGCCTCCGAACTCCAATACGATCTGATTCCGCGCCTCGAAGAAAAGGTCGCGCAAGCGGAGGCTATGGAGGCGGCCAACATGGTCGAAGAGTCTGTGACCAGCGAGCACATTGCCAACGTAGTCTCGCGCTGGACAGGTGTCCCCGTGGACAAAATGCTACAGGGTGAACGAGAAAAGCTTCTCGCAATGGAAGATGTTCTCCGCGGTCGGGTGATTGGCCAGGAGGAAGCGTTGGTTGCTGTTTCTAATGCCGTGCGCAGATCTCGTGCCGGTCTGCAGGATCAGAACCGGCCCATTGGCTCGTTCCTGTTCCTGGGTCCTACAGGTGTTGGGAAGACGGAACTTACCAAAGCCCTCGCCGCCTTCTTGTTCGATGACGAACAGGCCATGATCCGGATCGACATGTCGGAATATATGGAAAAGCATGCGGTGGCCCGACTTATTGGTGCGCCCCCGGGTTACGTGGGCTATGACGAGGGTGGTTCGCTTACGGAAGCGGTTCGCCGCCGGCCCTATCAAGTGATTCTTTTGGACGAGGTAGAAAAGGCACACCCAGACGTTTTTAATGTAATGCTGCAGGTCCTGGACGACGGTCGTCTCACAGACGGGCAGGGGAGGACGGTGGATTTTCGGAACACTATGATCGTTTTAACCTCGAATTTGGGGAGCGAAACCCTCGCAGCGCAGTCTGCTGCCGTTGACTCGGAGGAAGTTCGCGATGACGTCATGAAGGCAGTCCGCGCCGCTTTCCGGCCTGAATTCATTAATCGCCTGGATGAGATCATTCTCTTCCATCACCTGTTCCGCGAACACATGAATGGCATTGTTGATATTCAATTGGGCAGTCTCACAAAGCTCCTGGAAGAGAAGGGGATCAAGATCGAGTTGGACAGGAACGCCCGCTTCCACCTGGCGGACCAGGGCTACAACCCGGCCTATGGCGCTAGGCCTCTTAAACGAGTGATCCAGTCGGAGCTCCAGAACCCGCTGGCAAATTTGTATCTGCAGGGCAAGGTAGAGGATGGAGACGTTATAAAAGTCTCAGCTGACAAGGACGGACTCATTTTTAGCGGTCAGACAGTTGTGGAAGAGACCGGATGATTTTTTAGTCCATCTTTGAGATTTCTTGTTCGTAGATTATGGCTTACGGGTCGATATTTTAGTTTTGTATTAGGTCTGCGTAGCCGTAGTAAACTTAAGTTCACCATCGGCTCTTGTAACCTGATTCTTGGAGTGGGCCAGTGAAATACCCCCAGTTATGTCTATACCGTCCAAAATTTGACCCAATCCTGGGTCTATATTCAGGGAGGTGAGATGGCGACCTATTTTGATTTCTACACTTTAAGAGGTACCCCAGCGAAATGGTTTAACTCTAACCGATAGGTTGAGTGTAAATTGGCATTAATTATTTAGGAAAGCGTGCAGCGCGGTTGTCACCTCGGCCGGCTTATCAGCGTGTACCCAATGTCCGGCGCTGGAGATGACTTCTATCGTTGCATTTGGGAAAAGGCGTTCAATTTCACTAATGTGGAAGGGCTGCACATAGGTTGACTCTCCACCTAAGAGGAATAGGGCTGGAGCCAAACAGGCCTGATTAGTCTGGAGCACTGGGAAACCGACAATGTTGTCCATGTTAGCGGCAATTGCGGCGACGTTGATCTGCCATACGAAGCCATGGCCGTCATCGGCCGGCTTCAGGTTCCGGCTCAGGAACTGGGCAATGTGGCGGTTATCGACGACATTGGCAATGATGGATTCGGCATCAGTTCGCCGGGCGAGCGCCCTGGTATCCATGCTGGCCATGGTATCCAGAAGGGAACCGAAGGCGTGGTTATAGGTTGCCGGGGCAATATCGACAACACAAAGGCGTTCAACTAAGTTTGGCAATTCACAGCCCAAGGTCATGGCCACCTTGCCGCCCATGGAATGACCGATGACGGCGACGGCGCCGTTGAACTGAGCCTCAATCAGTTTGGCTACGTCGCCGGCCATCAGTCGATAGTCCATAGCGTCGTCCCAGGGGGATGCACCGTGGTTTCGAAGGTCAACCGTAAGAACTCGATGCGTTTTGCTCAGCGCCTTGGCGATCCCGGCCCAGTTGCGTCCCATGCCAAACAGGCCGTGCAGGATCACCGCGCCTAAAGGCTCGGCACCCGTTTCTTCGAAATGGAGCTGAATAGTGCTCAGTTAGCCGACGAGAACTGAGTGGCTCGTCCCTTAGGCAAGGAGGTGTATTTTATATCCAGCTCCTTTTGGAGCGCCCGGTAGCGCGACAACTCATTATCAATGAGCTTACGGCCAGATGGCATTTTTATGTTCATGGGATTGAGCTGGCGGCCGTTCTGCAAGATCTCATAATGCAGGTGGTTGCCCGTGGAGCGGCCGGTGGTACCAACGTAACCGATAACCTGGCCCTGGCGAACACGCTTTCCTCTCCGTATGCCTCGGCCGTAGCGCGACATGTGCGCGTAGGCGGTCTTATAGGTTCCGTTGTGGCGGATGCGGATATATTTTCCGTAACCGCCGTTATGCTGTGCCATCTCTACTATACCGTCACCAGCGGCGTAGATGGGTGTGCCTTTTGGCGCCGCAAAGTCGACGCCGCGATGCATCTTGGTGTAGCCGAGGATGGGATGGCGCCTTCGACCGAAGCCAGAGCTCAGCCGTGCGCCGTCGATTGGTGTGCGCATAAGCGCCTTTTGGGCGGAGTGGCCTCTTTCGTCGAAGTATTCAAAGCCACCCTGGCCATCTTCAAAGCGGTAGATTTCCTTGCGTTGGCCTTGAAGGGTGAGGGCCGCGAATAAGATTTCGTCGCTGCGCACGATCTTATCGTCTTCGTTGACAACGATGTTGAACATGACCTCGAACTTGTCGCCCTCCCTGATGCCACGCTGGAAATCAACGTCCCAGGAATAGGCCCGAATCAGTTCGGCCAAGGTCGCCGGCGAAAGGCCTACCTTCTTACCTGCCATATAGAGACTTGAATGAATAATACCTTCCGAGCGTAACACATGGCGCGTCACCGGACGGTCGGCAAGCGTGGCGTCGAAAGGTAACCCGCTGCCACGCGCAACGCGTACTTCTTTGTTGAAGGCGGGCGAATAGTCGAAGCCGTCGAAAGCGCCCCAGTTCGAGTTTTCCGACAGAATGTCCTCCGCCGTGACCCTGTAGCGAATTCTCAACTCCTGGCCGACGCGTATATAACGCGGGTCATATTTCTTGGAAAAGGCCCTGACTGCGGCATGGGCATCGGGATGACTAACGCCGGCCCGGCGGAGAACAGTAGCAAGAGTATCGCCCTTTTTGACCGTGAATTTGCGTTCGATCACTGGGTTCGGTGGATCCGCTGCGGGCTTCATTAATGTTTTTGGTAACAGCGGAGTAGATGTCTCCGGTCCTTTGGCTGCGGATGGGTTCCCCAGAGACAGGGGCGCCAAAGCCAAGGTGGATTCGGATGAGGTGGAAGCAGCCTCGAAGGCTGAATCGCGGGCATTCGAACTGCCAAGCATATAGCCGCCGCAAAGAATGAAGATGGCGCCCAAGCCGAAGGTTATTCCGATTCCTTTTAAAAGCATTTTTGGCCCAAAATTTTTTTACGCTTCAAATCGCCGCTGGGCAGCCGGACGATGTCTGCATGCGACCGGCATGTCAAGAGGGTCTTGGCAATTATTCCAACAGAATCAAACCTATGGGGTAAAGGTTAAGAGATAGTTTTTAAAAAACCAAGGATGCAAGAGAAATGCAAAATAATAGAAATAAACGGTTTGACAGCTAGGAAGGGACCTCGTATAAACCGCGCTCCGCTGCTAGGCCCATCTCGTATTCGCGAGGCCCCGTAGCGCGCTATTTTAGATTTTGAATACGTTAAAGAAGGGATGCGTGGACGGCGTTCGGCGTTGTTCAACAATCAAACTTTGTCTGTGCATCTTTGTGACGTTCTACGTCGATATCTGACTTTGGTCAGATATCGGATAGATACTTACTTTGTGTAAGTGTCAGCTAGTAATGTGCAGATGAAGCTCTTGTTTCTTCCCAATAAGTGATGTTCTTCGGAACAGAATTTAGTTTGTGGGAAATCAACTTGAGAGTTTGATCCTGGCTCAGAACGAACGCTGGCGGCAGGCCTAACACATGCAAGTCGAACGAAGGCCCGGAGCTTGCTCCGGTCACCTTAGTGGC
>MDTD01171820.1_pt1 | contig 14665 bp, 13 predicted proteins | sample 811221 | NCBI WGS metagenome assembly MDTD01 (sample SAMN05326646, study PRJNA326480) | marine metagenome | isolation source: seawater | place: Pacific Ocean: South West | collected 2011
ACCTCAAAACTAGTTCTTCCTATAGAGCCGTGGTAGACCACCACGTTGATAGGCTGGATGTGGAAGCGCAGTAATGCGTGCAGCTGACCAGTACTAATAACTCAATTGGCTTAATTTATGCACTGAAAAAAATTTTTTTTAGATATTCGATATATTTTTATTTAACAAAATATTTTAAATTAAACTTTAATTTTTTATCTGTTTTGCAATTAGGGTAAATAATATCATTTCTTTTTTTTCATTCTTTTTATTTATCAATATAAGTTTGCTTAATTTATATTCTTTTAACAAATTACTATTTTTCCAAAATATAGCTTCCAATAATTAGAGCATCAAGTTTAGAAAACTTGAAACTCTTAATTGCTTGATATGGTGATCTGACTATAGGTTCTTCATGTAAGTTGAAGCTCGTGTTAATTACTGTTGGTATTTTAGTTATTGCATAATATTCAGATAAAATATCATATACAAATTTATTTGATTTTCTTTTAAGTATTTGTGGTCTAATAGTTCCATCTTTAGCAACAGCGCCCGGGGCAACTTTTTTCATATAATCAGAAGCATCAACACACATTGTCATGTTTTGACATGAGGCTAAGTCTCTAGATTTGTAATTTTTAATCATTTTTTTTGCAAATTTATCTAAAATTACAGGTGCAAATGGCATTGTTTCAGTTCTATTTAGTTTTCGATTTAATTTGCTATTAATACTTTCTTCACTTGCATTAGCTAAAATTGATCTATTACCAAGCGCTCTTGGTCCAAATTCCATTCTTCCCCTATAAATCGCAACAATTTTTCTATTCACTAAATGTCTAGCAACTTTTTTACTTAAGTTATGAATTTTTTTAAAATTTACTTTACTATCAATTAATACTTTTAAGATTTGATTATCTGAATATTCGTCACCTAAATATATATTGTCATTTTTGTATTTTACATTTTTATTGTTTATTTGATAATATGCTAATGCACAAGCTCCCAAAGCTAAACCACCATCGCCCATATGAGGAAATACATAAATATTTTTACTTTTATGTTTATTCCTTAAATACCCATTAGCAGCCACATTTGCATGTACTCCACCAACAAGACAAATATTTTTTATTTTTGTTTTTTTCAATAAAAAATCTACTTGTTTAAAAATTAATTTATTGGTTAAACTTTGAATGCCATTAGCAATTTGATATTTTGAAAATTTTTTTAATTTTTTCTTAATTTCAATATAAGTACCTCTAAATACTGACCCATTATTAACATAATTCCCATTTTTTTCGTTAAAATGTATAATTTTACTTAATTCTTTTTCTACTCTTTTCCCATCTCCCAACATCGCAATACCAGTAGTTTTTCCATTATGATGCACCTTTTTAAAACCACAAATATCACTACAATATCCATAAATTAAACCTAGAGAGTTATAAAAAGTATTTTTTGATAAATTAATATTCTTTTTTATAGTGATGTAATTTGATTTACTGCATAAACCATCACCAAATCCATCATTTGATACTACTAAAGTTTTTTTATAAGGCGAAAGGGAATATGCAGAAAATATATGGCATTCATGGTGGTCGTAGAAAAAAATTTTTTCAGGTTTAATATTTATTTTTTTTAAATTATTTATAACTTCATTTTTTCTAGAAGATAAAAAAAATTTATAAAATATATTTCTCAAAAAGAATAAAAAAAAATTTGATCTAAAAAAAATTTTAAAAAAATTGTTTTTTGATAAAAATGCCATGAAACTAACTACTCGCCAACTCCAATCTTTTGAATGATTTCTGTTATCTTTATTTAATAAATTATTATAAGGGGTTAAATTTTTTGTAATTCTGGAAATACCAGCAACAGCCACTATTTTTACATCTTCAACTTTAATTTTACCCTCTTTTAGAACGCTTAATATAGCTTCTTTTGGAAAACCGTGACAATTTTTTTTTCTGTTAATTCTTTCTTCATTGATTGAGCAAAGAATTTTATTATTTTTTGTAATGGTTGCGCCACAATCTAAACTGTCTGTTATGCCTAAAATTAAATTTGAATTTTTCATTATTAAATTAATTATATATTTAAGGTTAATATTTTATAAGTATTTTTCGATTATTTCTTTATCAATGTTCTTAAAGTATATAACTGATGAATAAAATCTAAAATAAACATTAATTCTCTCAGTAAAATTAAATCCTTTCAAAATTTCTGAATATGACTTTAAGTTTCTTATATATTTGCCTTTATCCATTTTTTTTAGCAAAAAAGATATTGGATTGATATCTTTATGAAAAAAAGGATCATATGTTATAACTTTATTTTTATTTAATTTACTTACAATTTTTTTAACCATCTCATTATCAATATGATGAACAACTCCTAACATTAAAACTATTGAGTTTTCTTTTGATAAATCATCTAAGGTTATGTAATCCACAGATTTGTTTATAAATTTTATCTTTTCTCCATTAAATTTTTTTTTAGCTATTGCTATTAGAGTTTCATCTGGCTCAAAACATGTATAGCTTTTAAAGTCACAATCTTTCAAATAATTTAGTAAAACGCCATCGCCACCACCTATATCAATTATATGATCTATATGTAATTCTTTAATTAAAATTGATATTGAGCTAAAAAAATTTTTTTTTCCTAATAATCCAAATATTAAATTTTGGATTAATCTATAAAATAACGAGTAATTAATCATTGTCACTTTTGTTAAATTTTTACATATAAATTTAATGTTTTAAATGTTAATTATATAAAAAATAAAAGTTCTTGAATTCCTTCTGTTTATTAAATCTATATTTTTTTTTCATTACAAATATATCTTTATCAATCACTTTTTTTCCATCAGTTCTGCCAATGTAACCTTTAATTTTATAATCTTTTCTTACAACCCATGATTTATTATTTAATCTATATTTGTCATCGAGATAAATATTTGTGTCATTTATATTTGCCAAAAACATAAATAAAACAATTTTATCCCCAATAATTATAGCCTCATTTTTATTTTCTATTACATCATTTTTAAATTTAATAATTTCATTTTCTATATTTTCATAATTTTGTCTGTCTGTTCTTTTCTCAATAATTCTCAAATATGTGGAAATATTAGAATAAAATATAATTAATACTATTAATGTTAAAAATATCGGTTTTTTTAAATTTAGTTTTTCATTTATTTTTTCATTTAAAAAAAAATACATATTAAAAATTGTTAACATAATAATAGGAAGAAATCCTTGAGCTGTATAATAAATTAGATTTCCAGGATGTTTCATTGATATAAAATAAAAACAACCTAATAAAATTAGTATAAATGAAAAACAGTTCAGAAAAAATAATTCTTTATTTTTTTTGTAAACAATTAAAATTGAAAAAAAATATATAAACCAAATAAAAATTTTTTTTTTGAACATAAATGGTATAAGTGGACTAATCATTGCATAAAAAGATTTTACTGTTGAGGAATAATTAAAATTGAAAATATCTATCAGGCTATTCATTTTAGCAAATGTTTGACTGGTATATGTATTTTCAAAAAGACCTAGATAAGAATTATAGCCTATTAAATAAAAAAATCTTTCTAAAATTAAAGCAAATAGTATTGGTAAAGCAAATCCTAAAAAAATATTTAGGTAAATTTTTTTTTTAAAAAATATAAATAAAGTGAAATAAGTACCTAAAAAAATACAAGAAATTAAAAAAACCCCTGGGTGAAAGTGCAAAGATATAAAATTTAAAAAATAGCAAATGTATTTAATTATTGAATTTTTACTTTTAACAAAATAAATACTAATTAAAAAGAGTGATGACCCAAGCGTCAAAGGAGTTGCAGAAATATGATGCTTTATTGATAATAATAAAAAAAAAGAGTAAAAAATTATAATAGATTTCTGGTAATAATTTTCATTTTTCAAATAAATTTGAACTAGAGTTAATGAAGATGTTAAAATTAAAATTTGGGTGATATAATTAAATATCCACCATAATTTGACTTTATCTATATCTAGATATTTAGCAAAAAACCCTAATATCTTTGAATATAAAAAATATTGAGGAGTAAAAATCCTTTCGATAGTGCCTATCTCACTTACATCTTCTTGAATGTCTGATTTTTCATTCTCATATGTTGTAAAAACAATATCCTTTAAACTTTTTAATGTTGGGCTTTCTCTTAAATTATCTTCGTAACTTAAAATTGCTTGAGCATAATAAAAATAAGCATCATCAGGCTCAATTGGTAGTTCTCTATTTTCCTGTATTGAATAAAAAGAAAAAAGTTTAATAAAAATTAGGAGTATAAATAAGTATATAAAGCTAATTTTTTTGTTAAAAAAATTAGTATTAAATTTCATAATTTTTTACCTATTTAAATTTAATAAGTTTTTATTATATCAAGATGCCTTAATATATACTTTTTTTTTATATCATTTTTCTTAAATACTTTATTAAGTAAGCTTTTAAAATAAATAAACAGGCATCAAACTAATATTAATTTTCTTATCTATTTGCTTTGTTCTTTTGTAAAAGTATATAGTTTTAATCTTGTTTCTTTCCATTTGTTTAATTTTGATTTATTTTTAAAAAAATTAGAACATCTTAATAATTTATAACCATTTTCTTCGAAAATTTTTTTATATTGATTTTTTGTTCTGTATTTTGCTGAATATTTACTATTAAGACCCTTTGAAAATTTATTTTTAATATTGAATTCTTTCTTTTTTATTGATGTGCCATCCCTTAATAAAACTATAGATTTATAACTCTGTATTTTATTTATTTTTTTTAGTAGTTTTTTAATTTCATTATTATTTAGATAAATTAACAATCCAGATATCCAAACTAAATCGTATTGATTTATTGGTTTAAAATAATTGATATTTTTTTCAACAATATTTATATTTTTAATCTTTTGTAATTTAATTATTTTTTTAAAAATACTAAGCGTATTTCTTGAGTAATCCACAGCAGTAATATGTTTAAATTTTTTATGAAAAAAAATAGACCATCTTCCAGTACCACAAGCCAGATCTAAAAAGTTAATATTTTTAATTTCTTTTTTTATTAGTTTTAACTCGCTTAAAACTTTTTGTTTTTCCAATTTAATTTTTTTTTTTGATAATAAATTATTATCCTCAAGATGAGAAATTTTTTCAAAAAATAAAGAATTAATTTTTTTTGCTCTGCTATCCCAAAATTTTTTTTTTAATATTGACAATTTATTATCTTTTGAGTGAAAAGTTCTTTATTTCCAATTTTTCAAAATCAATACTCTTATCGTCAGAATTTATTATTCTGGTGTTAAATAAAAAATCATTATTGAATTTAGTTTTTTCAAAAGTATCTTTGTCTGGAATTGGAAGAAATCTAACTCCTAAAGGCTTATTTAAAATTGAAGATATGGAATAAATATCAAGAATTCTAGAAGTAATTTCCTCTTCATTTGTAATATGCGATATGGGAATCATGTCAATGCCACATGCACATACTGTGGAATATAAAATCAGACTATCTAAAGGTATAAGTTTTTGAGTATTTCTTTTAGCTAAGTGATGATCTTCTAACATAGAAAACATTACACCATTAAATCCAATTGATTTAATTTTGTTTTTTATTATTAAGTCTTTTATTAATCCAGTTAAAAAACCTGTTAAAAATAATGTTCCAGATTTTCCAAATTCCTCTTGACCAAGATTTTCTATCAATTCAGCTACACTTGAATTTTCATTAGGAAATGGAGCTAATGAAGCATCCATTCCGAAAAATTTAAGACCAGTTTTTTTTTCAATTTTTATTGCAGAATTTTGAATTTTGATCAAATCTGGGCTAATTTTTTTTATAATAAAACTTTTTAATTTATTTAAATCTTTATTTTTATTTTTTTAAAATTTCATTAAGAGTTTTGGTAACTTCCAACGCAATAGAAAAACCATTATTTTTATTGTCATGATATGAATAAGGGAAAAAGGGAAAATTTGGCCCACAGTTGATTGATACTCCACATCTAAAATTATCAAATCCATTTGATGAAATCTTAGAAATAGATTTTATTAATTTAGAAATATTTAAAATTTTATTACTGTTGATGTTTTTATTAACTATAAAATTTAAAAAAGTGTTTTCAAAATTTCTAATTAGATTTTTACACAATTTTCCATTGTCAGTTTCTAAATAATTAATATCAAAAGGTAAGCAAAACCATCTTATATCATTTTTTTTACAAAAATTAGCTATTGGATTTAATTTAGCTTTAAAGTTAATGTGATTTATACCACTTTTTTCATCAATTGCATTTGTTGTTAGCCTAAACGTTCTATAAGAAATTTTATTTTTTTTTAGAGTTTTTTTACTTTCTTTTAAGAAATTTCTAAAGTCACTCTCACTAATTAGATTTTTTAAATTAGTTCCAATAGTAATTGATCTGATTTTAATCATCAATATTTTTTAAATTTAAATAATCTTGGGGATTATTAATCTCATTAAATTCATAATTATCTACATTAAAAATTGTTAAATTTTCTTTTGCAAAGTTTAAGTTTAAGCCTGCAAAAATATTTTTGTTTTTTAAACAATTTTTTTTCCAGGTATTAAGAATTTTTTTTGATGTAATTTTAAATATACCCATAGACTCTTGATCTTTTGGATTTTTTATTTTACCTGAATAAATATTTTTAATCTTATTATCATTTGTTAATTCAACATTTACAGATTTTGTTGATCTGTTTTCGTTATTTTTACAAACAATTATATTTCCATCTATTTTATCAAGTTTGTTTATTATTTTTTTATCAAAAATTAAATCACCACTTACCACATAACAAGGTTCATTAGTTAATGCCAAACCTAAACTATATGAATTGCCATAAATAGCCCAATTTTTGTTATATATGTAATCAAAATTTGGAAAATTGTGCATAACATTAATTGCTCTATAGCCAAGTACAATTGTTATTTTGGTGCTTTTAAAATAATCTTTGTATAGTTCAATTATCCTTTTTTTTCTTTTAGGACATTTAATTAAAAGTTTATTATATCCATCAAGATCTATTCCTTGGCCAGCTGATAAGACAATAGTTCTCATTATTTAAGATTTTTTAAATGAATCTTACAATTTATAGTGTTCGAATCATTGTATAAGTGTTTAGCAGTTTTGTATGGATAAATCTTTTTATTTTTATAATTGTTGTAAATATTTTTATAGGTAATTTTTTTAAATTCTTTAGGTCTTAAACTATAAATATCAACTTTTTTATAATCATATAGTATGCAAGGGACTTTTTTTAATCCAATGATTTTTGCAGCCTCCATTCTATGTTGTCCATCCATAACTAAAAAAAATTTTTTATCTATCTTTAATGGTTTGTTCCAATATTTGTCACTTAAAATTTTCTTTGTTATTCTTTTAACTCTAGAATTGCTGTAGTTTTCGATATGATGTATTTTAGATAAAGAAACTAATTCGACTATTTTATCTTGTGATATTTTTTTTTTCGCAAGATTTAACTCTTTTATATTATTAAATGAAAAACATTTTTTTTTATTTAATTTGATTAATTCACATTTTAAAACATTTAAGTTATTAATCCATGGAGTAAGATAATATGGTTTAAGATTAAAATCTTTATATTGTTTTGAATATTTTTTATACCTAGATAAGTTATCTTTGCCAATTTTTAAAATCCCAATTAATTTTTTATAATTTCTATACTTTTTATTATATTCTTTAATAATTTTTATTTCTTTAACTACCTTGTTTTTATTTAAAATTATTCCACCACTTTGATTTTTTTTAAGCTTGCCAATACTATACCAATACGATTTGTCATTATTTAAAGAAGATTTTATTTTTTTTATTTGATCAATTTCATAAATACAGTCTGCTTCAAAAATTATTAAGCCTTTTTTATTTTTCGGATTAATTGCTTTTTTTAATGATAATAAGTTATTATCTTTTTCAAAATTTTTATTAACTTCAAATTTTATATTTTTAGAACATTTTTCAATAATTCTCTCTTTAATTAATGAACTTTTATAACCCAATACAACTGTAATATTTGGAAAATCAAAAGAATTTAATTGCTTTATTAGTCTAATGATGACTTCTATATTATTAATTTTAATAAGAGGTTTTGGTATTTTTTTTGTAATACTGCTAATTCTAGAACCTCTTCCTGCTGCTAGGATAATAGTTTGAAACATATTCAGAAATTTACAAATTTATTTTATATTTAAATTTTTTATCATTGAATTTGCTTTTTTTAAATCTTTAAACCTATTAAGTATGAAATTATTATTTTTTTTAAATAATTTTACTAATGTGAAAATTAATATTAATATATCATTAATAAAACTCAAATTTGAAATATAACAAATTTCTATTTCTTGTTTGATTGGGCTAATTTTATCTTTATAAAAATTTTTTTTATCTTCTATATTTTCTAATATTTGCTCCTCATCGATAAAAAAAATTGACGCCAGACCAGTTATACCTGGTTTTATACTAGAAATTTTTAATTGTGCATCCTCTTCATAAAAATTAAAAGTCTCTTCAACCAAAGGTCTAGGACCAACAAGACTCATGTCATTCTTAATAACATTTATTAATTGTGGAATTTCATTTATTTTAGAATTGCGTAAAAACTTCCCAAATTTTAAAAATCTAGGATCATTTTTAGATGAATAAACCCCATCTCCAATAAACTCACTATTTTTTAACATAGTAGCGAATTTTATTATTTTAAATTTATTTTTATTTTTACCAATTCTTTCTTGAGTGTAAAAAATTTCACCCTCACCAGTATTTTTTAAAATTATAATAATGAAAAGCAAGAAGGGTAAAAGCAAAAATATTAAAATCAATGATATTAAAATATCAAATAATCTTTTTAACATTTTTAAATTCATTTGGTTTCTGAAAGGATTTTTCATAAATTGTTTTTTTATTTTTAAAAAATCTCAAATACCATTTGATTGTTTTTTTTAAACCTTTGTCTAATGAAAAGTGCATTTTATAATTAAATTCATTTTGAATTCTCATTATATTTGGACATCTTCGATTTGTTGACCCAGGAAATGGTGGTTTGTATATAAATTTGCCCTTAAAATTTAAATACTTACCAACTTTTTTCGTTAATTTTTCAATACTAATTTCATTATTATTTCCAATGTTGTAAATACTATATTTATTTTTTTTTTTATTCATTATTTTACTCATAATTTTAACTGCATCATCAATGTAACAAAAAGATCTAGTTTGTTTTGGCCCATAAATTTTAAATGGGTTTTCATTTTTATAAAATCTTTCAATTAAATGGGGTATTACATGTTTGAAACCCATACGAGTACCATAAATATTATGAAATCTGATTATTATACAATTAAAATCTTTTACTTTACCTAAATTCAAAAAAGCACTTTCACCTAAAATTTTAGTTGCTGCATAAGTATATCTTGAATGTTCAATGTTTGAAATTGTTAAAGGTACATTTTCAGGAGTGGGAACTTTAAAATTAAAAGTATCTACTGAGCCTGCATAACTTTCACTCGTTGAGGAAAAAATAAATTTCTTTATTTTTGTTTTTTTTAACCAAATTAATGTATTGATAATAATGAGTGTATTAATCTCAATAATTTTAACAGGGTTTATTAGGGTGTTGTTTACTCCAACAATAGAAGCGAGGAGGTAGACATTATCAAAGTTTTTATCTAAATTTTTAAAACTCATTTTTTCTGTAAGATCTAGTTTTTTAAATTTTACATTTTTTCTTTTAAGAAGTTTATTTGTTTGTTTATCAATCTTACCTCTAGAATTATCATCAACTAATAAAATTTTATTATTTTTATTATTTGAAAGATGAAGGGCCAAATGAAAACCAACGAAACCCAAACCTCCAAGAATTAATATTTTTTTATACATTTTTTCCTTTTCCAAGAATTTCTACAGAGTAATTTTTAATTAGTTTTTTATATTCAATATCATTAATGATACCCAAAAGATCGATTATAATTTTTCCTTTACTTAAAAAGTTTAATTTTTTTAAAATAAAGTTATTTTTTTTGTAAACATCATGTGAAGTCGCAAAGATTAGAATATCAGGTTTTATTGTATTTATTTTGTTCATATTAATAGTTTTTAATTTAGCTTCTTCCCAATAATCTACATATGGATCATGGATATAAATTTTTTTATTATCTCTTTTTAAAAATTTATAGAGATCTAGTACTGGGCTGTTTCGTGTATCACCAACATTACCGGTATATGCACATCCAAAAATTAAAATTTTTTTATTTGAAATATTTTTGATCCTTTGTTTAATGAATCTGTATGAATAGAATGGCATCATATCATTAGAAAATATGGCTTGTTTTGAGACATTTAAAACATTTTTTTTATCAAATAAATTTTCTGTTGCCCAATCAGCTAAAAGTGTGTCTTTTGGTAGGCAATATCCACCAACCCCAATTCCTGGTAACATAATATTTTTGTGTGTTTCTCTTTTCCTTATAGCGTTAACAACTTTATAAATATCTACATTGCTTATTTCAGCAAATCTAGTCCATTCAATCATAAATGAAATATTCATAGCTCTAAAAGAGTTTTCCAAAACCTTTGCTAGTTCTGATTCATTTGTATTATTTAATTTTGTTAATGGATATTCTTTTATGTTAATTATTGATCTTAAAAATTTTTCAGCTCTTATTTCAGATTTTTTATCGACAGCAGAATACACTCGATAATAATTTTTAATTGAATTGTAGTAATTATTACCAGGCATAACTCTTTCATAAGAATGAGCTATCATTATTTTATTTGTTTTTAATTTTCTTGCTCTTAAATTTTTATAAACCAATGGTTTAACAACTTTCTCAGTTGTACCTGGTGGAACTGTTGTTTCAATTAAAATTAATGCATTTTCCTTACAATTTTTTGATATTATTTCAATTGCTTTTATAAAATCTTTTAATTTTACTTTGTATGAATATTTAAGGTTTCTATTTTTTTTATTTTTTATAACATCCAAATTGACGTCTACCACAATCACATCTGCAATTTTGTAAATATCAACGTCAGTTGTTGCATAAATTTTTTTGTTTTTAATTGCTTTTTTTAATTCTACTGTAATTTTTTTATCAGATGTTTTAAATGGAAAAATACCTTTATTAAATGATTCAAGTCTCTTTTTGATAATTTTCTTTGGTAAATCAAGACCAAAAACAAATCTTTTATTTTTTGAATTTGAAGTTACTATTGACATTACACTTCCAACAAAACCCATACCTTGTATGGCAACAATCTCTTTTTTTTCAATATTAAACTTATTATATTTTTTAAATATTTTTTTTAATGATTTCTGCATTGTAAAGTTTTTCTATATTATTAACTAATAATTTATATGAATATTTTTTTTTAATTGAATTAAAGCTATTTTCGCCAATTGTTTTTCTTAATTTTTTATTTTTAATTAAATAATTAATTTTCTTAACTATTTTTTTCTTTTCCTTTAAGTTAAATAAAAACCCATTATATCCATCAGTAATTAAATCTCCTACACCACCAACATTCGTTGCAACCACAGTTTTTTTACTCGCCATTGCCTCTATAATGCTTAGTGGCGTACCTTCATTATAAGATGTGTTGATCACTATATCTAGAGCAGGATATACTTGATCAATCCTTTTTATCCAAGATGTAAAAAAAATATTCACATTTTGTGTTTTGGTTTTTTTATTTAAATTAGTTATTAAGTTTAGTTTTTTGCAATAATAAACTAAATTATTTTTTTCTTCACCATCACCTATTATAAAAAATTTAATATTTTTTTTATTTGAATTTAGTAATTCATAAGCAATATCAATAAATAACTTATGATTTTTGATTTTTGTTAGGCGACCAATGATACCAATTAGGATGGTGTTTTTAAGATTATATTTTTTTAAAAATAATTGTTTTTTTTGATTTTTTTTTTTTGAAAAAGTATCAATATTTATTCCTAAATTAACTATTTTTATTTTATCTTCATTACAAATTTTATATTTATAAACTAATTCATTTTTTTGAAGATTGCTTAACACAATTATTTTATTACTCTTAAATGCTAGGATTTTTTCTATTAAAATAAATAATTTTGTTACAACTTGATTAAAATAAGAATGAAACACATGCCCATGAAATGTATGTATGATTATAGGTGTTTGCATAATTATACCAGCAATTCGTCCTAAAAATCCTGATTTAGCTGCATGTGTATGAATTATATGTGGTTTAAATTTATTAATTATAGAAATTAATTTAAAAAATGAAATTAAATCATTAAAAAAAGATATCTTTCGACTCATATTCGAAATTTGAATAAAATTAACAGAATTATTCTTTAAGATAAATTTTGAACTTGTTTCGGATTTAGTTTCAACACCAGCCACAAGCCTTGTAGTAAATTTTTTTGAAATATATTTTGTTAAATATACAGCATTATAGGTTGGTCCACCTAAATTGAGTCTATTTAATATTCTCAGAACTCTTATTTTTTTTCCCATAAAATAAATATATATAAAAAGTTAAAGTTAAATAATTTGAAATCAAAAAACTATAATAAACATTAATAAAACTTTTGTTAAAATTAAGCAGAAAAAATATTAGTAAAAAAGAAATAATTGAAAAGAACTGTATTTTCATTTGCCACTTTTCTAATGAAAAATAAAAAGAAAAAGATTTAAAGATAGCTCTAAATGTAAATGCTGGTAAAGTAAGACAAATAATTAATCCAGCTAATTTTAAATCATTAGATAAGTTAATTTTAAATATTTTAAAATAATAAATTACCCAATGATTATATGTTAAAATTAAAACAATATGGATTATTATTAATACAACTATTAATTTTTTTAACTTTTTGTCAAAAATTAACTTATTTTTTAGTAAATTGGGTATTATTAAATTTTCACATAAAATAGCAAGTGTACCAAAAAAATTTATCAAATAGAATATAGGAATATTTAAACCATATATCATACTGGAAAAATAAATTATTAAAATATATCTTAAAATATATGTATTTAAGTTTTTAATTAAAATACTTATACCTAGAGAAAAATTATGCTTAACATATTTTTTAATATTTAGATAATCTCTATATTTAAAATTAATTTTTTTTGAAATGATTTTTTGTGAAATAATTAAGTTTAATAAAAAAAAAATAGATGTTAATAAAATTAAAAAATTTACAAAACTTAATTTCAAAAAAAATGATGTAGTTAAAATTAAAAAAAAAACTAAGAGTTTAATCAATGCATAGATTAATACTAATTTTGTTTTAATTTCTTTTCTCAAGCATGTTAGATTTGCCTCATATAAATTATCATTAATTTTATAGAAAATAACTATTCCAAAAATTATGATATTTAAAAATGATAAAAAATAAATAGAAAAAATAAATATTAAAATACTTAAAATTATTGGGAAATAAAAAGTTTCCATATAGAGTTGAAAATTTTTTTTGGTAATAATTTTTGTATTTAAATCAAAAAAAGAAAAAATAAGTAATGGTGTAATGATTGATATAAAAATATTGAATGTTGCTAGGTCTTCAATCCCATATGATCTTGAAATAAATATTATTACTGAAAAATTAATGAAAAGATTAATAAATCTATAAAAAGTTAAATTGTAAATTTGATTCCACAACATGGTTTAGAAGATTAATTATTATATACGTCAAGATAATTTTGATGAACATTTTTCCATTTATATTTTTTTAATATTTCTTTTTTTTGATTTGAAAAAAATGTTTTATTTGTTTTAACTATTTTTTTAAGTGCTTCAAATATAGATTTCGAGTCTTTTGTTTTAATATAAAATTTATAATTACTTCCAAAAATTTTTTTATTTCCATCTATTTTGGTTGTGATTATTTTACATCCTCCAGATAAAGCTTCTAGCAAAACTTTGGGGAAACCTTCAATAAAACTTGGTAATACAAAAATTTCAGATCTATTATATAGTTTATTCAATTTTTTTGAATTCATATAGTTCAAAAACAATACTTTTTCATTTAATTTTAATTTCTCAGTTTGATATAAAATGTTATTTTTTTCTGGTCCTTCTCCCACAAATATAATTCTATAATTTTTATTAACTTTAGAGAATTTTTCAAACGCATTAATTAAGTAAGTGTGCCCCTTTTGTTTTTTAAATGAGCCTACCACCAATATTATTTTTTCTCGTTTTCTTTTTTCATCAAAAAAAATATTTGTATCAACACCATTATAAACTTCATATATTTTCGTTTTATGAATTTTTCTTAAATCTTTTTTAAAATTAGGAGATAAAGTAAAAACCCCATCAATATTTTTTGATAATAATTTTAAGATTAAGCTTTTTTTGACTGCTTTTAAGTCTGCACCATGGTAAGTGATGAATGTTCTTAATCCAAAAATTTTTGCAAAAAAAACACAAAGTAAATACATTGGTGAGTGTATATGCACTATATCAATTTTGTTTCTAATTAAAAACAGTATACAAACAAAATTAAAGTATAAAACAGATACTAATCTAGAAATATCAAAACAAAAAAGCTTTAATAGATTATTATTTCTATTTCTTGGTTTTAGTAAAAGTGGTACTCTTTTTAAAACCACATTTTTTGGAATTTTAATTGGATTTCCTTCA
>MDTD01182897.1_pt1 | contig 14665 bp, 15 predicted proteins | sample 811221 | NCBI WGS metagenome assembly MDTD01 (sample SAMN05326646, study PRJNA326480) | marine metagenome | isolation source: seawater | place: Pacific Ocean: South West | collected 2011
ACTTTAAATTTTGGGTTAGGTAAAAATGATAAAATAGATCAATTGAAAGTTATATGGCCAAATGGACAAGAAGAAATAATTAATAATATTACAGTTAACACAGTAGTTGAGTTAAATATTGAAAATTCTGTAAACCCTAATGATAATTTAGTTGAAATTAATACTTTCTTTGAGAATGTTAATCTTTTAGATTATAAACATGAGGAAAATGAATATAACGACTTTGTTAAAGAGGTTTTATTACCTCATGAAAATTCTAGGTTAGGTCCTGGGATTGCTACAGGTGACCTTGATGGAAATTCTTACGAAGACTTTGTTGTAGGTGGTGCTAAAGGACAGCCAACTGCCTTTTTCTTTCAAAATCCTGATGGAAGTTTTCAAAAGAAAGAGTATAGTTTTAGTAAAGAGCATAGCAAATACGAGGATATGGACATGATCCTTGAGGACTTTGATAAAGACGGTGATTTAGACCTATATATAGTTTCTGGTGGAAATGAGTTTGAGCCAGATACACCAATACTAAAGGACAGGTTATATATAAACCTAGGTAAAGGAATATTAAAGCATAGTGATTCTTCGTTACCAAATAACTATTCGAGTGGTATGAGGGTCTCCTCAGCTGACTTTGACAATGACGGTGATTTAGATTTGTTTGTTGGAGGTAGAGTTGTACCAGGTATGTATCCAGTTCCTGCAAATAGCTATCTCCTTGTAAATCAATCTAATGAGAAGGAAATAATTTTTACTAATGCTGCTAATGAAGTATTTTCTAACAAAGATTTAGGGTTAATTACATCTTCTGTTTGGGCTGATTATAATAATGATAATTGGATAGATTTAATAGTCGTTGGTGAATGGACACCTATTAAATTTTTTAAAAATGTTGATGGTAAGCTTGTTAAGGACAAATCTTTAATCGATGAAGATTCTACTAGGGGATGGTGGTATGATGTAATTGCTGAGGACTTTGATAAAGATGGCGATATGGATCTAGTTGTGGGTAACCTTGGAAATAACTATAAATACCAAGCAAATGAAGAAGAAACTTTTGATATTTTCTATAATGATTTTGATGGAAATGATAGTGGTGATATTGTATTGAGCTATTATAATGATGGAGAGCAATATCCTTTAAGAGGTAGACAATGTTCGTCTGAGCAGATACCAGCTATAAAATTAAAGTTCGATGATTATGATGCCTTTTCCATTGCAACTTTAGAAGATGTATACACTGAGCCTGCATTAGAAAACTCTTTACATTATTTTACTAAAACTTTTTCATCTGTTTATTTAGAAAATGTAGGTAATTCATTTATTATGAGTAAGTTACCAGTACTTGCTCAGTTATCATCTGTTAATAAAATTCTTAAAAAAGATATAGATAAAGACGGTTTTGTTGATATAATTATTTCAGGAAATATGTTTAATTCGGAAGTTGAAACTCCAAGAAATGATGGAAGTGTTGGTGTTCTTTTAAACTTTGATCCAAATTCTGGTTTCAAAGCTATCCCTGCTAGACAAAGTGGTTTATTTATAAATGGTGACGTTAAGGATATGGAATTTATTAGTATGAAAAATAATGATTATATTATTTCAGCAAAAAATAATGATTTCATTGAATTTACAAGGATTAAATAGTATACTATCAAAAATTGCTTTTCTTTATTTTATTACACTGATCACATCATGCTCCAAAATTGATTTTGTAAATGTTGTTTACGATATTAATGAATACCATGACAATGGTTTTCATGTAACCTTTTCTATAATCAATACTTCAAATATTAATCTAGATTCACCGTGGTCTTTGCACTGGAATCAGCAAAGTTCGATAATTGACGCAAGCTCGGTTCAAGATAATGTCAAATATGAGTATGTTGCAGGTCAATCATATAACATCTTAACATTTGGTAAAGATTTTTATTTAAATGCTAATGACTCTATTAGCTTAGAGCTCAACCAATTAGGAATTGTTAGAAGAATATCAGATCTTCCAGTTGGTGGTTTTATAGTCTCAAATAATGAAATAATCGATGTTAAGTTTTCTTATAACTGGAAAAATGCAGTTGGAATTGAAAAACTTGATATACCATCTTCAAAAGATCGCTATAGCCTATATGCTCCTGGTAATGTTATTGACAAATCTGAACTTGAAATAATTATTCCGACTCCAAGTGAAATAAAATTATTAGACGGAGAATCTTCTCTTAAATCTAAATATGAAGTTTTTGTTGATGAATCTTTAAATCTTGATATTAAAACAGTAAAGTCTCTTTTTGCTGAAAATTTGAATATAGATATAAATAATTCTAAAAATTATGATATTTCAGTTGAATACAGACATAATCTAGAAGAAGAATCTTATCAATTATCCATTGATGAAAATAATATTTTAATAAAAGCATCTCATAAAGCAGGAGCTCTCTATGGATTGCAGTCTTTAAAACAACTTTTTCTTGCTTCTAGTCTAGAAAACAATATGCTAAAACATTTACGTATAATTGATTCTCCAAGATTTTCATATAGAGGTATGTTACTAGATATCTCAAGAAATTTTTATGGTCCAGAGAAGATTAAACAAATTTTAGATTATTTATCTTTTTTTAAAATAAATCATTTAGATTTTAGGTTAACTGATGATGAAGGGTGGAGGTTAGAAATACCTGATTTAGAGGAACTGACTGAGGTAGGTTCTAAAAGAGCCTATACCAAGGATGAATTTGAGAGTTTGATACCAATGTATGGTTCAGGTCCAAATATTAATTCTACTGGGTCTGGTTATCTCTCCAGAGGAGATTTTATTGAAATACTTAAATATGCTGATCACAGAAATATTAAAATAATACCTCAAATAAGTTATCCATCTCATATGAGATCAGCGATTATTTCGATGGAAGTTAGATATCAAAAATATATGGAGCTTGGCAATCAGAAGGAAGCTGAAAAATATTTATTATCTGATCCAGATGATAAAAGTGAATACTATTCAGCGCAAGGGTTTGATGATAATATAGCATGTATATGTAGGGAAAGTGCTTTTACTTTTTATGAAAAAGTAATCGATGAGATTTACCTTATGTACAAGGAAGCAGGGGTGAAATTAACAAAGTTTGGTGTTGCAGCTGATGAACTTCCATATGGTGCATGGCAAAAATCACCAATTTGTGATCAGTTTATGGAAGAGAACTTAATAGAAGGTGATTATAATGCTTTGTACGAAATAATGCAAAGAAGGGTTTATGACAAACTTTCATCATATAATGCAACTATGACAGGATGGGATGATATCCTGTTAAAATTAACGGAAAAGAATCAGTCTGAAACTCAAATAAAAGACTTTTTTAAAGGAGATGACATTCTTTTATTTGTTTGGAAAAACGACTGGGGTCAGGGTAGACAAGATATGATCTATAAATATGCAAATCTTGGATATAAAACTGTAATGAGTAATTCAAGTGCTTTTTATTTTGATATGGTAGACGATAAAGATTTAGATAATGTTGGACTTTCATGGAGTGGATATGCAGACTATAAGGATATGTGGACAGTTGATGTTTTTGATATTTTTAATGATTCGTATGGAGTTGAAAAAAACAATATTTCAAAAGAATATATTGAATCCTCTGAAAAGTTAAGGCCTAGTCGTAGAGATAATATAATAGGTGTTCAATCGCAAATTTGGAGTGAGACTATTAGAAATGAGGATATTCTTGATTATATGTTTATGCCAAATATCATAGTCTTTGCTCAAAAAGCATGGTCTAAGGATCCCGAGTGGATGACAATTTCGGATAAGACCAAGAGAGAATTAACTATGGACTATGAATGGAATAAATTTACAAACACAATAGGTCAGAGAGTTCTTCCAATTATAAACAATATTTATGGTGGATTAAGCTATGATCTTCCGAAACCAGGTGGTATTATCAAAAATGACTCTCTTTATGCTAACTCTGCATTTCCAGGATTAAACATTAAGTATACACTGGATGGTTCTACACCTGAAATTGAAAGTTTGAATTATATCAATCCTGTAAAAATAAATCAAGATGATGTTATAAATCTTAGATTATTTGATAATAAGGGTAGGGGCGGTTACCCAATCCAAGTTGATAAGTAAATTTAGATTCATCAAATTTTTTTTTAACTTTTTAATTATGAAAGGTAGACTTTTATCTATAGATGTTTTAAGAGGAATAACTTTAATCTTTATGATAATTGTCAATCAACCTGGTTCATGGGATAATGTTTTTGCGCCTTTGCTTCATGCAGATTGGAATGGTTTAACCCCTACAGACTATATATTTCCTAATTTTCTTTTTATTGTTGGTGTTTCAATCGTTCTCTCACTAAATAATAAGAAAGAGTTAGATAAAAACAAAACAATCAGAAAGATTATATGGAGAGCCTTTAAAATCTATTTAGTCGGTCTTTTTTTATGGATATTCCCATCTTTTGACTTTGATAATATAAGGTGGACTGGAGTACTTCAAAGAATTTCATTTGTTTTTCTTTTCTGTGGAATGATATATTTATTTATAGAGAAAAAATATTTTATGTATTTATCTGTTACAACATTAATTGTCTATTGGTTTATAATGTTGTACTTACCAATACCAGGAATAGGTCAGCCGGATTTAAGTGTACCTGAATTAAACATGGCACATTATATTGATAAAAATTATTTACCAGGTGTAATGTGGCAAGAAACCTGGGATCCAGAAGGTATTCTTACTACTATTCCATCGATAGTTACTGGTGTTTTTGGTCTGATTGCAGGGACAATTCTAATAAGTAGTTCTGAAATTAAAGATAAATTACTTAAACTATTTTATGTGGGTTTGATTCTTGTATTTGTTGGTGACTTTTTTAGTTGGTCCTTTCCAGTCAATAAAAATCTATGGAGTACATCATATACTTTTTTAATGGGAGGGATGTCTTTTATGTTAACAGCAGCATTTATCTACTTAATTGATGTAAATGGCTATAAAAAGTTTAAAATGTCTCAGGTTTTTGGTACAAATTCAATCTTCACATACGTACTAGCCGGAGTTCTCGGGTCAATTTTTTATAGTGATTTTATAATTGGAATTCAGTTAAACTCAATTTTTGTTAATACTCTTATAGATGTGGGTATATTTCCAAAAGTTGCTTCATTGCTTTATGCTGTGCTATATGTATTTATAATTTATCTACCAGCTTATTATTTATTTAAGAAAAAGATTTTTATAAAGCTCTAGTAAGTGCATTCATCTAGCTCAATTAGATTGTCAAGATAGTTTTTATTTGTCTTATAAAAATATGAGGTATTACCTCCAGTTGATCTTGTCTTTTCAATTAAACTATCGTTGACAATGGTATATAGCCAGCTTGAGCCACTAAAATCTTCAGATAGATTTATTTTTGTTTGATATTTAAATTTAGCATTAACTATAAAATTATTTTCATACTTGTAACAATTATCTCCTGAAATATAGACTTCAAGATACTCTCCATTTTTATTGTCATTAAATGTCCAAATTGATTGATTATTATTAGTAGTCCAATAAGTGCCATCTAGGCATTCTAGGAAAGTTGAGCACTCAACAGACTTTTCTTTATTATTGCAGCTAACAGATATAGATAAGATTAAGAGAGCTAAAGTAGAATTAATAAAAATCTTTTTCATATCAATTTATGTAAGGAACTTGTTCAAGAGCTAAAATTATATTAGTTTCTGGTCTTTGACAAGTTTTATTTTGACAAACATAAATGTATGTTTCGTCGTCAAAAAATCTATCAATAAACAACGGTAGGTCACTTTCAGTTTTAGATTGAACAACAATAGTATTTGGAGTGAGGTAATTTGTAATCTCATCAGTAATAATTTTTGATTCAGGTCCAATAACTGCAATTTCATAAAATGATTCAACTCTGTTAAGAATATTGTTGGCCCAAACAGAGTATGAATTAATATTGTTATCAATTACGTTTTGGACTGAGCTTACCATACTATCAGACAAATTAAGATATTCGTCGTCAAAAATTACATGCCCAATATTAAATAGTTGTTCTGCAATTATTGAATTTGGAGATGGAATGACACCATCGTCTATTGTAATTAGTTTAGTAAATAATTCTTCATTTTTACTATATCTTAATAGACTGGATTCATCATCTTTGAAAATATTAATTGCATCATCAGTAATTTTCTTCGAAAAGTTAAAGTAGGATTCGTCCCCTGTTGCCTGAAAAAGTCTCATTGATGCTTTTGCTAGATATGCATAATCCTCTAGAACACCTTCCTGGAATTGATTCTCTTTGTATGTGTGAATAAGTTTACTTTTTCTAAAGGATTTTGCTTTTAGTTCTTCAAACATACCAATTGCTTTAATTAAATAATCTTGATTATTCAATGCTTCAAATGCGTCAACTAGTCCAGTAATTGCAAGTGAATTCCATGACACTATTATCTTATCATCAATTCTTGGTTTGGTTCTTCTATCTTTTATTTTCATAATATTAGATTCCCATATTTTTCTTTGAGATGATAAATCAGATTTTAATAAATTATTAGCTCTTAACCAATCAGTTTCATAATTTTTTCTAACGGGCAATAAAAGATATCTGTTATCTTCCCATGGATTATTTATGTCAATATTATAGTAACTCTTAAAAATTCTAAAATCAGTATTTTCAGATATTAAATCTAATTCTGCTCTATTAAAAGAATAATATTTTCCTTCTTCACCGTCAGTATCTGCATCCATTGCTGCAAAGTAAAGACCATTTTTGGAGGACATTTTTGAATTAAGGAAGTCTATTGTTTTGGTAACTATTTGCTTGTAGTATTCATCTTTGTATAATTTGTATGCTAGGGAGTACATGCTAATAATTTGAGCTTGATCGTAAAGCATCTTTTCAAAGTGTGGAATCTTCCACTCATTATCGACAGTATACCTATAGAATCCTCCCTCTATGAAATCATTTAGACCACTAGTTGATATAATATCAAGGGTTTTTTTAACGTGATTTAAAACATCTTTGTCTTCATACACTTTTGCATAATTCAGTAGAAAAATGTATTTAGAAGGGGAGACAAATTTTTGTTGAGCTAAATCACCACCAAAATTTATATCCCATTTGTCTTTCCAACTTTGAATATTATTGTTTAAAAATTCTTTATTAAAATCACTTATTTCATCACGTTTATAAATAGTATTTACGTCTGTAATACCATTTTTAACATTTTTCGCTATTTCTTTAAGACCATCATAATTATCTTTTTTAAGCCTAATGATTCTCTTTAAAATGTCATCCCATTGTGAGGTGGTATGATATGTTCCTGCATATATTGGGCTACCATCAGGAAGAGTTATAACATTTAAAGGCCAACCTCCCATGCCTGTCATTAATTGGGAGGCAGTCATATATGCTTGATCAACATCTGGATTCTCTTCTCTATCTACTTTTATATTAATAAAATTTTCATTCATAACACTAGCAATTGAATCATTAGTGAAAGTTTCTTCTTCCATCACGTGACACCAGTGGCAGCTAGAATAGCCTATGCTTATTACTATAAGTTTATCAAGTTCTTGAGATATATTAAAAATTGAATTATTCCATCTTTGCCAGTTAATTGGGTTTTGAGCATGCTGTTTCAAATAAAGACTGGTTTCTTTATTTAATTGATTCTGATTTATTGCATTAATATTCACTTCTGAGTTACATGAATAGACAGAGATTAAAATTAATACATAAAAATTAAGTCTTAATAAATTATAAATTTTAAAATCTATATTTTTTTTAGTCATAATTAGTAATTTATCAATAAAAACGTTTGTTTTTTTATAATTCAGCAAAATTTTAAAAAATTTAATTTTTGTGACATGTTTTAAAATAACCATATTTTAATTTTGTACTATAAAATTGTTATAACTTAGTTTATTTACGCTACTTAAAGTAGTATCTGATTTGCAAAAACCTGCCTTTTTTTGGTTTTTTAGGCAGGTTTTTTTACGGACAATACTTATCACCTGCATTAACAGAATCATATGTTTCTTTATCAACTTTACCTGTTCCATATGGATCTGGCACACCAGTATACAGACCACTATTATCAGAATAATTAGTTGATCTGTCAAACTCTCTTGAATTTTCTAGAAGTAAGTAATATTCTCCGTTTATAATTTTCTTATCCTCAACCGTATAACATCTTTCTTTTTCACAAGAAAAGAATAATGTAAAGATCAGCAGGTAAAAAAATCTCAAAATTACTCGTATTGTTTCCAAATAAAGGTAGAACCATCATTGTTTACAGCAAGAACATCAAATTTTGCTCTTTCATTAATAGTCTCCATTCCAGGTACATTAATTCCAGCTGGCATTCCAGGAACAGTTATTCCCTTAATATCAGGTCTTTCAGCTAATAATTTAGAAATTGCATCATATGGCACATGTCCCTCAATAAAATATCCACCAATAAAACCTGTATGGCATGATGATAGACCCATGTCAATACCTGCGTTGACTTTAGTGTTATACATGTCATTTGTCTTAATTGCTTCTACATTCATCCCATTACTTTCCATGTTGGAAACCCATCCAGAACAACATCCACAGGTAGGAGATTGGTAAACAACAAGTTTTTCTTTTGTATCTTCGGAACAAGAAAGCAGTAGAAGACTTAAGCTTAATATTATTTTTCTCATACTGCAAATATCGTTTTTTTTTATAAATGGAACTTAATCAAGAAACGTTAAAAAAAGCATATAATTATTTGTCTAAAGATCCTTGTCTTGATTATTTGATAAATAAGTTCCATGACAATATTAATATTTCAGAAAGATATAATGAGAATTATCCTCTTGCATTAGCCTATTTAATAATAGAACAACAGGTTAGTTTCAAAGCCGCCATTACAATTAAAAAAAGATTTATTCAAAAAGTTAAAAATCTATCAAATGATCAAATAATTAAATTAAATGATAAAGATCTTCAATCTGTTGGAATATCTTTTAGAAAAGCAGTTTACATCAAAAATGTATTCAACTATTTTAAAGATAATAGCTATGACTTTGTTAATGCATCTAATCAAGAGGTTATAGATGAATTAACTAAGATAAAAGGAATAGGGGTTTGGTCATCTGAAATGTTTTTAATGTTTGTTTTAATGAGAATTAATATTTTTTCTAAAGGTGATTTAGCATTAATGAATAGCATAAAAATTAATTATAAAATTGATATAAAGGATAATAATAAATTAAATTCATTAATTAAATCTTGGTCACCTTATAAAAGTGTTGCCTCACTGCTTCTATGGAAATCAATTGAAGAAAAATACTTCTTTACATAATTAGTAAATTTGCATATGGACAATCTTAAAAATAAAATTTTAAATTTTTATTATGAGCTAATGTCTCATCCATTAGTTTCAATAATTATTAGGGTTGTTGTTATCTGTTTTGTGCTTATATTACTTGCTTATTTTCTGTTTTATGCAATAATTTTTGCAGTAATTTTAATTCCTATATATTATATTTGGAAATATCTAAATTCAAAATAAATTGGAAAAACTTTCATCTGTTGATATTGAAACTAAATTATTAAAACTTGAAAAATGGAGTTGGGATAATGGTTATATATCTAGGATGTATAAGCTTAATTCTTTCATGGAAGTAATGAGCTTAGCAAATCTTGTATCAGATAAAGCTGAACAAATAGATCATCATCCAAAGATTATTATTGATTATGATTGTGTTGAATTCAGATTATCAACTCACAGTATTGGCGGAATATCTGAACTTGATTTCGAGTTAGCTAAATTTATTCAGGAAACATTTAATGAATTATTTGTTTAATATTAGAAGAATATTATTATTTATCATTATTGTATTTCATGTCTCTTGTACCAAGCAAGATTCTTTTGATAATAATGAACTAATTACTGTTGTCGTAGAAGATCTAAATATAGATTTTCCTACGATGAAAATAAATACAAATGGCAGGGAAATAGTTGATGAGCCCAAAGTTATGGCAGACCTTGCAGTTATAGAAAATAACACTCAATCTAATTATAAAATAGGTATAGAAATTAGAGGAAGTTCCTCTCAAAGCTTTCCAAAAAAATCTTATGGATTTGAATCCAAAAACTCAAGTTATACTCAAGATCAGGATGAAAGTATTGGCGGTTTTCCAAGTGAAGAGGACTGGATTTTATATGGACCATACACCGACAAATCATTAATAAGAAATAAACTTGTTTTTGATCTATCCAATAGCATTGGCTTTAAAGCCAGTAATACTAAATTTTACAACTTAATCATAAATGAGAAAAATAATGGCCTCTACATACTAATGGAAAAAATTAAGAGAGATGTAAATAGAGTAAATATTTCTCCATTTAATCAAAATTCAGAAAAAGGTGGATTTATTGTCAAAATTGATAAGCCGACTAGTGAGGGAGCAAGTTGTAACACTTGTTACAACGAATCATTTTCGTTTAGATCAAATTATGACACTAAAGGAAAGAATTCAGATGAATCTGAAATTTATTTTATATATCATTATCCAAAGCCAATCGAAATAAATGAGAATCAAAAGAAATACATCATTTCAACTATAAATAATTTTGAATCTATTTTAGCTGAGGATAATTTTGACTTCTCCGAGAACCCTAATTATTTAAATTATATTGATATTGATAGCTTTATTGATTTTTTTATAATTAATGAGCTTACCAAGAATATAGATGGATACAGATTAAGTACATACTTACACAAGGATTCCAATGGAAAATTAAAAATGGGTCCAATATGGGATTTTAATCTAGCATTTGGGAATGCTAATTATTGTGAGGGAAGCAAAGCTGTAGGTTGGGGCTATAAATTTAATTCAGTGTGCCCAGGCGATATTTGGCAAATACCCTTTTGGTGGGACAGGTTAATGGAAAGTGAATACTTTAAAAATAGACTTAAAAATAGATGGGAGGAGCTAAGGCAAGTAAAGCTTAGTAACATTAGTATAAATAACATTATTGATACTCATGTTAAGTTTTTATCAAACAACAATATGATAAATGAAAACTTTATTTATTGGCCTGTTATTGGTAAATGGACTTGGCCAAATTCGTTTGTAGGCAACTCTCATGAAGAAGAAATTAATTTCTTAAAAGAATGGATTGACAGAAGATTGAGTTGGCTAGACCAACACATGGGTTTTCTTTAAGGCACTCTTTTTCCAAGGTGAGCCTCTAGAAGCTCAAACCAGTCAATTAAATCAATTTGAATCTTCAGCGATTTTATACTCTTTTTTATTCTATCAGGTTTTGTAGTCCCAATTACTGGGTGAATTTTTGATGGATGATTTAATAACCAGCAAATAAGCAATTCATAGTCAGTACAACCATATTTATTCTTTAGCCTGTCTACCACCATTTTTAGTTTGCTATTCTCACTTTTAAAGTATGAGCCTAGTGGACTGTATGCCATTGGTAAAATGTTGTTTGTTTGCATATATTCTAAAGTTCCATCAAACATATACTCAGAATGAGTAAGAGATAAGTTTATTTGATTATATAATATCTCAACTTTACCTTTAAACATTTCCATTTGATTAGTTGTAAAATTTGAAACACCAAAACTTTTAATCTTACCGCTTTTAATTAAACCATTTACTGTATTAGCGATTATAGATATATCCATTAATGGACTTGGCCTATGAAGTAAAAGGCAATCTAGGTAATCAGTTTTTAGATATTTTAAAGAGTTGTCAACAGATTTTACAATATGATCTTCTGAATAGTCATAATGCTTAATTTTAATTGGTAACCTTTCACTTGGATACATTATACCACATTTCGATATAAAAAAAACATCTTCTCTCTTAATTCCTGTGTCTTCAAATGCATCTCCAAATGATTTTTCAGTAGTATAGCCGCCATATATGTCAGCATGATCAAATGAATTGATGCCAGAATTATATGATTCAGAGATCAATTTACACATCTCTTGCTTGGAATAATTAACACCCCATGTTCCCCAGTTCATAGTCCCTGAAATTATTCTAGATAAATTCATCCTTGAAATGGAATTGATGAATGATGAAGATTAATTTTTACTAACCCATTTACCTTCTTATAAGCAAAAGAGAATTCTACCTTGATTCTTGAGTTCTCATTTTCAAATGTATAATTTCCCATTGCCAATGCACTTTCTTCTCCAAGAATAATATCTGAGTTTTCAAAAGTAATTTTAGACCAACTAGATAATGCAAAGCCTTTATCCTCATTACAATCCCTACTATCTCCAGCTATAAAGTAGGATATTGCTGACTTTTTATTATTTCTAAATTGAATATCTTTAGCTTTTGTTGGTTTAAAAAGCACTTGATCATCAAAATTATATAATCTGTCTAAAAAATCACTTGCATATATTTCAAGAGATTCTCTATCATTTGTTATTTGCCCCATTTTAATTATTCCTTCTGACCATAAATTTTGAGCTTTAATGATATCTTGTCTTGTCATATTGTTAAATATATAAAATGTTAGACTACTGTTCAATTGAATTTGCTGAAAAACCAGTTATATCATTTCCATCAGATGAGTAAATTATCTCAATGGGATTACAACAGACTTCACAATCCTCTATATATGAATCAGTATAAACTGATTTATCAAACATCATTGATATTTCTTCCCAACAGTATGGGCATTGAAAGAAATATTCTTCTGTCATGAAAAAAAGCTCATTATTAAACTAAACAGAAACATTATTATAATCAATATTAAAAAAGGCCTAAAAAATTTCATTTTATAATCAAATTTTTAATTATATACATACAAATTAAAAATATTATCAAAATGTTGGTTAAATATTATTAAAATGATAATTTTTTATTATAATGTAAAGCTTATACCAAAATAATAATTTTCTATACTTAAATTAGATGTTCATTTTAATCAAAAATCAAAATACTATGAAAAAAATTATTACGATAATTGCATTTTTACTGGTCAGCATACCAGTTAGTGCCCAAAATTATTTTTCTGTAACTTACATAAACGTTTCTCCTGAGAATGTTTCAGAGGTTGCAAGATTAGAATCAACTTATTGGTCAAAAGTTGCACAGGCTAATATTGACTCAGGAAAGCTTTCTGCATGGGGGCTTTTTGCAAGAGCAATACCAGCTGGAAACGATACTTGGACTCATGCATACATAAATGTTTATGATTCATTAGAGAAGATGCTTGACTTTGGACAATGGAATCCGCAGGAAATTCTTGGTATTAATAATCAAGATATAGCTACTGGAGACCTTATTAATAATTATGTTGTGCATCATTATAAGGTGCAGGCTAGTATTAATGGTGATTCTCAATTTAGTGTATGGAATTTTGCTAGACCAGAAAACCTTCAAGGTTTTGTGATGGATAACGTGAATTTATGGAAACCTTTTTTTGAGAAAGATATGGGTGGTAGAACTTCATGGGGTATTGGTACCAAAATAACGAATGTGACTTCAGATAACGCTACAGTTATGACTTGGGATGGATATGGTTCTCTAGTTGATGCTGTAAGTGCTCTTGATTACCCTCTTGATGGATCTTCTTATGAAGGGCCTAAGGGAGATAAAACATCTGAGTATAATCCAAATGGATGGGGTGCACAGGTAATCGTTCAAAGAGCTCTATGGCTTAGTTCAAGTCAATGATTTAATTTATTAACCATAAATTAATTTAAAAACCCCTTGGAAACTTGGGGTTTTTTTGATTAGATTAATAATAAAATCGCCATTACTATCATTGCAGCATTTTCAATAAATGTTGCTTCAGTCATGGGAAGCTTTAAAGCTGTCCCAAGGCATGCACAATTTATTGACTTTTTATTTAATAGTGTTTGAGTCACACCAACAGATGTAATACCTAGAATAATAATTGTTGCAAATAAAGCTGTGTTAACTTCAACTCTTGTTAACAGCATTATCCCCAATAATGTCTCTATAAAGGGATATGCAATCCCATATAATGGTAATTTTTTTGCGAGTGGATCATACATACTAAATGATGTTGAAAATCCTTTGATGTCTAGTATTTTGAAAAAACTAAAAATAATATAGAACAGCCCCATAAAATCAAGCATTGTATTATTTAAATTCCAGTTTTTAAAATTTAATAATATGCTTGTAATTGATATATATCCAAGTATTATAAATAAAGGTTTGAGTTGTTTAATCTTGCTGGTCTTTATCATCTGATTATCTTTATTAAGTTTATTATTTACTAATTTGTATTTAGATGGTAAAGAATCTGATATTAATGAAAAGCTAATTTGGTCTTTTGAATAAATAGTAGCTTCACCCTTAGTTAAATCAACTTTAGCATAATCAACTCCATCTAATATATTTAATTTTTCTTCAACAGTTGATTTGCACCCATTACATGTCATCCCTTCTATTTTAAATATGCTTTTCATTCTATAAAATTACCTAAATTTATAATTATATGAATAAAACAAAATCAATTCTACTAATTCTCTCTCTCCTTATTTTTAACTCTTGCAGTATTCATACTTTTACATATGGAGATGGGCCAAAAGACAATTTTAAAAAGTCTGTAAAACAACATAATTATATAGGTGGTTTGATTTCAGAGGGAACTCCTAAATTCGAGGAGCTTAATGAT
>MDTD01164062.1_pt1 | contig 14660 bp, 10 predicted proteins | sample 811221 | NCBI WGS metagenome assembly MDTD01 (sample SAMN05326646, study PRJNA326480) | marine metagenome | isolation source: seawater | place: Pacific Ocean: South West | collected 2011
AAAATTAATTCTTGCAAACTAGCTGTATCTAAAAGATCACCATAATGTAAAAATAATTTATTTTTTTTAACGTGTGGATCTTTATATATATGGTCAATTCTTGAGGTATTAAGGGATGATGATCTTCTTTTCAATCCATGAACTTCATATCCTTTTTTAATTAAGATCTCTGCTAAGTAAGACCCATCTTGTCCTGTGATGCCAGTAATAAATGCAATTTTTTTTTTCATTAAGATTTTATATTAATATATAAACTACAATATAGTATTTATACAATATAATGAAAATAACAATAATAACCCCAACTCTAAACAATGAAAGAACAATTTTAGATACTTTGGATAGTGTTTCGGCGCAAACATATCAAAATATTGAACACATAATTATTGATGGCGGTTCCAAAGACAGAACTCTAAAGATAATCGAAAGATATCATGGAAAGAAAGTAAAAATTTTTAAAAAAAAAACAAATATATATGAAGCAATCAATTATGGAATTAAAAAATCAAAAGGTAGTATAATTGGTATCTTAGGTGCTGATGACATTTATCAAAATCATAATGTAATAAAATATGTATTAAGAAAATTTATTACAAACAAAAAAACTAAAGTTGTAATTGGTTCATTAGTATATTTTGCAAATAAAAATTATAATAAAGTTTTAAGATATTATCCTAATGACAACTTCTCTAATAAACAATTTAAATATGGAATGATGCCTCCTCACCCTTCAACATTTATAAAAAAAAATGTCTATAATAATATTGGTCATTATAATGAAAAAATTCATATTTCCTCTGACTTTAAATTTTTTTTAAAATTAATTTATAAAAAAAAAATATCTTATAAGTTTTTAAATAAAGTATTAGTTAGAATGAGAATGGGGGGAGTTAGTACAAAAAACTTTCTTGCACCATTAAAAATTACATTAGAAATAAATAAAATATTAAGAGATGAAAAAATTTACACAAATTATTTTTATTTATTATTTAGATTTATACTAAAATCAAAACAATTTTTTTTTAATCAAAGTAAAATTAATTATGACTTTAAACTTATAGATAAAATTAAAAAAAGAGAAACTGAAAATAAAACTTTTAAAATAATAAATTCTCCAAATTCATTAATTAGAAAAAACAAAAATTTTGTTTTATCTGCTTTAAATCTTGCTTATCTTGGTTATTTTGGAGTTTCAAAAATTCGTCAATATAGAGATTTATATCATTGGCCTGATGGATATTATTCCAAAAAAATATATCCAAATGTAAAAAAAATTCCAGGAAGAATTTTAATAAAAAAAATTAAAAATCATAAAAATATAAATTCTATTCACGTTATTGGAAATTTAAATAAAATGAATACAGATTATTTAAAAAAAAAATTTTTCGGTAAAAAAATTAAAAATTCACCTCTACCGATGTTAGATGATAGTGAAATTCAGAACTATGTTCCTAAAATAAATGAAAAAGATCTTGTATTAATTACTCTTCCCACACCAAAACAAGAAATGATGGCTCAATTTTTGTCTAAAAAAAATAAAAAATTTAAAATAATATGCATAGGAGCATCATTAAATTTAGTATCAAATTTTGAAAAACCTGTACCAACATTGCTATATAAACTAAATTTAGAATGGTTTTGGAGATTAAAAACTGATCCAAAAAGAAGAATAATAAGAATTATTCAAAGTTATTATTTTTATTTAAAAAGCTACTATAATGGTATCTACTCAAAATTAGTATTCAAATAAAAATTTGTAATTCAATTTTTTTTAATATCAAACACATTTTAAATTTAACCTGAAATAACTTAATTTTTGCTTTCAACTAACTCTAGTTTATTATTTTTTACTTCATAAGTTTTATCACAAATAACTAAATTATTTTTATTGTGAGATACGAGTATAATTGATGTTTGAGCCTTTAATTTTTGAATATTTTTAATAATATTTTTTTCGGTTTTTTCATCTAATGCATTTGTAGCCTCATCTAAAATTAATATCTGTCTTAAATTATAAATTGCTCTTGCTAAAGCAATTCTTTGTTTTTGTCCTGAAGAAATTTTACGGCTATTTGAACCAATATTATAATCAGCACCAAATTGAATAGAATTTATTAATTCATCTAGATATGAAAATTTTATCGAATAATTAAATTTTTCTAAATTAAATTCATTGTTATTATGAAAAATAATATTATTTTTAATTGAGTCATCTATCAAAAAAGTATCTTGTGAAACAAAAGTTATAATTTCTTGGATTTTTTTTATTTCAGACTCGTTATTTATAATTTCATCATTAAAATAAAAATTTCCATTCTTACTTTTAAGAAGCAAACAAATTAAATTTAGTAGAGTACTTTTTCCACTACCACTATCCCCAAAGATTCCAACAATTTCTCCTTTTTTAATTTCAAAATTTATATTCGATAGAATATTTTTATTATTATCATAAGAAAAATTATAATTTTCTATCTTAATCTTTCTAAACTCAACATCTTTATTTTCTTTTAATGATATAATTCTTTGATTTGGAAGGGCTAAAATATCAGATATATGGTCAACAGAATTTGTGCTATATTTTATTCTTTGATGTTGAGTAAGAATTTTATTAAATGATGGGATAATTCTATACGCTACTGCAAAATAAAAAGTTAGGTTAGTTAAAATTTCTGTATCATTATAATTTTGTATTTTTAAATAAATGATCAAAAATAATAAACTGATAATTGCAGCAACTTCTAATAATGCTCTAGGTATATTTGCATAATAAGCATTACCGGTGTCAATTTTTGATTGTTTTAAAGCTAAAGTATAAAATTTTTGAATTATGTAATTTCCACTATTAGAAAAAAAAATATCCCTTATTCCTAAAAATATTCTTTGTATTAGGTCTGAGTTTTGTGTGCCTATATTTATTCTCTCATTTGCCCATTGTTTTATTTTTTGATTTACAAACTTTAAAATATAAATTGCTAAAAACAAAATTGGAATAATTACCCATATAATCTCAAACTCTTTATTTATCAATAATAGCAGTATAAGTGATGCAACAACAATTGCTTCACTTAAAATAATCAACAAAGATAAAAGATATCTTTCTGATATAACGTTTACTTCAAATAATAAATAATTGGTTAATTTACCTTGAGGATTTTTTAAAAAATATTGATAATTTTGATGAAAATATTTTGTTAATAACTTTTTTGATATTTCAGCTTTAAAATCAAAAACATATTGATGTATGAGCTTATTAATCCATAAAAAAAATATATTTTTAAATAAAATAATTGAAAAAAAAGCAAAACAAAAAATATATAAAATTATTTCATCATATCTTTCAATAAATTCTAAAAATGGGCTTAAGAAATTAATCGATGATAAAGTTTCTGGACTGAATATAGCTGTAACAAATGGAATAATGGTTGCTATGCTTAAAACTTCTAAAATAGATAATAAAAAAAACATAAAAATCATTAAAAAAAAGTTTTTTTTTTCTTTGTAATTAAATAATTTCCAGGTTTTTTTAATATTAAACATTTAAATTTTTATAAATTGATTTATCAGCAGACTGAATTTTATTAAATAAGTCAATTATTTTATTATAATATTTTAAATAACTTGTTTGTAAATATTTGTATACATTTTCGAAACAGCCGTTTCTGAAAAATTTAGAATACAATGTCTTCTTACATTTTTTTTTAGAAAAATTCTATTTTTTATTAGCCACATAATACCTTTGTTAAAATCTTGGGAATTTTTATATTTGGATAACCATCCAGTTTTTTTGTGAATAATAAAATCTTTTGTGCCTGTATTTCCAAAAGCTACCACAGGCACTCCACATGCATTTGCCTCAAACAAAATATTTGGAGAATTATCACGTAAAGATGGAATGACAACAATATCTGATGCTGAATAAATATCTCTTAATTCTTTATCGTTCATAATATTTCCTAAATAATTAATATTTTTATTTTTTAGTATTTTTTCTTTAAATTTTTTATCATTTATGTGTCCAAAGATATTAACTTGGTAATTTAATTTCAAAGATTTTAAAGATTGTAACAAAAAGTTAAAACCCTTTCTTGGATCATTGATAAGTGTTGCACCAAATAAGATAATAATTTTGTTATTAGGATTATACTTTTTATTTATAGTTTTATTTTTTAAAGGTTTCCAGAATGATGTATCTATAACATTAGGAATTATAAATTTTTTATTTTTTCTCGTAATAATACTTTTATCCAACTTTAATTTAAGCCATTTACTTGGTGCTATATATACAATTTTCTCATTAAAATATTTTTTTTTTAGATTGAGAACGTATTTGTCAATATCAAAAAAAAATTTTAAATTTTTTTTTTTAAATCATAATGTTGTGTAGCCAAAATAGGCCACATATCTGATAGCCTCCAAATTATAGGTTTATTAAATACAGCAAAATCTTTTATTGAAACAGTATTTTGACCAATCCAATGCAGTTGAATTATATCAGGATTTATTTTTTTAATAACTTTTTTTATATCTGTTGGAATTAAATTATAAGAGTGAAAGTTGGGAGAATTGTAATGAAAGATTTTTTTCAAAAATATCTCAGTAAATTTAGTTATAAAATATATAAATCGACTTTGTTCAATAATCTTATTATGAGATATATTTTTTTTTTTAACATACAAGTAAATTTTCAATCCCTTTTTTTTCTGAAGTGATTTAAATATTCTAAATGTTGAATTTGAAGCTCCTCCAAATTTATCTGACAGATTTAATATTAAAACTTTCATTTTTATATTTGATTAAGTAGATTAAAGTTTATTAATTCTTTTTTTACAATTTTTTTAATAATTATTATTTTCACACCATTTTTGAAACATTAATAATGACCATAATTTTGTAGAAGTTTTATAATCATTCTCATTTTTTTTTAATATATTCATCATTGGCTCTATATACTCAATTAAGATATTTGGATTAAAAATATTTTGTTTCTCAATTTTTTTTTTATTAAAATAATATTCAAATTCTTTGTAAAAAAAAGAATTAATCCACTGAGATATTGGTAGTACGAATCCTTTTTTTCTTTTTTCACTCATTGAATTGGGGAAATACCTATTACTAAGACGTTTAATTAAGTATTTAGTATTAAATTTTTTCATTCTAATATGTGCAGGTATGCTTAAAGCAAATGAAACAAGCTCATTTTCTAAAAAACAAGGACGTGCTTCAATTGAATGAGCCATAGAAAATCTATCTGTCATTTGTAAAAACTCGTCTTGGAGTTGCGTTTTTAAATCTATATAACAAGTTTTATTACGTGGATCTAAAGCGTCTTTACTTCTGTATAAATTATGAAATAATCTTTCAACATTGTTTTCATAATAAATTTCATTTATTAAAATTTTTTTTTTTTCAGTTTTATTAAAATAATTATTCTTTTCAAAATATAATTTATTGAATGTGAAAAAATTTTTATCTAATTTCAAATACTTAAAATTTTCAATAAACCTCCATTTACCATAGTTTCCAAACAACTCATCAGCACCGGTTCCAGTCAAAATAACTTTAAAGTTTTTTGCTGCATATTTGTAAACAAACCAAGACGGTAGTCCGCCTCCATAAGGTTCATCAAGTGCCTCAATCATAGATGGTAAATTTGAAAATAAATCTTTAGAGTTAATTCTAATTTCATTATGTTTTGTTTCACAAATTTTAGAAACTTTAAGAGCGTCCTCTAACTCATCGATAATAAAATTTTCCTCAAACCCAAGTGAAAAGGTATTAATATTTTTATTACTTTGAGAAACAATCCTAGTTATAATTGAAGAGTCTAAACCACCAGATAATGAACTTGATATTGGTACATCAGATACAGTCCATTTTTTTATGGCATTTTGAACTTTTAGATTCAATTCATCCTCTATATCTTCAAATGTTCCGTTCAGAATATTTTCATTAAAAGAAAAATCAAACCACCTGACCATAGTACTAGAATTTTTATTTAGATTGAATTTTAAAAACGAACCTGAGGGTATTTTATTAATATCTTTATAAATAGTCTTATTATCTGTAACATACATAAGACTAAAATAGTCAGAAATTGATTTTTTATTTAGATCTAACTCTTTACTTAAAGCTCTTTTAATTGCTTTAATTTCAGATGCAAAATATATTTCATTGTTTTCACTATAATAAAACAAAGGTTTAATTCCAAATCTATCTCTAACTAAAAATAAATCTTTTTTAAAAGAATCATAAAATGCAAAAGCAAACATACCATTTAGTTTTTGTAGATTATTTAAACCATCCATATAAATTAGATAATTAAATAATACCTCAGTATCTGAACTATTTGATTTAAAAATTATATTTTTTTTTATTATTTCTTTTTTTATTTCTTCAGCATTAATTATTTCACCATTAAAAATTAATACATACCTGCCATCTTCAGATATAAATGGTTGGTCACCAGAATTAATATCCATGATGGAGAGACGATTCATTCCCATACTAAAAGCAGTGTTTTTATCTGAATATATAGTGGACTTATCAGGTCCACGGTGACTCAATATATTATTCATTTGTTTTATTGAATTCTGTAAAGAATCTTTATTTAGTTTTTTGTTATATAATCCTGCAATGCTGCACATTTTAATATTATTTCAATAAATCAATGTATTTAAAACTTAGTGTTTTTTTTTGTTTCGACCTTAATAAACTCCCCATTTGAATTAATTTACTTCGATTAAAATTCAAATTTGTTTTTTTAATTAATTTTTTAAAATTTTGTACCCGGTTAATTATTGATGTATTTCTGAATAATAGCTCAACATTTAAATCCCTTTTAAAACTAAATATATTATATATTGCAAATAATAATAATTTTGATTCCTCGATCACATTTTTTTTTTGAATAAAACAATCATCATCACTTTGTTTTAATAGTAATTTTTTATATTGACCAATATTTCTTGGTTTAAATACATAATTTTTATCTAACTCAGATAAAGCATTATCAGAAATAATAATTGGTTTTATGCCATAGCATGAAGCCTCAATACTTGCGGTTCCATTGAAAGTTACACATCTTGAAATATTTTCAAATACTTCAAGGTTAGAAGCAAACTTATTATCGATTATTACATTTGAAGGTAGTTTTCCATTAAAGTATTTTTTTTCCATTTGTTTCATTACAGTATATGTATTTTCACCCCAAGGATAACTATTTGGATGAATTCTCAATGACCACATTTCATTGCTATCTTTTAAAATCTTTATTGTTTCAATAATCCACTGATAATAATCAAAAAAAATTCTTGTTTTATCAATTGTTGCAAAAGGTGAGTCTTTCATAACATGTAAAAAAACAACATTTTTTGGTATTTTGTATTTTTTATTTTTACTAATTTTTGATGCTTTTAAATAGTCTACATCATTTAGATTACCTGACATTCTAAGTTTCCAAAATTTAAATATATTTTTTTTTTTGTATTTTTTTTTTAATTTTTTTAAATAATAACTTATTTGCATAACTCCAATGATTATCCTTAAATCTTGGTAAATCAAATACACAGAAATTTTGCTGAACAAATGTTGGAATTTTATTTTTTTTAAAAACCTCAATTGCTATCCCATGAGAATATACTGCATGCCCCATAAAAGCTGATTTAATATTTGAGGACTTTATAATGTTTTCAAAAACAGTCTCTGAATATAATAATCTTATTAGGTTATGTATTTTAATTCTGAATGGGGGTTTTAATTGTTTATCATTTAGATTATTCATGCAGCTATCCCAAAAAAAGTGACTAAATTTGGATTTAAAATCTTTTTCTTTATATGAAAAATTAAATATTAGTTGAAAAAAATAATTTATATTTTTTATTATTTTTATAAGAACAAATATTAAAAATTTAATTCTAATCTTTGTTGGATCTATTATTTTTGCGTTATTAAGTATTTTATTATTATTTAATTTTAACTTACTTTTTTTCAAATAAATTCTAAAATTTTGAAGTTCTGATTTATTAAAAAGTAGAAAAATTTTTTTCTTACCTATATATCCCTCTATAATCGGTAAAATATAAAGTAAGTCACTAGGATTAAATCCACCGCCTACATAAATATATTTTTTCATCTAAATTACTTTTATATCTTTAATCTTATTTTATTAAACAATATATTGAGATAAAAATAAGTACTTAAAATATATTTAGGTTTATTTTATCAAAAAACAATTTTCTTCTGCGTTTTTAAATTTTTAAGATTTGCTAACACACTTGCTATTCTTTTGCCTGATTTACCATCGCCATAAATACTATTACTTTTATATTTTTTTTTTTTAATTTGAAATTTTATTGCATTATAGATTTCAAGAGTATTATTTTTACAATCAATAACGTTAGGTCCTCTTTCTCTACCATTTTGTCTAGTTCCAATATTTACAACTGGTGTACCAATATAAGCGCCATCTCTAATACCGCTGGATGAATTTCCAACTAAACAAGATGTTTTGTGCATTAATTGTAAATAATCTTCAGCTGCAAGATTTTTGAAAAAATGACTTTTTATCTTTTTATGACCTTCTCTCCATTGTCTAATTTTTAGTGCTATTTTTCCTGATCCCGCATCAGAATTAGGCCACAAAAAAATAGTCTGAATTCCAACCTTTTCAATAGCTCTCAATGTATTTAAAAAATGTTCGGCAGTTTTGTTGTACTCAGTTGTTACCGGATGCTGAGAAACTAACAAAAACGGTTTTTGTAAATCTATAAAATCTCCAACACCATCTTTAAATATCCTTTTATTAAATTCAGTGATTTTCTCTTTTTTTATCATTGTTTTTATTAGATCTAATCTTGGACATCCAACATGAAATATAGTTTTTTTATCCTCTCCTAACTTTAAAATTCTTTCTGCAGCCTTCTTGCTTGCTGGAAAGTGAATATTAGCAAATTTTGTAACTGCATGTCTTATGCTCTCGTCAATAGTCCCAGAAACCTCTCCACCCATTGTATGAGCTAGTGGAATATTCATGTAAGCACTGGCTAATGTAGTTGCCATAGTTTCAAATCTATCTCCTACTGTTAAAGAAATATCAGGTTTTATTTCTTCCATTACAGAAGTTAATTCTATCAATCCTAATCCTGTGGACTTTGCCATGGTGGTAGGATTCTCTCCTTCTAGTAAAAAGAAAATTTTTTTATAAATATTAAAACCATCAACTTTTAATATTTTTTCGAGATTTCCATATTTTGAAATAACTGCAGATGCTCCAAGAACAATAAAAAGTTTAAGCTTTTTATTTTTTTTTATGTGGAGTAAAGCTGATTTAATACTTGCATAATTTGCTCTAGATCCAATAAATATAAATATTTTTCTCATATTTAATAAATTACTTTCTTAGACAAAAACTCGTTTTTAAGACAGTCTTTTTTTAATTTTTTGCCAATAAACTTCTTATATTCAGATGCAATGATACCATGACCTGGTTTTTTAAAAGCCATATCCTCAAATCTTATAATCTGATTTTTTTTTAAATTTTTATTTAAACATATACTCTTTTGAAAAATAGTTCTCATTTTTTTTAACTCAGGTGTTAAGATTTTTTTTACCTTTGATTTAAATAAAACTTCTGCTTCTCTTATGGACGAACAATAATTTGAAAATTCTTTAGGTTCCATAGCAAATTTTGCATCACTTCCATACATTTTATTTGATAATGTAAAATGTTTCTCAATAACATTCACTCCATGAAACACTGCTCCAATAGCAGCGGTAGAAGTCAATGTATGATCAGAAAAACCGGAATATCCAAAATTTTTTTTAATTTTTTTAATAATATTAAGTCCTACTTTATCAGATCTACAGGGATATAAAGAGGTACACTGCATTACAATGACTTGATTTTTTTTATTTTTTAAATGTTTGTATGCGTTTTGAATTTCATGCCAGGTACTCATTCCAGTTGAAAGAAAAACTGTTTTATTTGTTTTACTTATCCTCTCTAACATTGGTATATTAGTCACTTCACCTGAGGCAATTTTATAAAATTTTACTCCAACTTTTTCTAATATATTAACTGCTGCTATAGAAAAAGGTGATGAAAAAAAAGAAATATTATATTTTTTAGAAAATCTTGATAACTCTTTCATTTGAGTTAAATTAAAGCTTGTTCTTTTAAAATATGAATACCTATCTTCATCCTTAAAATATTTTGGAGAAGGTGCATCCTTCAGAGTTTCTTCCTCAGAAATATGAGTTTGAATTTTTACAGCATCAGCACCACAACGTGCAGCCTCTTTTATAAGGTTTTTTGCTTGACCCAATGATCCATCGTGAACAGAACCAATTTCAGCAATTATTGTTATTTTGTTACTCTTAATCATAAATTCCAAATATTCAAATTAGCAAATCTTTTTATTCTAAAATCAAAAAAATAATCTAAATCAAAAATATATTTGTTTTTTCGTAAAATTTTTTCAAAAAAAACTAGCTTGTATTTTTTAAATTTATCATGGCCTGCTCCAATAATTATTGTATCGAAAGAATATTTTTTTTTTTTATTAAAATTATTAATAATTTTATAATTTTTATTTATTTTTGTTCCTGAGATTTTCATATGAGGATCATGTAAAAAAACATCATATTTTTTTTTAAGTTTTTCTGCTAATTCAATAACTTTACTGTTTCTCAAATCATCACAATTTTTTTTAAAAGATATACCCATAATTAAAATCTTAGAGTTTTTTTTCTTTAGTTTGCTTTTAATAGCTTTAAAAACATAATTTGTCATTTCGTCATTAATTTTTCTTCCACTATCTATCAAACGAGGATTATGGCCTATTTTTTTTGATAAAAAAGATAGATAATAAGGATCTACACCAATACAATGACCTCCAACTAAACCAGGTCTAAACTTTAAAAAATTCCATTTAGTTCCTGATGCTTCTAAAACTTCTTTTGTATCTATTGAAAGCTTACTGCAAATCTGTGACAATTCATTAATTAACGCAATATTAATATCTCTTTGAACATTCTCAATAATTTTAGACGTTTCAGCAACAGTAATGCTACTTGCGACATATACTTTAGGTTTAATAATTTTTTGATACAAATTTTTTATTAATTTGCATATATTTGTTTTCCTTGCACTTACAACTTTAATAATATTCTTTATTGTATGTGAATTATCCCCAGGATTTATTCTTTCAGGGCTATAGCCTATGTGAAAATCTTTTCCCTCTTTTAATCCAGAATTCTTCTCAATTATTGGTAAACAGATTTTTTCTGTAGTAGTTGGATAAACGGTAGATTCATAGATAATTATTGAATTTTTTTTTATATTTTTACCAATTGTCTTTGAAGCTTTAGTTAAAATAGTTAGATCAGGTTCATTTTTACTATTTATTGGTGTTGGCAAACAAACGATAATGAAATCAGCTAAATTTATTTTTTTTGGATCATTGGTAAGTAAATTGTTTTTAAAATCTAAATTGTAATTTTTTTTTATAGTTTTTATTTTACTTAAATCATTATCAAAACCCACTGTATTAAAATGCTTTGAAAATTCTGAAAACAATGGTAACCCAACATAACCTAAACCAATTATGCAGACTATTTTTTTTTTATTTAAACTTATCGAATTATTTTTTTGCATAAGTTTTAAACCATTTCACAAATTCTTTTATTCCCTTTTTGTAATTTGTAGTTTTTTTTACAAAAATATAAGCTCTTAATTTTTTTGTAGAAGACCTTGTATTAACAATATCTCCCCTCTGTAAAGGCAAATAATTTATTTTGGCTTTTCTTCCTAAATTTTTTTCAATTTCTTTTATATAGTCCATTAGTTTAACATTTTTACCGGCTGAAAGATTAAATATTCTATAAGGAATTTTTTTTATCGAATTTTTTAAATTTGGTGGCTTCTTTAAAAGCGATATAATCATAAATGTAATATCATCTATATAAGTAAAATCTCTTGAATGTTTACCGTAATTGAAAACATCAATTTTTTTACTTTCGATTATATTTTTCGTAAATTTAAATAAGGCCATATCAGGTCTTCCCCAGGGACCATAAACTGTAAAAAATCTCATACAAATTGTGGGTATTTTGTACAAACAAGAATAAGAATACGCCATAATTTCAGTTGATCTTTTAGTTGCAGCATAAAACTGGATCGGAAAATCTGCCGGAAAATTTTCACTTGAAAATTTCTGTGGATTATCACCATAAACACTACTTGTGCTTGCAAGTAAAAGATTTTTTATTTTTAATTTTTTACTGCACTCAAGAATAGAAAAAGTACCAAGTAAATTTGAACGAAAATATTTTTCTGGATATTTTAGAGAATATCTAACACCAGCTTGTGCTGCTAAATGAATAATATGTGTTATTTTATTCTTTTTTAAGATCGATAAAAGTTTTCCTTTTTTTGTAATATCTAATTTATAAAATTTGAAATTTTTATCTTTTAAATTTTTAATTCTATCTTTTTTTAATTTTACTGAATAATAGGAATTAATATTATCGATGCCTATAACTTGATATTTTTTTATCAGCTTTTTTGCCAAATTATGTCCAATAAATCCTGCAACACCGGTAATTAAAATTTTCATATTTTCAACAATTTATTTTTTTTAATATATAATCAATATTAAATTTTGGATTAAAATTTTTAAGCCAAGTATTTCTAGCATTAATTGATAATTTTTTCTGAAGATTTAAATCTTGAATAAGTAAATTAATACAATTAACAAACTCATTAGGATTTTGACAGTACAATATATCATATCCATGAATAAGTTGATGTAAACCATAAGAAACTGAATTGTGGGCTATACAAGGCATGCCTAGTGATAAAGATGAAATTATTCTTTGTCTTATTCCAACAGGATAATCTGCAGCTGATACTACAGCATCACACTTGATCAGTTCTGTATTTATATCTTGAACAAAACCTGAATAAATAACTTCAACATTTTTTTTACTAAAAATTTTCTTTTCTGAATACCTACCTATAAACTTGAGTATTATTTTTTTTTTTTAAATTTATTGACATCAAATCTATAGATTTATTCAAAAAATCTAAATTTTTTCTACTTGCGGTAGTATTTAGGTCGCCTAAATGAGCAATTACAAAAGTCTCTTTATTTAAAAAATTTTTTTTTATTTTTTCGTCTGAGATATAATTTGAAAAACCATTTACTTGAATACAATTAAAGTTTTCAGAATTAAATTTTTCTGCATGATATTTTGAAAATGAACATACAGTCCTATCCTCTGAATTTAATATATTTCCAAGTTTCTTGTTAACCATTTTGACACCAGTAGAAATAGCACGGTATTTTCTAAATATATTAAGAAAATTGAAACCAATTTTTAATGAATTATTAACTCTGTCACAGTATGGATCTCCAAGAAAACTAATAACATTTTTTTTTTCAGAAAGTGCGATAGCCCATCCCAAATCCATCGAAATAAAAGCATCATATTCGACATTCAAATTTTTTACTATCTGTATACACCCATCTACCCAATAAACATCTTTTAAATGACTATAAAAAAAATTTAAGTTTTTTGTAGAAGTTTTTTGCTCAATGATATTAAAACTATTTGTATTAGATCTATAGTATTCTAGGTTAACATTAACTTTATATTTTTCAAAAAAATATTTGTCTGATCTTAAAAATACATCAATAGAATATTTTCTATTTATGAGCTCATTGATAATATTATAATTAAATATACCCGAACCACCTTGGGTATCATCTGGAACTCCAGTGGAAAAAAAAGCAATTTTTTTCATTTAATAAAAATAAAATTAATATATTAATTATGTAAATATGTATATAAACAGTCTTAATTTAAATTTAAAAAAATCAATAAAAACTTATGAGTAATTTTATAGTAACAACATCCATAAATAATGTAACTAAAGCTATAAGACTTTATGATAATATGAAAAATTGGAACTTAATAGTTGTTGGTGACTTAAAAACACCAAAAAACTATAAGCTTAAAAATGGAATTTATTTATCTCCAAACGATCAAATTAAAATAGATAAAAAACTTTCTAAGTTAATTCCATGGAATTGTATACAAAGAAGGAACTTTGGGTTCATACTGGCAAAAAAGTTAGGTGCAAAAATAGTTGCTAGTATTGATGATGATAACATTCCAAAAAAAGATTGGGGTAAAAATCTATATTTAAAAAAAAAGACTGTTGCTAACAAGTTTTTAACAAAACAAATGGTTTTTGATCCAATTTCACCAACAAACCATAACGATTTATGGCATAGAGGCTTCCCACTTCAACTAATTAGAGGAAAAAACAAAATTATAAAAAAACGTGGAACTATAAATCCACATGTTCAAGCTGATTTTTGGGATGAAGATCCAGACGTTGATGCTGTTCAAAGATTAATAACAAATACTAAAACTAAATTTTCAAAAAAACCTTTTCCATTTTTTTCCAATAAAATTTCTCCATTTAATTCACAAAATACATTCATATCTGTTGAAGCTTTAAAAGATTATTTTATGTTTCCCTACATAGGGAGAATGGATGATATTTGGGGTGCTTATTACTTACTTTCCAAAGGATACAAAGTTATTTTTGGAAAAGCGAGTGTAATACAAAAAAGAAATATTCATGATTACAC
>MDTD01092278.1_pt1 | contig 14659 bp, 8 predicted proteins | sample 811221 | NCBI WGS metagenome assembly MDTD01 (sample SAMN05326646, study PRJNA326480) | marine metagenome | isolation source: seawater | place: Pacific Ocean: South West | collected 2011
GTGGTTCATTTGCTAATAATGGTTTTATAACAAAATGGGAAGATAATGTTGAATTTAACTCAAGCACTCAGATACAACCTGTAATGCAGTTTTATAGTGTTGATACAAACACAATATACCCTCCACAATTAGAATTTAAATGGGATGATTATTCAACAGTATTAACAGGTTCAGCTACATCTAGTATCGTAGGAACAACAAATTTAGCTACTTCATTAGCTGAAAATCCTGGATATTTTACACCTGAAAGTGTAAATAGATTTAGATTTAATGTAGCTCCTAAATATCCTACCCCAATATGGACAACATCTTCATTATTTACCCAAGTCCATTATTTACCAACTTCTTCATTTTACGCTGTAAAAGATTTGGATACTAATGAATTTATTATTAACTTTAGTGAAGAATATACAAAATTAAGTTCTGATAGTAAAGGAAATTATTTTGATTTATACATGAATGGTTTAGAACCAGAAAGATATTATAAAATATGTGTTAAAACTATTATAAATGATTCAACATTAATATTAGATGATAATTATTATTTCAAAATTGTAAATGCTTTGTAATGGCTAAAGAAGATATAAGTTTTAATAAAAGAGTTTTTAATAAAAGAGATTATATTAATATTATAGATCCTTCTTTTAATCAATTGGAATCTCAAAATATTGAAGAGCAAATAGAAAAACAACCTTCAGTTCAAGAGTTTTTTGATTTATATAATACTCTTTTTTATCAAATCAATGAATTAGGACCAACCAATTCACATGAATTTTTAGTTAAGACTAGTGGAGAATATATTAATTCTGAACCTAATAACGAATTGATTGAAGCACTTCAAAATGAAATATCATCATTAAGAGAAGATTTATTAAGAACCCAACAAGAAATGGCTGACCAAATAGCTGCTCTACAATCAGTAGCTACTCCGGATATTCCAGAAATAGAAATACCAGAACAACCGTAAAATAATGGCTACAATATCAATAATAGATCCAGAAACTTTTGAAGTTCAAAATTATGAAGATAATGATGTATCATTAATAGGAGCTTTTAGTGTTAGTAATAAACTATTAACCCCTTCAGATTATATAGAATTTAATGTTTACACTTTAAGCAAAGAATTATTATTATCAGACCCAAATTTTACATCATATACAGTTCAAAATAATAGCCAAACCTCAGGTAGTGAAGTTAATAAAATCACAATTTCTCCATCAGAAGATTTAATAGAATCTGAATTTGAAGAAGGAGATTTTATAACTTATTATAATTTTTTATCAAAGGTTATTGGGGATGATTTTAATACTTTATATATAAAAGATATTTCATCTGATAGAACTGAAATTAGACTTAGTAGTACTGTACTCTCAAATTTAGATTTAGTTGAAAAGACTAATAATTTTATAACTTTTAGAAATGTTCAAGATTATTTTGTTGATTTTTTCTTAAATTTTGGAAATAATGAATTATTAATAGCTAATAATATTAAATTAGAAAATGAAACAAGTAATTCTCCTACAATTTTAATTAAATTATTAGAACCTTTACCATCTACAAAAGTAAAAAACACACCAGTTTGGGTTGTAAGACAATTTAGTGATCCTGTAGCTTATCAAGTATCATTCCCACCTAAAATATTAGATCCAAAAGATACCATAAAAATTCAAGGACCAAATTATAATCTACCTATTAAAGATGAAATTAATAATTCCTCACCTCTTTTATCATTTAATAATATAATAACTAATGCCCCTTCAAGTTCTGTAAATCAAATTAAAAGTTTAATAGAAGAAAAATCAATTAATATTAGTGTTGATTATACTAATTTTAATGATTTTATACATTTTAGTTCATTACAAACTAGACTAGAAAATTTTTATTATAAAATAGAGTTAATAGAAAGCAGTTCTAAAGAAATATATGATTTATCTTTAATATCTAATTCTAACACTACTATCACATTATTAGAAAATAACATATCTAATATAATTGAAAATTTTGATAAATTTGAATATTTTATGTATTATGATAGTGGCTCAACCAATTCATGGCCTAAATCAAATACAGAACCACCATATATTTTATATCCAACTACAAGCTCTCAAGTTTTAACATGGTTTGGAAGTGATGATGAACTTAGTTCTAATTATGGAGGATTAATTTTATCTGCTTCAAATTTTGATAATGCTAATCCTAATGAACTTAAAAAAGCTATCCCTGAATATTTAAGAGAAAACCCAGCAAATAAACAATATGACTTATTTGTTGATATGGTTGCTCAATATTATGATAATGTTTGGCTATATACAAAAGATATAACTCAAAAATATAACGCTGATAATAGGTTAGATTTTGGTATATCTAAAGATTTAGTATCTGAAGCTATAAGGGATTTTGGGCTTAAGTTGTATCAAAATAATTTTTCAAATAATGATTTGTATACCGCATTTTTAGGAATAACCCCTAGTGGTAGCCTGTTTCCTTTTCCAGAAATGACTTCAACCTTACCATCAGGTATAGGATCTGGAATACCAATAGGAATGGAGTTTGTAAATACATTAATATCAGCATCTAATGATATTATACCTTTAGATGATGTTAATAAATCATTATATAAAAGAATATATCATAATATACCATATTTACTTAAATCAAAAGGAACAATATCTGGGTTACGAGCATTAATAACTTCATATGGTATTCCTGATACTATACTTAAAATATCTGAATTTGGTGGTAAAGACCAAGTAAATGCTAATGATTATGATTTATATTTTGATAATTTTAATTATGCTTTTGACACTAAAGGTACTAATTATATAAGTACTCCTTGGGTTGTTAATTTTACTAAATTCCCAGGAGTTATAGTTAGAAATCCTAGAACAATTCAATTTAGATTTAAACCTGAATCAATTACAAATGGTGTATCACCTTTTGGGCTATCTAATTTATCTCAATCTTTATGGCATGTAGAACATTTATCAATCCAATCTTCTATTGTATTAGAATATACCGGGTCAGGTTTAATTAGCAGTTCTCTATATAGTGGTTCAAATTTAGATCCATATTATCAATATGGAACTTTAAAATATATAAATACATCAGGAGAATCCGCTAGTATTTCTTTACCCTTTTTTGATGGGGGTTGGTGGTCAGTAATGGCAACTGTAGATTCAAATAACTCAGCTTCTTTATATGCTGGAAATAAAATATATAATGGTAAAGATGGAACTACTATAGGTTATTTCTCATCATCTAAAGCTCCTGCTGATGGTTGGGGTGTGGCTGGAGGAACCTCATTTTTTGCTAAATCAAGATCAGGATATTCTAATTTTTCAGGTTCTTTACAAGAAATAAGATATTATGCTCCTACTATAAATGAAAATGTATTTAAGGATTATGTGATGAATCCTTTATCATTTGAAGGTAATTCAACCAACTCAGCCCCTAATGAGTTAATTTTTAGAGCTGATTTAGGAAGTGAATTAGATATTTCAAATATCTTAACTGGTACTTCCATTCATCCTAAAGTAACTGGATCTTGGGATATTACTTCTTCATTTGCTAATAACAGTAATTATATATTTAATGATACAGCTTCATATAAACTAAATAGAGAAACATTCTTTTTAGATCAACCTGCGGTTGGTATCAAAAATAGAATTAATGATAAAATTAGATTTGAAGATAATGTTATACCATCAGGAAACACATTATCTGCTTTAAGAAGAATAGTCCAAGAAACTGAAAATAGCTCCTCATATACTAATAGTATAAATTACTTAGAAGCTGCTTTCTCACCTCAAAATCAAATTAATGATGATATTATAGGACAAATGGGTCATTTTAATATTGGTGATTATGTTGGTGACCCTAGACAAAGATTTGAAAAAGATAATAAATATAAAGATTTAAATAATTTAAGTGAAGAATATTTCAAGAAATATATTAAAAATTATGATTTAAAAGATTTCATAAGATTGATAAAATTTTTTGATAATTCTTTATTTAAAATGATCAAAGATTTCATACCAGCTAGAACAAGTCTAGCATCAGGTCTAGTGATAAAACAACATTTATTAGAAAGAAACAAATATCCCCAACCCGAGGTATCAAAATCAATAGAATCAATTTTATCTGGCTCTATAGATATGGTAGAGATAAAAGGTGGCCCTGGAGGCATGCTTAATATTTTTAATAGCACTTCAACTTCCCCATCTGGTTCTTTAGGTGATGGTCCTAATAACAGATTTGATTTAACTCAAAGTTTTGAAGAAACCTTCTTAAACTTATCAGGTTCAGCAACTAAAACAAGTGATTCACAGGATGAATTTTATGATGGTGAATTTAGTGGTTCAACCTTAATCATTACTAATGGAGAACTAAACCCAGGATGTGATATATTTAAAAACCTTATTCCTAAAGGTGCTAATGTTTTTGGAATAAGATCTTACAACTATATTGATGATGATATATCTAAATGGATTCAAAGTGAAAATCAACCTACAAAAGGATATATACAAACTTTTTACTCAGAATATATATCTCCTTACCAAACCCCTAACCCAGGAGTATTTCCACCCCAGGGTAGTGGTATGGGTAGTGGTATAGGCAGTGGTATAGGCGCAGGCCCAATTATAAATTATTCACCTGCCGGTGGTGGTAATACTACACCACCTAACCCACAAATAACATCTTTAGGTGATGTAAATGGTAACCCTTTAAATATTGATTTGGGTGATTTAGATGAAGATTTTGAAATAGGAGATCAAATTGGACCAATTTTTACAATTTTAGATGAAAATGAAGATATTATGGGTGTGGCTGATGTATCAGTTGAAAAAGTACATCAATGGAATGATCCTTTTTTCACTTATAATCTTGTTAAAGTTGAACCACATTCCTCACCATATTTTCAACCTGGGGCCCCAATAGGAAATGATGTATATGATCAATGGAAACTTGTAGCTACACATAAACGTGTTGCTAAATCTAATGAAAGTAGAAATAATTTACGTATAGCTTTATCAGCCTCAAGATATGACCCATCTACTTTTTCTATGAACACTGTATCTTTCCTTGGTGATGCTTCTAATACTTTTAAAATTTTAATAAAAAATAAAAATCCTAGTATAGTTGTAATGAATGCTCTTGCTAATACAGGAAATACCCCAACAGTACCAAATTATAATCAACAATCAGTCACAGGTAGACCTTTAAAAATTGATTGGAGTTCTTTCAATAGCACATCTATGCCAACTAATAATTTTGAATTTGATGATGAGGGTGGTTTAACAGGTGGTGAAACAGGTGTATGTTGTGTTTGGTCAGCTGAACATTGGAATACTAGAATTGGAGCAGCATCCACAGTAGGTGGTGCATATCTTGCCCAATTTGCTATAACTGATAATGGATCTACAAATGCTACACCTCTATCACCCCATGATATAACTTTAAGATCAGGCCAAAACCCAACATCTGATGATAATAGACTTGGTGGTTTAGATTATGAAATATTACAAGTTAGAACTGATACTTGTAGATGTTATCTAGCATATAATAATAGCACTGGTAGAACTAATGTAACTATTTCAGATATTGGTGCTTATAATAATAAACCTGATTTTGTTGGCTCACCAAAATTTGCAGTTAGTGATTTTGAAATTGTAGGTATGCCATCACAAACTAATGATTGGTTAAGTGGTAAATTTATTAGATATAAAATTACAAGTGGTCTTTCTAATTTTGTTGATGTTGTTGATAATAATGGTATTTTAGGTTGGTCTAGTCCTCCTTTTGGTGATTCTGGTAATTCAAGGGCTGCTATTATGGTTACAATGGAAGTTCAAATAGTTGAAAACATCAATGGCTCTGATATTCCTGATACTGCCATTTTCAAAACAATAATATATAAAGGGAGTGAATTTTAACAGGTTAATATTAAAATAAATAAATTATGATAGAAGAAAGTATAAGATATATAAAAATACCAAAGTTAGATTCAAATGATAATGATATATCTGCAACTTTAAATAATTTAACAACAATTATTGTACCATTAAATAGTACTTCTGAAACTAAACAATTTAATGTTTTAGCTAGAACTGAATTTGAAACATATTATTTATTTAATGTTACTGCAGATGATCAAGATATTCCCACTGGTGATAAAACAAAAATAGAGGAATACATATTCTCAGGCTCAATGAATACAGGTAGTTTTGAAGTAATAAAGGCATTTAATAGTATACTTTATGTTAATATGCCAGTTCAAACAGTTATAGAAGATAATTTAAACTTTTCAGGTGATGGTATATATTTACCAGATATGGATATTTTTAATCCATCAATTACAGGGTCATCAGTTGTAATTGAAAATGTTTATAATATAAACACTTTACCACAAAAAGATCTAACTGCTAAACTTCAAGGATTTGTATCATGTCAAAACCCCAACGGAGGACTTAGTATTTCAATTAGAAGGTACCAAAGTGATGGACTTCCTTACCCGGGAGATATAGCGGTCTTTACTACAAGTGATACAGCCACATTGCCTATAGATATAAGTGGAACAATACCTGCTGCTGATATAACACCAGGTGATTATATAGCAGTTCAACTCAAGCTTGAAGCACCTCAATTTTCAGGTTTTAGAAAAGCTCAATTTCATAGTGGTACTAAATTATTAATAGGATCAAGTGTTACTCCTCAAAATGATACTGTGATAATAGTTGAACCTTACCTTGTAGAAAGATTTCAAGGAACAAATTGTGATGTTTTACAAGGAATGGTACTTGGTGAGAGACCAAATCCTTTTTTACAAGACATAGACTACTCAACATCTCAAAATATACCTGTCAATGTTGAAGCTTTAATAAGTGGCAGTGCTACAAGAGCAACAGTACCAGAATCTTTTTACACTCAAAAATCTTCAATTATTCCAAGATATTTAGGAACAAAAAACCAATCACGTAAAATTAACATTTGGAATTCATCATCATTTAATATAGGAAATTATGGTAATACAAGTCCTATAGAGGTAGATAATATTAATATATTTGAATTTGCTTGGGGTGGTGGAACAACTCCTGAAATTTTAGGTTGGGGTGGTATGAAAATGAGTAATATACTTCAAGTTAATACTACCTCATCAGTTAGAATTATTAACAAAACAAAAGAAGCTGAACTTAAATTATATGATGATTATCGTTATCAATCTACATCATACCCAGTTATGGAACAATATAGAAAGACAAGTGATTTAGGTCCTGATGTGAGTATTAGAACTATCTCACAAAGTGGTAATCCTTTATTTGTTTGGCAAGTATCACAATCTAGAGGAGAGTTTTATACTACTTTAAATAATGTAGTTCCTGCTAATACTAACATTCAAATAGGATCATATGGAATTAACCAATCACCAACCCCAATAATTCCAGTATCTACTAAAATAGCAGCTCTAGGTTTTAGTGTGCCAAGTAAATCAAATTTTATGATAACATCATCATATGATCAAGGTCCTACATCTTCACAATTAAGTTATGATGATAATGGTAATTTAATAACAAATGATTACCTAGTTCCATTATTAAGTGGATCATGGGCAACAGTCCGGTCCTCACAACCTCATTTAATGATTACAACATGGAATAGTAATATAAGTAGAGTAAAGAGAAACCAAGATGGATTTTACCAAGCAGGATCTTTTGTAAAATTAACATACAAAAAATTCCTAAATCAAATAAATGCTGATTTAACAAATGGAGATAGATGGTTCATCACTATATTCCAAGAGTTAGAAAGTGCTGGTACAACAGGTGATTTAGATGATGCTTTACTAACAGGTTCTACTTTAGTTCCTTTTAATGCTGGATATAATGAAAAAGATGAAAATGGTAATTATCCATATCCTTTAGCTAGTAAAGGAGTATATGAAATTGTTGGAACCGACCCCTCTTTCAACCCAGTATATGATATGGACCCAGTATTTTTAATAATCCACCCACCAATAAAATTTGTAGTACCATCTTCATCTTTCTTTTGTGTGCCTGATGGTCTACCACCATTTCCTTCAAATGCTACTACATGTGGATCAAATACTTATAAAGTATATGAAACTAATGCATTAGGACCTTATAAACAAATAAACATAGGTAAATCTGAGTCAACAACAAACAACCAACACCCAGGTTCTCCTACTAATGGTCTTGGAATGTTAATGTGGAAAGCTGTTGGTAAAGGTCAATTAACCGGAGAAGATTATGTACTTATACAAGATGAGATATCTGGTGTTGGTCAAGGATATTTCTCAACTGAGTTTTTACCTGAAGAAATTAATGATAACATTATACAAATAACAAAAGAATTTGGTTCAAACAAAACTTAAAACACAGTTTGGATTAGAAATTAATAATACATATATTTATAACATATAATTAAACGAAAATGGGATATTTAAATAATCAAGTTATAACAGTTGATGCCATTTTAACAAAAAAAGGCAGAGAGTTGTTAGCACAAAATGATGGTTCTTTTAGAATTACACAATTTGCTTTAGCAGATGATGAAATAGATTACACACTTTATAATCCAAATAATGCCTCAGGCTCAGCTTTTTATGGAGAAGCTATTGAAAATATGCCTTTATTTGAAGCATTTCCAGACCAAAACCAAATAATGAAATATAAATTAGCTACTTTACCAAGAGGCACAGCTGTTTTACCTGTATTAGATTTAGGTTTTCCAGCTGTATCTTTAGCTCAAGGAGCTAATTTATCAATCACACCCCAAACATTAAATTATTTAGGTAATGCTACAACATTTGAAACCTCTGGGTACTCAGCTACAATAGCAGATGTCAGGACTTTATCTACTTTTACTGGTGTAGGTATTAATAGTGAGGCTGCTACAGTTTCAAATGCTAATTCAACCACAACAATAGGAACAGATGTTTCTTCAACAGTTATTGGTACACAAATAAATTTAAGAGCTACAACAGTTAATACTTTATTTAGTAACACAAGTATGTTACAAACAACATTAACAGTAATAGGATTAGACAGTGGGGCCAGATTAACAATACCAGTTAACATAACACAAACAACAAATTAAAAAAATAAAAAATGGGATTTAAAAGATTAGACGCTGAAGATTTTGTTGTAAGTGCAGATGCTGTACAATCAACAGCTTGGTCAACAGATACACCAGATTTAACACAGTTTTATACTTCATCAATACAAAAAGGAGGAAGTTCAGGAAAATATTATATGAGTGTATACCAATCAGATCCAGAAGTATCAGCAGATTCAACATGTCAATTTGATATAGCTTATGGTGATGTAAATGGAAGTGGTAGTAAAAACTATAATAATTTATATCCACAACTAACTCCTTCATCTACAACATACGGCCAATACAGAACTATGATATTAGAAGATGAAAATAGTTTATTTACATATGGTTCAGGAACCAATGAATTTACCCCTGATAGTTTTATAGCTATATCAGTTGAAAGATCTAGATATAAAGAAAAATTATTTGCTCCCACCTTTAACTTAAGTTTATCAGGACCTACAGGTAATGTTAATTTAACTAATGATTCTGTCTCCACTACAACCTCTACTTTTTATGGAACAACAAGAGTATATCAAGTTGTAGAAGGAACAAATGGGTCACCAAATGGAACAACAGGTTATGTAGCTAATTCAGGTTCATATGGTTTATTTTTACCTGAGATTGGAACTATATTATTTAATCCTGAAGCATTAAAACAAAAGATAGGACTTGTTTTTGTCACATCACAAAATCCTAGTAATCAATCTATTAATTTTCAATTATTTTATAATGCTATTGTAGCTGGAGGATATTTTCAATTAAATGCTGAGGAAACAATTACATCAGATTATATCTTTATTAGAGCTAGAAACTCAGAGTTTAATTATTCAACAAACCCTTCATTTATATCCGGTTCAACAGGTGAATTAGTTTACACTGAATTTATAAATAACCCTCAAGTATATGCTACAACTGTTGGGATGTATAATGATAATAATGAATGTGTAGCAGTAGCTAAACTTTCAAAACCACTATTAAAAGACTTTACTAAAGAAAGTTTAGTAAGAGTTAAATTAGATTTTTAGGATGAATGAGTACTTACAAGCCATTTACCACATCAGATGTTGTTGTAACTCCATTTAAAGTAAATAAAACTTTTACTTTTCAAGGAGTTAATGAGCTTATTTCCCCAAATGTTGGTATAGATAGATATAAAGGAAAAAATATTCCTTATATATCAGGTTCTGATTTAACAGGTGATATTTTAAAAAGATCAAAATCATTAATATATGACTCTGCTAAACAATTATATTATACAAATTATATAAGAGGAAAAAATGGGTCACCTGCTTTTACATCATCAATTTTACCTGATGGTGTTAGGGTTGGCCAAGGAGGAGATGAAGCTCAACCCTCATATATTAATTATTTAAATAATACTTTACAAGCAGATAGAGTCTTCCCAACAGCTTCTAATGATTTTATAGGTGTTATTTCAATTCCTTCAAACTTATTTGGAGAACAAATAAAACCAGGTTCTTTTTCATGGGAAACAACAGGTTCTACAAATAATAAAATAACAGATGATGGTGAAGGAAGATTATTTAATCATGGGGTTAAAGTAGGAGAAATAATATACCAACATGGGTTAATAATGTTAACAACATACGGATTATCAATTCCAACTAGCAGATATGACTCAGCTATATATGGTCAAGGTTTATACTCAGCTACTGATGAAGAAGAATTAGATGAATTTTTATCTTGTAGTATTGTTACTTGTTCATTTCAAAGTACTAATACTATATATGAATCACAATATAAATGTTCTTTTAATCCAAGTGAATATAATTATACACAAAATCCATCAGCTATATCAAGTAGTTTAAATAGTGGTGTATTATATGATTTTTTAACAGGTTCATACTTTCAACCTTATATAACAACAGTTGGATTATATAATAATGCAAACCAATTAGTAGCTGTAGGAAAATTATCACAACCTTTACAAAGTTCAAATACAACAGACACTACTATATTAGTTAACTTAGACTTATAATATTTATAAACATGGCAAAAAGATTAGAAAAAACAGGGGTACAAACAGGACAAATAATTTTCGCCTCAGAAGTATCACAATCCATTGATGCTTTTACAGGAGTAGATGCTTATGATATTAATCTATCAGGATCTTTAAATGTAACAGGTTCAACAAAAATAGTAGGAGATACTTCAATAACTGGTTCTTTAAATACATTAGGTGCTGTAGAAATTGAAAATGGTTTTTTAAAAATATCATCTCCAAATGATAATCCAGAAGAATTAGGTATTCAATTATTTCATCCTTCTACTGATGAAGAAACTGGTCTATCAATAGAGTTTAACACAAAAGGAGATGACAATACAGCCCATATTAAATCTTTAAGTAATGATAGTTTAAAAATTGGAACAGCTGGTAGAGATAGATTATTTATTACTTCATCAATTAATGGTTCTTTAGTATCCAACACATGTTTAGGTGTAGGAGTACCAAATCCTAAATCTATGCTGCATGTTAGTGGATCTACAATTGTTGGACATAATATGGATATAAAAAATATAACCACTATAGGTGATAGTGGTAGTGCTACTTTATCTCCCCAAACAATGTTAAATATATTTTCATCAGCCTCAAATAGTGATATTGTACGTATACATAATTCTAATGGATCCGGGGCTGGATCTGGGATTGGATCTGGACCAGAGTCTATTTTAGAAATTACTGAAGATGCTGTGGGTAATAGCGTTATTGATATGAGAGATAATGGTGGTAATGTGAAAAACCGTTTTAGAGCAGGATCAGGTTGGAGTCATTTTTCAGATGGATTATCAATAGGGGCAATTACAGATCCATCACCAGATAATTTATATGTTTCAGGTTCAACATTAATTTCAAAAGCTTTAACTATAGATAAAGAGGCTATTAGTTTAGGAGAACAATCCTTAACAGTATCAGGTTCTGCTGTGTTAGCTTTACCATCAGGATCTAAAGGCTTTCAGGATTTCCAAATTATGGGAGCTCATACAGTTGAATGGGATGTAACCCAAGAAGTAACATATTTTGATGATGATTATATAATATTAAAATCTGATTTAAATTCTTTATATTGCGAAATTCGACAAAATCCTAATGGAAGTCTTGTCAATGTTGTTTATAATAATGAAGGTACTTATTCATATTTTGATAAACAAGTATCTGATGGGCAATTTACTCTTGATTCTAATTTTTTAGATGATGAGACAGGAATAATTACTATTAAAGCTCCAAAAGATTCAATTTATCCTTTTTATAGAATAACAGTTGTAAGAGCTAATATATCATCATATGCCAATAATAGAATATATGCTATAATAGAAAAATTATTTAAACCACAATTACCATAAATTTAAATTATGCCAGATATAGAATCAAATGATAATGAGCTAAAATCAAATGTAGAAGAAACATTTTCTACAACTGCAGATAGTAATACTGAAGATATAGAAACATCAAAATCAGATGACTCTTCAGAGGGAGATGGTAATTTATCTTCTAAAGATCCAAATGTAAACCCAGAAGAAAAATCTGGTTCTGGAGATGGTTCTGGAGTTGGTGGAAATATTACTCACTCAGATGTCTCAATAAATTTATCAAATTTTTGGGTAGCAAATGTCTTAAAAAAGACTAGAAATTCTAATACTAATGAAACAATAAAAGAACATGTAGTTAAAATTATAGAATCTGACCCAGAGTTTACTTTAGAAGATAATAAAAATTTAGTTAAAGCTCGTTTAGAACAATTTTTTGACACTGAACATTTATATCAAGATGAAATCTCTTACACATTAGAATATAAAAGTATCACTCCATTCCTATCCTCAGGTGAAACTACAATATCAGTCCCTGTAGCGTCAAATAATACCTCAGATAACACTCTAGGGAATCAATCAGGTAATGGTAATACTGGAGTTATTATTGGTGGTTCAGGTGGTGGTTCAGGTGATGTTGATAATCCAATAGGTTCTGTTGATTCAAGTAAAACTAATGATAAGTTAGACAGTGATAATGCATTAACAGATGGTAACACCTCAACAGATTCAGATAGTAATTTAGATGATGAAACAGATAACAACATCTCAACTGATCCAATAACAAACCCAGACAGTGACAAAACAGATGACAAAACTGATGGTAATGATACTTCTACAGACCCAATAACAGATCCAGATAGTAATTCAGATGATACAACAGATGATAACACCTCAACAGATCCAATAACAGATTCAGATAGTGATTTAGTTGATAAAACAGATGATTCTACCACAGATGATTCTACCACAGACTCAGATAGTGATTTAGCTGATGAAGATGGGGATGATAAAACAGATGATACTGCAGATGATACATCAACAGATCCAATAACAGATTCAGATAGTGATTTAGCTGATAAAACAGATGATTCTACCACAGATTCAGATAGTAATTCAGATGATACAACAGATGATAAAACAGATGATAGTACATCAAATCCAGATGGTGATTCAGTTGATGAAACAGATGATTCTACCACAGATTCAGATAGTGATTTAGATGATAAAACAGATGATAGTACATCAAATCCAGATGGTGATTCAGTTGATGAAGATGGAGATGATACATCAACAGACCCAATAACTGACTCAGACAATGACTCAGATGATAAAACAGATGATAAAACAGATGGTGATGATACATCAACTGATCCAATAACAGATCCAGATAGTAATTCAGATGATACAACAGGTGATAAAACGGATGATAACTCAGATGATAACTCAGATGATAACTCAGATGATGATGGTTTTACAGTAGACACACCACCAGACAATAACACCTTTATTGTAAATGTAATAGAAGATAGTAACAAAGAAAATAAATATACTATTGATGGAGTACAACAACCTACATTAACTATGTTTAGAGGATCTACTTACACTTTTGATGTTTCATTAATTAATAAAAACCACCCTTTCCAAATAGACTCAGTTGCAGATTCTGGAAATAATATAAATGAAGCTGTTGCTGGACCAAATGATACTGTTGTATTAACAATACCACAAAATTATTTCTATAATAAACTTTATTATTATTGTAGTAAACATGGAGCTATGGGTGGAGCTATTCAGATACAAACACCTTAAATATTAACCAAAACATTTATATGAATTGGACTTATCATGGAGATGAAATAACTGAATATTCTCAATTTCCAAAAAACACATTTGGATTTATATATAGAATAACACATATACCCTCTGGAAAATCTTATATAGGTAAAAAAGTACTTATACATAATCGTAAAGTAAAAGTAACTAAAAAAGATTTAGCAATGTATGAAGGAGTACAAGGTAGAAAACCAACTCACAAACGTGTTAGTAAAGAATCAGATTGGAAAACATATTATGGTTCTAATAAACCTCTTTTAGAATTAGTAAAATCAGAACCATCAGAAAATTTTGAAAGATGTATATTAAAAATAGCACCAAATAAAAAACTCCTTACTTATTATGAAACACAAACTCAATTTGTTTATCAAGTTTTAGA
>MDTD01062744.1_pt1 | contig 14658 bp, 9 predicted proteins | sample 811221 | NCBI WGS metagenome assembly MDTD01 (sample SAMN05326646, study PRJNA326480) | marine metagenome | isolation source: seawater | place: Pacific Ocean: South West | collected 2011
CGTGTGGAATTTCGAACTGCCGGTCCTTCCGCAGAATGCGGTTCTGATGTCCGCGAGCTTCCAGGGTCGACACAACTCCGGCAGCGCATTGGTCTACTACCGTGGCCAGTGGTATCCCGATTCCGCTCTGACATACACCCGAGCCAAATCGACCTACAGCTACGGTGACATTGTCGGTACCGCCAGCTCGTCCAGCGGCGCGTTCTCCGCACCGCTGCCGATGGAACTCCTGAATGGCCAGTGGACGGACAACTATCTGGTGCTCACCGCCTACAACAGCTCGGGCATGAGCCTGTACAACTACGGCACGCTGGCGCCGAAGCTCCGCCTTGTCATCGACGTCCCAGATGATCTGTGCGTCGGCGACATGAACGATGATGGCTCCGTCGACACCGACGACGTGCTTCATGTGATCGGCAACTGGGAAAACCCCTACGACGTCAATGACGTCATGATGGTGCTCGAGAACTGGGGCTCCAACTGCGATTGACGTCCCCATGACCGCCTGAATCGATTTTCAGGTCGGATTCAAGCCACGCTCAACACCACGACACCCCCGCCTGCGCGGGGGTGTCGTTTTCAGAGATCGCAACATAGTGGTGCATCAATCGGTAACTGTGTTGTCAATCTCGATCGTGTACCGGTGAACAACTGCCGGTCACAGGTTGTCGTCGTCGGGATCGCCGAGGATGACCATGCTCTGGAAGTAGTCGATCACTCCCGAGTCCGATACATCCAGCGCATTCCACTGCGGCCAGTCGAACGTGTCGTTCATGAAGGGCTGCATCTGGTCCCAGCTGAGCACGGTCAGGTGATTCAGATCGTGGTTGATCGCCACACCTTCCACGTTTCGGAACCCGTGGCATCGACCATGCATCCAACCCGCATAGTGCGGTTCCATCTTGATGGTGTTGACGAACGCATCGGTCATGCCGTTGGCCTCCAGATACTCGACGAATCCATCGATGTCGACCTGGCGCGCCATGTTCAGCACCTGGATCTTCATCTCGTATGGATCGCATACCCGCCGAGCCGTTCGCTGGATGTCCGCGAAGAACTGCGGATAGTAGTTCTCATCGGTGACCCAGCCGACCTTGGCCCCCTGCATCGCGTAGTAGAGACCCACTCCCTTGAGATCGTTGCCCCACCATTGACTGTTGTTGGTCAAGGCCTCGCTGAACGCCCACTGACCGACCTGTTCGTAGTCCAGTGACGACAGGCCCAGGAATCCACGCAGGTTGTTGTAGGCCTCCATCGCCTCGGTGGTGATCGGCGTTCGGCCATCGACCATCTCGTACAGACGGGAGTTGTTGTTGGAGCCGTGGAACTTGCCCCAGACGGCGAGATCCATGTACGGACTGTCGGGATCCTCGACGTAATCACCGCCATTGGGCTCGGGGCAGTCGCCCCAACGATCGATCAGTGTCAGCAGGTCGTTGGAGTTGACATCACCCGAATCATCGATGTCCTCGGGGCATGAACCGGAGCAGGACCCCCACGCGGAAAGAAGCAGAAGCACCTCGTCGGCGCTGACCGTGTTGTCTCCCGTGAAGTCCGCTACACAACATTCACTGCTGATGGCCGACGAACTGAAGGCAAGAAGACCTGTGGCCACTGCCAGTTTGCATACGCTCGGATGTTTCATGAACATTCTCCTCTTCATTTGATTGGCGGCATGCCCTCTTGAGCCGGAGGCCGTCCAGGAATCGAGCAAGATCTTCGGAAGGCTCGTTCATTGAACATGCATGCCATACATGGGACTGCCCCAGATAGACGACTTCCGTGCAGCCACTGCGCATGAAACAAGATGTTTGAAACACTTCAAATTCGGACTGAACGAGTCGATTCGAACGAACAATCCTTGGAGTTTTCGAATGCGGCGTGATGCGCTCTAAAACAGGTCGAACACGTCGACTCGAGTGTGTCGCCGAAACGTCTATTCGAAGAACATTCGATTCGCACATGTCCAGTCATGGACGCTTGTCGCCGGTCGACCGACGACTTCCCGATATGTGTCGGTCACCAGTTCCGCCTTGCCGTTTCGAATCTGTCTGAAATGGCAGAGAACCTGAAGTTCGAGATCCTCTTCCGGCATGCCGGCTTCCACGGCTGCCCGAGCCAGTTCCTCTTCGGTCATGTCGATGTACTCGATGTTCTCGCCAAGTGCCGAGGACATCTGCTGTGCGACCTGGGCATAGGTGATCGCTTCCGGACCCGTGATCTGAAGATTCCTTCCCGCGAAGCGCTCGACCGGTTCCTGCAGCACGAGGGCCGCCACCTCGGCGCAGTTGTCGGCGGTCACCATTCCCATCCGACCGTCCCCGGCGCAGGCATACAGGCGTCGTTCCGATCGAATGGTCTCGAGTTGAGCCATGACATGTGAATCCGTCACGGTCTGCGGCGAAACAAGACACCAGGACAAACCACTGGCCTTCAAGGCATCGATCGCCATCCAGTGCTGGAGATCCAGCGGATCACCTTCGTGCTCGACGGAACCATAGAGCTTGACGACCTGCTTGAGGTTCGCCTGCTTCGCGCATTCGATCAATGCGCATTCCCGCTCGCCCAGATCGGGATGCATGGGACTCACCAGGAACATCCGGTCCACCTGTTGGAGCAACGGCACGAATGTCTCCGGCTTGTCCATGTCGGCGACGACCCCGGTCACGGAGCCATCGGTCAGACTGGCCGCACGCGACTCGCTCCGGGATGCCGCCAGTACCGGCACATCCCCCTGCGAGAGCTTCTCGACGATCAGCCCGCCGAACATTCCTGTCGCACCGGTGACGAGAACGGACATGTCGATTCCCCCCTGCAAATGGCTTGTGGACCGAATTCCAAACCGACGCCTACCTTATACAATGATCGATCAGGCTCGAGGTCCTCACAGGGAGAAGATCATGACCACCGCGACCAGCACCAATGAATTGACATCGTTCAACCCCGCCACCGCCGAACCCGTGGGCAGCGTTCCGGTGACTTCTGTCTCCGAGATTGATTCGATCGTGGCCAATGCACGTACCGCACAATCCAGCTGGGCCGCGATGTCGCTCGAGGAACGACTCGCCATTCTGCGAAAGGCCACCGACGTCATGAAGGCTCGGCAGGAATCGATTGCCGAGCAACTCACCGCCGAGATGGGAAAGCCTCTCAAGGAAGCCGCCGGCGAGATCGCCTACGGCATCGGTGGCTACGAAGCCGAACTCGATGAGATCGCCGATGCGGTCAGACCAGAGAAACACGAGGACGAACGGACCTCCTCCACGCTGTATCACGATCCGCTCGGCGTCTGCGCCGCGATCACGCCCTGGAACTTCCCGTTCCTCATGCCGCTGCAGGTGGTCGTCCCGGCGCTCGCATCCGGCAACACCGTCGTCATGAAACCTTCCGACGAGACGCCGCTGACCGGACAGGCCTTTGCCGAGATCTTCATGGAGGTTCTGCCCGAGAACGTGCTGCAGATCATTCATGGCGGCGATGATCAGGGCAAGGCTTTGGTGAAATCGGATGTGAATCTGATCGCCTTCGTCGGTTCACGAGCCGCGGGCCAGCACATCCTGTCCACAGCCGGTGCCGATCTCAAGCGTGTCGTCCTGGAACTGGGCGGCAAGGATCCGATGATCGTGCTCTCCGATGCCGATGTCGACGCCGCCGCCGACTTCGCCGTGAACAATTCCTTCCGCAACTGCGGGCAGGTCTGCGTGAGCACCGAACGCATCTACGTCGAGAACGACATCGCCGACGAATTCGAGAAGGCCGTCATTGAACGAACGAAGGCCCTCACCATCGGCAACGGTGTGGACGAGGAGACCAAGATCGGACCGATGATCAGCCGTCAGCAGAAGGATCACGTGATCGCCCAGCTGGAGCGAGCCAAGCAGGAAGGCGCCACCGTCGCCTGCGGCGACGAGCCCGCCGATGGCAACTTCGTGGTGCCGACCGTGTTGACGGGACTCAATCACGAGATGCAGATCATGCGTGACGAGACCTTCGGTCCCATCGCCTGCATCATGCGGGTCGCCGATGCCGACGAGGCCGTCACCCTCGCCAACGACACCCCGTACGGTCTGGGCGCCGCCGTCTACGGCGAAGCCGACCGCGCCGCCCAGGTGGCTCGTCGACTCACGGCGGGCATGACCGGTGTGAATCAGGGATGTGGTGGTGCGTCGGGAACACCCTGGGTCGGTGCCCAGCAATCCGGCTATGGCTACCACAGTGGTCGAGACGGACATCGCCAGTTCACCCAGGTTCGTGTGGTCAGTCAGCCCAAGTAGCGCGGACTCGATATCCCCTACCATCCACCCGTGTCGAAACCGGTACTCATCTTCGGTGGCAGCTTCGATCCCCCCACGATCGCACACAGGGTTCAACCCTCGCGCGTCGCGGAGATGATCGATGCCGATCGGGTCATCTATGTTCCGGCGGCGATCAGTCCGCACAAGCTCGATGTACCACCGCTGGATCCCGCTCATAGACTCGCCATGCTGGAACTGGCCATCGATGGTCTTTGCGATGTCGAGATCAGCACGATCGAGCTGGATCGCAAAGGCCCCAGCTACATGATCGACACGCTCCGTTCATTTCGCGGCCGGATGGATGACGATCGTCCTCTGCGGTTGCTCATCGGTGACGATCAGGCGATGGCCTTCCATCGATGGAAGGACTGGCGGGAGATCATCGAACTGGCCGAGCCGATCATCATGCCGAGGCTTCATGCCGATCCTGCATCCATGGCCGCCGCCCTGTCGGCGGAAGGCCAGTGGAGCGACGAGGAGATCCGACGATGGATCGAATGGCGGATCGATCTGCCGATCATGGATGTCGAGGCGACGATCATCCGGGAACGCATCGCTCGCGACGAACCGGTCGATGATCTTCTCGCATCCGACGTCTTCGACTACATCGGATCCAACCGGCTCTATTCGAAGACTGGTTGAATCCGCATCACGAGGTCGTGGTGAGCAGCCGACCTCGCTTGTCCATCTTGATCGAATCGCCAAGCTCGGCCTGAGCCACTTCCCGGACACTTCTTGGAAGCAGACGACCGACCGTGGCCTGGTCATGCGCGGACATCCATTCGAGCGTCCGATCATTCTCGCCAAGCAGGTTGTTGAGAAGGATCCAGTCGCAGGTTTCCCGAGCAGGCGTCGATCCACGTTGCGCGTGATCGACCATGGTGGCCTCAAGGGAGTCGCGGATCGAGCGGATCGGATCCAGCGACTCGGACTCGGCCACTTCGACCAGTGGTTCGATCGCGTGCATGAGCAGACTCTGACGTGCGTTGTAGGTGTGGCTGTCGAGCCGAGTGGAACAGTCCCAGAGTCGGGCCCAGTGGCTGATCGCCTCGTCGCTCGATTCGAAGGCGAAGATGGGACTGCTCTGCAGCATCGCTCTACGAAAGGACGAATCGTCCTGGATGTCCATCTCCTCGGCCAGTGAACCTCGCCCACCCAGACCGATGACCAGGATCAGCATGAACATGAGAACGCCGAAGGGTACGTGCCGTCGATTGATTTTCTTCATTGAATACATCCATGCATCTCCGAGCCGGGGCCTGATGAGCCCGATACCAGCTGGCATCGAGTGATAAAAACGGGTTTGTTGACCATCTGGGAGCCATGCACGCACCCATGACGATCTCACAAGGCCTGCGATGCCATGAGGGGGCATCTCACACTTCGATCCTTTTTAAGTGTCTGAATTGAGGGTTTGGTGCGGTACAATCCGATGTTCCTCTGCCCGGGCGGCACCCGGGTTGCAGGATCACCCCTCCATGACCACTTCAGCGACCAATTCGGACTTGATGACAGAGACCGGAAACGGGCTCCGTCTGGCATTCGTCAGCCTCGGCTGCCCGAAGAATCTGGTCGATTCGGAGTCGATGCTGGGCACGCTGGTCGAAGCCGGCTATCAGGTCGTGCCCGAATCCGAGCCGCACGACGCCATCGTGGTCAACACCTGCGGATTCCTGGAGGCCAGCAAGGACGAATCCCTCTCCGTCATCCGAGAGGCCATCGATCGCAAGAACGAAGGTGAGCTCAAGCGAGTCGTCGTGGCGGGCTGTCTGGTACAGCGGCATCGAGCCAAGATGCTCGACTGGGCACCCGGCATCGATGCCATGATCGGCGTCTTCGATCGTGATCATGTGATCGAGGCGGTATCGGGAATAGACGAACAGGCGCCGGAGCGTCCGGGTCTCGCCGAGTCTTCGGACAAGCCCAGGTACTGGATCGCCGGCAATGCTCTGCAGGCCGCTCGTGATCGAGGCGTCGACACCACCGAACTGACGGTGCACGGCAAGGACGGCAAGGGCATCGGCTACTTCGAGGGCGATGGTGCGAGGCTTCGACTGACACCAAGACACTGGGCCTATCTCCGCATGAGCGAAGGCTGCAACCAGCGTTGCGCCTTCTGCACGATTCCCTCCATTCGCGGCAAGATGCGAAGCAAGTCGATGGATCACATCATCAGCGAAGCGCATGCCCTGCTGGCCGATGGCGCATTCGAACTGAACATCATCGGTCAGGACACCACCAATTGGGGGCGCGATATCGGAGACGATCGCGGTCTGGTCGGACTGCTGACCGAACTCAACAACACGGTTGCTCATCACGGTGATGGCTGGGTACGACTGATGTACGCCTATCCGACGAACTTCACCGACGAAATGATCGACGCGATCGCCTCGCTCGATCACATCGCCAAGTACATCGATATCCCGCTGCAGCACATCTCGGACAACATGCTCACCAGAATGCGGCGAGGCCTGCTTCGCAAGGAGCAGGAGGATCTGATGTACAAGCTGCGGGAGCGCATCCCGGGCCTGGCCATTCGCACGACCTTCATCACCGGCTTCCCGGGCGAGACCGAGGACGATCATCAGCAGCTTCTGGAATTCGTCAACGACTTCCAGTTCGACATGATGGGTGTTTTCAAGTACAGCCACGAGGAAGGCACGGTCGCCGCGACCATGGAGAACGATCCCGCGTTGCGTGTACCAGATGAGATCAAGCAGGCTCGCGAGGAGGAGTTGATGCTTGCCCAGCAGGACGTCGCCTTCGAGAACGCCGCCTACCTCGCGGAGGAAGGCGCCATGTTCGACGTGCTGATTGATGAGCAGTCGCATGATCGCGAGATCACCGAGGAAGGCCGGACCTTCAACACCTATGTCGGTCGCTGCTATCACCAGGCTCCGGAAGTCGACTCGATCACGTTGCTCGCCAGTGAGGCGAAGCTGGCGCCGGGCGAACTGATCCGTTCCCGCGTGGTCGGTTCGGACGGATACGACCTGATCGTGCGTCCGGATTCCGAACTGCAGCGCATCACGAGCCTGCCGGTCATAGGATGATCATCTCGACATGAGTGAACTGATTCCCATCCTGGACGGCCACAACGACACGTTGACGCGTGTGTTCCCCCCCGCTTCCGATGAAACGGCGCGTTCCTTCCTGAAGCGCGACACGAGAGGCCACATCGATCTGCCGAGAGCCCGCGAGGGTGGTCTGGCCGGCGGGTTCTTCGCGTTGTTCATGCCCAGCGAGACCAAGAGCGAAGTCCGCACCATCACAACCAACGATGGTGATGAGATCGAGGCCTTGTGCGCCGATCCGCTGGATCGCGATCTGGCTCGTGCCCAGACGGAGAGCGTCCTGAGACGAACAGCCGATCTCTTCAACGAAGCGGATGGTGCGATTCGTCTGGTTCGAACGGTCAAGGATCTCGAGGGTTGCATCAACGACAGCGTGATGGCCTGCATCCTTCATTACGAAGGGGTCGAGATGCTGCGGGAGGATCTCTCCGATCTGGAGGGTGACTATCACCGTGGTCTTCGATCATTGGGTCCGGTCTGGAGTCGATCCAACGCGTTCGCGCACGGTGTGCCCTTCGCGTTCCCGTGCACGCCGGACATCGGTCCCGGCCTGACGGAAGCGGGCAAGGAACTGGTCCGTCGCTGCAACGATCTGGGGATCATGCTCGATGTCTCGCATCTGAACTACCGGGGCTTCATGGATATCGCGGAGATGACGACGGCTCCGGTCGTCGCGACGCACTGTGGTGCGCATGCCGTGTGTGCATCTTCTCGCAATCTGCTGGACGACCAGTTGGCGATCATCAAGTTGACCAATGGCCTGGTGGGCGTGAACTTCCATGTTGAGTTCCTTCGACCCGATGGCGAGGAGAACGTGGACACTCCGCTGGATGTGATCGCCGACCATCTCGACTACATGGTCGACTCGATGGGTATCGATCATGTGGCGTTGGGAAGCGACTTCGATGGTGCGACGATGCCGGCGCCGCTTGGCGACTGCACCGGTCTGCCAAGACTGCTCGATGTTCTGCGCGGACGCGGCTGGAGTGAGGAATCGCTGATCGCGATGGCCCATGGCAACTGGCTTCGCGTGCTGGGCGACACCTGGCACTGACCCTCTGTTTTCAACCCACTCCATGGCCTCGAAAAGCCATGCAGAACCAGTGGATGTGCTGCAATTGCGCATTTATGAGTGGTCTGATGCTGCATTTCTATAGGATGGAAGGCCTGCAGATGGAGATCCACCATGCGTGGACTGTTCACAGATTTATTGGTTGCATTGCTTGCCGTGTCGGGGCTGATGAGCCCCGCTGTCATGGCTGGCGATGACATCCAATGTGATCCCGTTGAAATGGCCAAGATTAATTTTTCAGAACCAAATGAAAACCCTAGCACCTTCCCCGTTGCTATTTTTGGAATAAATGCCGTAATGGGATCTGGAAACACCGGACTCGTATCAGGAAATGCGTATGTATTTGAGCAAAAACAAGACGGCAGTTGGCTGGAGATCGCCAAATTAACTCCATCAGATAATCCAAACTACTCCTTCGGTTCTTCAGTCGCATTTACAGGAACGACAGCTCTGGTTGGAGCCTATGGAGATGATGACAATGGAAGTGCCTCCGGCAGCGTCTACATCTTTGAACAACAAATTGATGGCTCTTGGCTAGAGACTGGCAAGCTCACTGCCTCGGATGGCAAACAAGGTGACTATTTCGGCTACTCAGTTGCCATTTCGGGGACTACCGCCTTTGTTGGGGCCCATGGCAATGATGGCACCGGAGATGATTCCGGCAGCGTTTATGTCTTCGAGCAGCAAGACGACGGAACATGGCTTGAAATCACAAAGCTCACTGCATCGGATGCGGATCATTGGGAAAGTTTCGGCTACTCCGTCGATATCTCAGGAACCACTGCCGTGATTGGTGCCTATGCGGATGATGACATTGGAGACTACTCCGGCAGCGCCTACATCTTCGAACAGCAGGAAGATGGCACGTGGCTGGAGACCGCCAAGCTCATCGCATCGGATGCTGAGGGCTATGACTTTTTCAGCAAATCCGTCGCCATCTCGGGAACCATAGCTCTTATCGGGAGCAGTTTTGATGACGACAACGGATCACAATCCGGCAGCGCCTACATCTTTGAACAACAAATTGATGGTTCTTGGCTAGAGACTGCCAAGCTCCTGGCCTCAGATGGAGCAAGCAGTGACTACTTTGGCTATTCCGTCGCCATCTCAGGAACCACTGCCGTGATTGGTGCCTATGAGGATGATGACATTGGAGATGGTTCTGGCAGCGCCTACATGTTCGAGCGACAGGAAGATGGCACATGGTTCGAATCAGCCAAGCTTTTGGCTGCCAATAGTAATAGCATTTCTGGATTTGGTGATTCGGTCGCGATCTCGGGAAGAACCGTCGTAGTGAGTACTCGTGGCGATCTTGAAAACGAAAACAACACTGGCAGCGCATATATCTTCAAGACTTCGGACGGGCTTGACTGCAATGGAAACGGCATTTGCGATGTCGCAGACTTTGTGGACGGATTCAGCCAGGATTGCAATCTCAACGACATCCCGGATGAATGCGATATCGCCGATGGAACCAGCAGCGATACGGACAACAACGGAATACCTGACGGATGCGCATTGCAGTGCTCATTGATCTCATTCGATCTCGGATACGACGGTGAGCAAGAGTGGCATTCAGCAGGTCTTGAAGTCGTCATCAACGAGGACATCGCAGCTGTTCTTCAGGACACGGGTGAACGACTGGAAATCCAGCTCTTCCATCAAGCCGATGGCATCTGGACGCTTGAGGCGACCCGGGTACTCGCCGATCCATTCACAACACAGAGCTGGTATCCGAGAAAATCACTTGATATCTCTGGCAGCACCATCATTGCTGGCCTGTATACGAGTTTTTGGAATGGCTTCGCCATTTTCAACAGAAGGAATGGTGTTTGGATTGAAGAAGTCTCCGTCAATCAATACACCGAAGAAGCTGATGACACATACTTTGCTCTGAGCGTCTCGATTTCAGAGGATGTCGCGGTCATAGGGAGACCAAACATAAATGGAGATGTGCATTCCGCGATTGTCTATCGACGCATGGGAGACACCTGGTTTCAAGAGGCGATCCTGACCAATCCCTTTGATCCGACGGATCAATGGTTTGGCACGGAAGTGGCAGTCGACGGGAACACGATCATGGTCACCGGACTGTCCTCACCGGTCACCGTCTACGAACACGACGGGTCCTCATGGAATCCGATTCAATACATCGAGAACAATGGCATACCGTTCAGCTCCACGATCGATGTTCAGGGCGATGTTGCGTTTGTCGGTACCTTCGCGGGTGATTACAAGGACCGGGTTCAGGTACTGAATCGAGTTGATGGCCAATGGGAACTCGGCCAATCACTTACCCCGATAGATCCCAACGATTTTGGATTCGGCTACGCAGTCCGGCTGGATGGCGATCGAGCCATCGTCACATCAGGCTTGAACTACTTTGGAGACCCTGAACTTGGCAAGGTGCATGTCTTCCAACTTGAGAATGGACAATGGAGTGAGATCGAGACTCTGCTGCGACCCGATCTGCCAGGCTCATGGCTGAACTCGCCCCGAATCTCACTCTCAGGAAATCAGATCGCCGTTGCCTATATCGATGATGGCTCGACTGGTTTTTCGGAGGTGACGTTGTTCAACCTGAATTCCGATGATGAGGCCAATGACATCGATTGCAATGGAAACACATATTGCGATGCCCTTGATATCTCGCTGGGCATCAGTCAAGACTGCGACGGAAACGGGGTTCCGGACGACTGCGATTTGAACGATGGTCTTTATCTGGATGTCGATCTCGATGGCATTCCGGATATCTGTGAATCTGACTGCAACGAGAATCTGATTCCAGATGATTCCGAACTGGAACAAGGCAAAGCCACTGATTGCAATGGGAATGGAATTCCAGACAGCTGTGACATTGCCTTCAATCATTCACCTGATACCAATGATGATGGCATACCTGATGAATGCGACTCCGCCTTTGTGATTACCGTTGCCTCTGATGGAAGCGGTCTCTATACCGACATTCAGTCGGCGATAGATCTGGCCATGCCCAGCTCAACCATCTCTGTTGCATCAGGCATTTATCTGGGACCAATTGTCCTTCCCGGATATGATCTGCAACTCGTCTCGAAAGCGGGCCCAGAGTCGACCTTGATCATTGGCAGCACAGGTTCTCCAGCCATGGTGATCGGGACCGGTCACACAGGTGAAACTACCGTCGATGGTTTCACACTGACCGGATGTGATGTGACGGGCACCGGAGGAGGGTTGGTGATTGCCAAGTCGAGTCCCGTAGTGCGAAACTGCATCATGACCAACAACAAAGCAAGTCGTGGTGGCGGAATATTCATCTCGGAATCGAACCCACTTATTGAGGGCTGTCGTATTTTCGACAATCAAGCAAAGTCTGGTGGTGGCATTGCCATTGAAGGTCGCTATCAGACCGATGAACCTGTCCGGATCATCGGATGTACACTCGAAAACAATGTGGCCACAGAAGCCTCATATGCCGCGACCAATCGGGGCGGTGGCGGGATCGCATCAACTGATGCGATCCTGGATATCCAGGACACGGAATTCATCCAGAATGATGCTTTCATCTGGGGTGGGGCGTTTGAATTCGTCTCAACCACCACGGTGATCTTGAACAACCTGTTCGAATCAAACTCCTCGGGAATTTCATCTGCAAATCTTGGCGTGAGCTTCTTGGGCAGCAACACTTCGCTGCAGAATTGCACACTTTGCAATCATGTTTTTTCAGAGATTAATGGCCCATGGCAGGACCTTGGCGACAATGTAGAGCTGGATGTATGCGAATGCCCCGACACCAACGGCGACGATTTCGTCGATGTCGACGATGTGCTCATCGTGATCGACGCCTGGGGCGACTGTGTTCCTGACCAGGCCTGCCCCGCCGACGTCGATGGTGATGGCCTCGTGAACGTCAACGACATCCTGCTGGTCATCAGCGAATGGGGCCCCTGCAAGTAGGCGTTTCCTAGCCTCGGATAAGAGCCACTTAAATGATCATTGAAGCCCCATCCGGGCTTCCAGTGGCCATGCTCAGGTCCTTGCTCCTGAAGCATTTAGGAACAGTAAATTCGATATAGTTCAAATCATTCACATGCCGTTGGTGGCAATTTGGGCAACTTAAGCACCATCCCATCTATCCAGATCCGATGTTGATCATAAGCCCTTTAAAAGTAGATTCTTATACCGCTTATCCACACCTTGTCCCCAAGAAGGGTGAATGAGCCACATCCCCCCACGGCATCAAAAACAGCCGTGCCCCAAGTCCTGATTTGGCCCTGTGTTAGGAATTCGTTGGTGACTCGATCGAGCCCACGGAGCTCTCAGGAACCGGCCGCTTCGGCCGTCGGAGCCGCCGCCCCGGGAGTCGGTCGGACACTCAGGATCCGGGTCGCCTTGAGTGGCACGACGGCTACCACCGACGCATTGTCATTGAGCCCGTCAAACCAGATCACTTCGGCCTTCACCGCGAAGAGATGCGGGCCCGGCGTGAATTTGTCTTCACTTTCATCTGCATCATCAGCAAATGGAAATGAAACGATCTGCATCATGGGTTGCGCACCAAACGGACGAATACGTGGTGCCGAGATCATCTCGCGTTCATACAACTCATCCATCGTTCGACATTCACCCGACGTCGCCCAGGCGATATCAAACGGCTCCCCGTCGACCGTGACTTCCTTCCATCGAAACTCGATGTACGGGCCACTCTCTTCAGACAACTCACCATCAGCCCACGCATCAGGGATGACCGATGAATTGCCCTGACCCGACTGCCATTCCGTTGCAAGCTTGATGCGAATATCGATACCACCGGGAACCCGTGCTTGCTGCGGAAGAATGCACAAGGAACCGGACATCGCCGAAGCGCCGACCAGATCATCAGTCGTAATGATCTTGTCACGAATGAGCCTCTGCAGAAAGGCACTTCCATATGGTGCATCGGCACCACGTTCCTTCGAAAGCATGTCAGCCTGATCGATGATGGCCAAACCGATCGAACGAGCCTGTTCCGATGACAAGTCGCCAGCCGCATGGGCCTCCGACCACTGGGCCAGCTTCCCCTCATCACGTGTTTCAACCGCTGATTGATGGGACCCACCACCGCCGGTTGAACCACTGTTCAGGTAGTAGATCTTCCGGCTCTGTTCAGCATTTTCGACACTCTCCGGGCGGTTCTGGCCAATCAGCACCAGAATCCCCAGAACCAATGCCCCCACGCTCATGAGCAGAAGCAACAGCCCCGGACCCCGCAGGGCCAGAGCCAGCAGACCAATCCCACCCAGCAACAGGATGACGCTGATGATGATCAACCACATGGCCCGATCATACCGGTACTCGACCCCCTGAACCCAACCTATACTGCTCAATCCGGGCCTGAGAACCCGAAACGATCGATCCATGCCCATACGCAACTTCTCCATCATCGCGCACATCGACCACGGCAAGAGCACACTGGCCGATCGACTGCTGCAAGCCACACAAGCAGTCTCCGATCGCGAATCACGCGATCAGATGCTCGACTCGATGGATCTTGAACGTGAACGCGGCATCACCATCAAGGCTTCCGCGGTCACCGTCGAGCACGAGTGCGATGGCGAGGTCTTCCAGCTCAACTTCATCGACACACCAGGCCACGTCGACTTCGCCTATGAAGTCTCCCGAGCCCTGACCGCCTGCGAAGGCGCGTTGCTGGTCGTCGACTCGACCCAGGGCGTCGAGGCGCAGACCGTCGCCAACGCCTATCTCGCCGTCGAGAACGATCTGGAACTGATCCCGGTCGTGAACAAGATCGACCTCCCCGCCGCCGATCCAGACAAGGTCGCCATGGAGATCGAGTCGGTCCTGGGTCTGCCTGCCGAGGACTGCATCTACTGCTCCGCGAAGACGGGCGAGGGCATCACCGAACTGCTGGATGCCATCTGCCGCAAATTCCCCGCCCCACCAGAGCCGGAGATGAAGGAGACCAGAGCCCTCATCTTCGACAGTCACTACGACGACTACCGAGGTGTCATCGTGTACTTCAGGGTCTTCGACGGCTCGCTCTCGGTCGGCGACAAGATCCGCATGATGGGAACGGGTCGAACCTTCACCATCACCGAACTGGGGAGGTATCGACCACAACCCGAGAAGACCAAGCAGATCGGAACCAACGAGGTGGGCTACATGGTGGCCGCCATCAAGACACTCGCGGATGTGCGAGTCGGCGACACCATCACACTCGAGGCCCATCCGGCCGCCGCAC
>MDTD01120826.1_pt1 | contig 14657 bp, 11 predicted proteins | sample 811221 | NCBI WGS metagenome assembly MDTD01 (sample SAMN05326646, study PRJNA326480) | marine metagenome | isolation source: seawater | place: Pacific Ocean: South West | collected 2011
AGCTTGACTAAACCATCAGATAAATTTTCCTGATCTTGCTTGGTAGATGGCTCTACAGATATCGAAATAACCGGCTCGGGAATCTCAATTTTTTCCAAAATAATTGGATTAGATGAGTCACAAAGCGTGTGACCTGTTCTGGTATTCTTTAAACCAATCATAGCCGCAATTTCACCTGCAACAACTGTTTTTCTTTCCTCTCTTTTATTAGAATGCATCAACATTAATCTACCAACACGTTCTTTTTTACCCGAATTTGGATTATAAATATGTTCACCAGTAGATACCGAACCAGAGTACACTCTAAAAAATGTCAACCTCCCAACGAAAGGATCAGTGGCAATTTTAAAAGCTAATGCAGAAAAAGGCTCATCTTCAGACGGTTTCCTGGTTAATTCCTTATCGTCTTCAGAAAAACCTTGAGTCTCTCCAAGATCTATTGGAGATGGCAAAAAGTCGATTACAGCGTCTAAAATCTGTTGGACACCTTTATTTTTAAAAGCAGATCCGCAGAATGCAGGAACAATATCTCCATGCACGGTCGCCTTTCTAATTGCAGACTTAATTTCTTCAGTTGAAATAGATTCGTCAGATAAATATTTTTCCATCAATATGTCATCTGATGATGCAACTTCTTCTATTAAATGTTTGTTCCACTTTTCAGCTTTTTCTTTTAAATCTTCAGGAATATCTATTGTGTCAAATGTAGATCCATCATCAGAAGTATATATTATGGCCTTCATATCAATTAAATCAACAAGTCCCTTAAAAGTTTCTCCAGCTCCAATAGGTAAAGCAAGAGGGACAGGATTGGCGCCCAATCTCTCCTTAATCATATTAATTACATTATAGTAATCAGCTCCTGTTCTATCCATCTTATTGACAAAAGCAATTTTAGGGACACCATACTTGTTAGACTGTCTCCATACAGTTTCTGACTGAGGTTCAACACCACCAACAGCGCAAAATAATGCAACCGCGCCGTCAAGAACTCTAAGTGCCCTCTCAACTTCAATAGTAAAATCTACGTGACCAGGCGTATCTATTATGTTTATCCTACTATCTTTCCACATTGCAGTTGTAGCAGCAGATGTAATTGTAATACCTCTTTCTTTTTCTTGCTCCATCCAATCCATGGTTGCGCCACCATCATGTACTTCACCCATCTTATGTAATCTTCCTGTGTAATACAATATTCTTTCGGTTGTTGTTGTCTTACCAGCATCGATGTGAGCCATAATTCCAATATTTCTTACATTTTTTAACGAAACTTTTTGCATTTTTTTACCTAAAGTGCGCAAATGCTTTGTTAGCATCAGCCATTTTGTGTGTATCTTCTTTCTTTTTTATTGAGGAGCCTTCATTTTTTGATGCAGCAATAAGCTCTGCAGACAATCTATCTACCATACTGTTTCCTTTTCTAGATCTGGCATAAGTAATTATCCACCGCATAGCTAAAGCCAACCTTCTGTTTTCTGGCACTTCGATCGGCACTTGATATGTAGCTCCACCTATTCTTCTTGATTTAACCTCAACCATTGGAGAAGCATTGCGCAATGCCTTTTTAAAAATATCAACTGGCTCAATTTGTTTTTCCTTGGTTTTTATTAAGGAAAAACAGTCATAAACTATCTTTTCTGCAACACTTTTTTTGCCATCTTTCATTAGATTATTAATAAACTTTGCAATTATGAGATCTCCATACAATGGATCGGGGTTAATAGTTCTTTTTTCTGGTCTTCTTCTTCTCATTGCTACTTACCTTTTTTAGCGCCATAACGAGAGCGACTAGTTTTTCTTCCTTCAACACCAGATGTGTCAAGAACACCTCTTATGGTATGATACCTTACACCTGGCAAATCTTTTACTCTTCCACCTTCAATTAGCACAATTGAGTGTTCCTGTAAATTATGACCCTCTCCCGGAATGTACGCAGCAACTTCAAATCCATTCGAAAGTCTTACCCTCGCTACTTTCCTTAAAGCTGAATTGGGCTTTTTTGGCGTTGTAGTATAGACACGAGTACATACACCCCTTCTTTGTGGACAAGCCATCAAAGCAGGAACATTGTTTTTCTTTAATATTTTTTTTCTACCTTTTCTAACTAATTGATTTATTGTAGGCATATAGCCTCCATGTATAGCCTGTTAAAATACAAAACATATTTATTAATCCAAAAAAAAAAAGATTAATTTGATGTTTTTTTTGTCTTTTTAATTATTCTTTTACCTTACTCTCTTCAATATTCTGCTCTAAATCTAAACTATTAGAATCTGGTTTAGCTTTGCTATTATCTGCGTTAACTGATATATTTTTATTTACTGGATTGCCAGTTCCAGCAGGAATAAGTCTTCCAATAATAACATTCTCTTTAAGGCCATTTAAATTATCAGTTTTTGCTTCAATTGCAGCATCTGTTAAAACTCGTGTAGTCTCCTGAAAGGATGCCGCAGAAATAAAGCTTTCGGTATTTAGAGATGCTCTTGTAATACCAAGAAGCAGAGGAGTAAACGTGGCTGGCTTACATTTCCTGCTCTTAATCTCTTTTTTTCCATCTTCTTTAAGTTCAATATTTAGTTCTTTGATATTAGAAAAATATACCACGTCACCAGCTTCGTAACCGGATTCTCCAGGATCAGTCACGACTCTTTTTTTCGCCAAGTCTTTGTTTTCATTATTAAGAATATATTTACTTACTCTATCCCCTTTATAAAAACTTGAATCACCTGGATCAGAAACAAGAACCTTGAGCATCATCTGTCTTACAATAACCTCTATATGCTTATCATTAATACTTACACCTTGGATTCTATAAACTTGCTGAATTGCTTCAACTAAATACTCTTGAACTCTAGCAGAACCTTTGATTGCTAAAATATCTTTTGGAGAAACGGAACCTTCACATAGCTTATCACCCGCGGAAATAAAATCATTATCGTGTACCAATACATGCTTACCATATGGTATTTTATATATTTTTTCAACATCGCTACCAACAACATGAATCTCTCTAATACCTCTTTTGATTTTTCCATATTTTACTCTTCCATCAATCTCTGTCACGATTGCAGGATTCCATGGATTTCTTGCTTCAAAAAGCTCAGCAATTCGAGGCAAACCACCCGTAATATCCATAGTCTTTCCAATATCTTTAGGAATCTTAACCAGTACTTGACCTGCCTTGACTTTTTCACCTTCTTTTACAAGCACTGTAGCTTTAATTGGGAGAATACTTACACCGCCAAGTATCGATTCACCTTTATCGCTAACTATCTCAATGTGTGGACTAAGATTTCTATTTTTTGATTCAGTTATTACAACCATTTTTCTTCCGTCATCAACAGCGTCTTCCGCATATGTTTCGCCTTCAATCATATCTTTATATGCAATAACACCATCAGTTCTAGCAAGTATAACATCTGTATAAGGGTCCCATGAAAATATAACATCTCCAGCACTTACTTTTTTACCATTTTTGATATGCAATTTTGCACCGTAAGGTACAACCCAAGTAGTAATTACATTGCCTTTATCATCATGTAACTCAATCTCTGAATTTCTAATATTACAAACATCAATAGTTTTACCATCATCATCCTTGGATTTTATAACATTTATTTTTTTACTGTAAATGATTACACCACCACTTTTAGCTTTTCTATTAGACTCTTCCATAATCCTTGAAGCAGTTCCCCCAATATGGAAAGTTCTTAAAGTCAGCTGAGTACCTGGCTCACCAATCGATTGTGCAGCCATAATTCCAATAGCATCACCGATTTCAGGGACTTTATTTGTCGCAAGATTTGTACCATAGCATGTTTTACATATTCCCCTAGTTGATTCACATGTCAAAACAGACCTCACTCTAACTTGGTAAATATTAGTTTTATTCATAGAAGCAACAACCTCTTCTGTTACTAGATTATTTGATTTTAAAATAATCTCGCCACTGATTGAATCTATAATTGGCTCAACAGTAAATCTTCCAAGAATCCTTTCATCTAGCGGCTCTATAATCTCTTCGCCTTCTTTAATGTCTTGCAGGAGTACTCCTTGAACAGTTTTGCAGTCATCTTCAGTTATTGTTAAATCTTGAGCGACATCAACCAAACGTCTAGTTAAATAACCAGCATCAGCAGTTTTAAGAGCTGTATCCGCAAGACCTTTTCTCGCACCGTGAGTAGAAATAAAATACTCAAAAACAGATAAGCCCTCCTTAAAATTTGAAACAATTGGATTTTCAATGATTTCTCCAGCTGAACCAGACATAGATTTTTTTGGCTTAGCCATCAATCCACGCATTCCAGCTAACTGTTTTATCTGATCTTGACTACCTCTTGCTCCAGAATCTGCCATCATATATAAAGCATTAAATCCTTGGTCGTCATTTTTAAGTTCGTGAAACATTTCGTTAGCTACATCAGTTGTTGCATGAGTCCAAATATCAATCACCTTGTTATATCTTTCACCTTCAGTTATAATTTTCTTTGAAAATTTATCTCTAATTGATTTTACCTGAACCGCTGCCTTATCAATAATATCATCTTTATTTTGAGGAATCAAAATATCGTCAATTGCAATTGATAGACCACTCTGAAAAGCATATCCAAAACCTAAATCTTTTAAGCGATCTAGAAATAAAACAGTTTCATAATTACCTACTTTAGTGTAACAATCATAGACTAAACTTACCAATTTCTTTTTATCTAACCGTTGATTGATAAATGGCATATCTAGAGGCAGAATATCATTAAACAATATCCTTCCTAAAGAAGTATCAATGATATTACCTTTACCATCATTGAACTTAACTATGGCATGTAAAGAAATCTCGTTATTTTCATATGCCAATCTAGCTTCTGAAAAAGAAGATATGACAGTCCCTTCCCCGACTTCACCAGTTCTTCTTCTGGTTAAATAATAACACCCTAAAATCATATCTTGTGAAGGAATAGCAATCGGTTTTCCTGTTGCAGGATGTAAAATATTATGACTTGATAACATCAAAAACCATGCCTCCATTTTAGCCTCTGATGATAGAGGGACATGAACTGCCATCTGATCTCCATCAAAATCAGCATTGAATGCAGAGCATACTAGGGGATGTAATCTTATAGCTTTGCCATCAATGAGCTTTGGTTGAAAAGCCTGAATACCCAATCTATGTAGAGTAGGTGCACGATTAAGCAAAACTGGATGATCTGATACAACATATTCAAGCACCTTGTAAATACAATCGTCTTTATTTTCAATTAAAACTTTTGCACTTTTTGGCGTATTAGCATAATCACGTTTAATAAGCTCATGGAGAATGATTGGCTTGTAAAGCTCCATTGCCATCTCTTTAGGCAGTCCGCATTCATGCAAGTTTAATTCTGGACCAACAACAATGACTGAACGAGCAGAATAATCAACGCGCTTTCCAAGAAGATTTTGTCTAAATCTACCAGTTTTTCCCTTTAATGAATCGCTTAAGGATTTAAGTGGCCTTCTAGTACCGCTTCTAACAGCAGACTGATACCTACTGTTATCCAGTAAAGAATCAACCGCTTCTTGAAGCATCCTTTTTTCATTTCTTAGAATGACGTCAGGAGCTTTTATTTCAATCAGCTGCTTTAGTCTATTATTTCTAATTATCACACGTCTATATAGATCATTTAAATCTGAAGCAGCAAATCTTCCACCATCAAGAGGAACAAGCGGTCTAAGTTCAGGTGGAATTACAGGAAGAATACTCAATACCATCCATTCTGGCTTGTTGTATAATTCTCGCTCTTTACGCGGATCGAATTTGCGCAACATTCTCAATCTTTTAAGACAATCTTCTCTTTTTTGATTAGAGGTTTTTTCATTATTTACTATCTCAGTCAAATCTTTGGTTGTTTGCACAATATCTAATTTAGAAAGAAGTTCCTTAATAGCACCGCCACCCATGGAGCCAACAAAGTAATTATCTTCATCAATATCTTTTTCTGAAGAATTCATTATTCCATACTCGTCCTCTAATTCAATATAAGTATCTTCATCAATAAGCTCTCCGTACTTAACAGGAGCTTTGCCAGGATTCAAAACAACATAATTTTCATAGTAAGTAACACTTTCGAGTTGCTTCGTCGTATACCCAAGCAGATTACTAATTTTACTTGGAATCGATCTCAAATACCACAGATGAACAACAGGAACAGCCAAGGTAATATGACCAGTTCTTTCTCTTCTAACTGTTTTTTTTGTTACCTCAACTCCACAACGATCACAAACTATACTTCTATACCTTATACCTTTATATTTACCACAGTTGCACTCCCAATCTTTTACTGGTCCAAAGATTTTCTCGCAAAATAAACCATCTTTTTCAGGTTTATAAGACCTGTAATTTATAGTTTCAGGCTTCAATATTTCTCCTTTTGATCTATCCAAAATTTCTTCAGGAGATAGCAATCCAAGGGTTATTTTTGAAAATGAATTAGATTTTCTATTTATGGCGTTAGACTTTGTTTTAATTTTGTACATATTAGTCCTTATTTATTTTTAATTATTAACCCAAAACAATGTTTAGACCTAGACCTTCTAGCTCTTTACATAGAACGTTGAACGATTCAGGTACATTTGGCTCTGGAGGATTTTCTCCTCTAACAAGCGCATTGTAGAGCTCCGTTCTTCCCTGCACATCATCAGATTTGACTGTTAAAATTTCCTGAAGGGTATGAGCAGCTCCATAAGCCTCTAGAGCCCAAACTTCCATTTCACCAAATCTCTGACCACCAGACTGTGCCTTACCACCTAAAGGTTGCTGAGTTATAAGCGAATAAGGACCTGTTGACCTAGAATGCATTTTGTCATCAATTAAATGAGAAAGTTTAAGAAAGTAAGTGGTTCCAACAACTACAGGATTGTGAATTTTTTCTCCTGTTTTACCATCATAAACGTAAACCTTACCAGACTCAGGAAGATTAGCTTCAAGCATTTCATTTATTACGTCTTGATGGGACGCTCCATCAAAGACTGGTGTAGCATAATATTTGCCAAGCTTATTTCCCGCCCATCCAAGCATAGTCTCATAAAGTTGACCAAGATTCATCCTGGAGGGAACACCAAGAGGATTAAGAATCAAGTCAACTGGCGTACCATCTTCAGTGAATGGCATATCTTCTTCTGGAACAATTATTGAAACGATACCTTTGTTTCCATGCCTTCCAGCCATTTTATCTCCGATGGAAACCTTTCTTTTTTGCGCAATATATTCTTTAGCGAGCTTCATTACACCCTGCTGCAACTCATCTCCTACTCGTAATTTGAAAATTTGCTTTTCTAAATCTTCTTCAATCTGCTTTAGATTTCTTCGATAATTCTTCCAAATTCTTAGAATTTTTTGCCAATTGAGGGGGTTTTCAACCCAAGGGGATTTAAGGGAAATTTCTTCAAAATCAAGCTCCAAAACTCGCTTTTTGGTTAAAAGAGTTTTAGCCTTAACGAGTGTTTTGTTCGTTGAAGCGTCTCTAATGCCACCACAATATTGGTTAAGCAACTGATCCTTAAGGAGTTCATCTCTCTTATTTATCAGATTAAATCTATCGTTTCTTGCAGTTTTTTGCAGCTCTCTAATCATGACTTTTTCTTCTGCTCGTAATGCCATGCTTTTTCGCTCAAAAAGCTGAGTTTCTACCACAACACCTTTCACCCCAGAGCTTGATCTTTTAGATGCATCTTTAACATCTCCTGCTTTTTCACCGAAAATTGCTCTTAATAATTTTTCTTCAGCTGTCGGATCAGTTTCTCCTTTTGGAGTTACTTTACCTACCAATATATCTCCCGGATTTATTATTGCTCCAGTTCTAACTATACCTCTTGAATCAAGATTTCTTGTAGCATCATCACTTACATTTGGTATTTCTGGCGTAAGTTCTTCCTCACCTCTTTTTGTATCTCTGATTTCAACTTCTACTTCTTTAATATGAATTGAAGTGAAGACATCTTCCTTGACAAGTCTTTCATTTATAATGATCGCATCTTCAAAGTTATAGCCTCTCCATGGCATATAGGCAACTTTTAAATTTCTACCAAGCGCTAATTCGCCATCGCATGTTGAATGTCCATCAGCTAGTAACTGTCCTTTGGAAATTTTATCCCCTACATTTACAACAGGCTTCTGATTTATACATGTATTTTGATTAGTTCTAAGGAACTTTCTGAGATTATATTCCTTAAACTTCTCTTTTTTCATCAACTCTAATTCTTCTGGCTCACCTGATGTCTCAATAATAATTTTATCTGCATCAACGTAATTAATTAACCCATCGTCTTCTGAGTAAATGGCAGCTCTCGAATCTTTTGCAACTACTTTTTCCATACCAGTTGCAACAATAGGCGGCTCTGGATTCATAAGAGGAACTGATTGTCTCATCATGTTTGAACCCATCAATGCCCTGTTTGCATCATCATTCTCTAAAAATGGAATCAACGAAGCAGAAATACTTACAATTTGAGAAGGCGAAACGTCCATATAATTTACTTTCTCAGAATCAATAACTGGAAAGTCGTCGCCGTTTCTAACCCTGATATTTTTATCAGCGAATTTATTCTTCAGAGTAGGTTCATTTGCTTGGGCAATATATGACCTATCTTCTTCATCAGGCGAAAGATAAAACACCTCATTTCCAATATTTCCACCATCTACAGATTTATAAGGAGATTCAATAAAACCTAATTTATTCACAATAGCATGACAAGCCAAAGAATTGATAAGCCCAATATTTGGTCCCTCTGGTGTCTCGATCGGACAAAGACGACCGTAATGAGTGTAATGAACATCCCTAACTTCAAACCCTGCCCTTTCTCTAGACAGACCTCCAGGTCCCAATGAAGAAATTCTCCTTTTATGGGTTATTTCAGCAAGAGGGTTTGTTTGGTCCATAAATTGAGATAGCTGACTGGTTCCAAAAAAAGTATTAAGAACTGTTGTAACAATTCTAGAATTAACAAGGTCTTGCGGAGTCAAGCTTTCTGCTTCTCTTTGACTCATTCTTTCCCTTATAGTTCTATACATTCTACTTAAAGCAATATTAAACTGATTTGCAAGCTGCTCACCAACAGTTCTAACTCGTCTATTACCTAAATGGTCAATGTCATCTGGTCCCTTTAATCCAGTACGCATTTTAACTAAATATTTAAAGACTTCAATGAAGTCATCTTTAATAAGAACAGGCTCTTCAATTGGTGCATTTAGACCAAACTTTTTATTTATTCTATATCTTCCGACAGCTCCTAAATCATATTTTTTAGTAGAAAAAAACATTTTCTCAATAAATTTTGCAGCTATTTCTAGGTTAGGAGAATCTCCTGTTCTCAAATGTTTGTAAAGAAGCATCACAGCTTCCTCGAAATTATTGGTGGGATCTTTCTTGATAGTGTTGTTTAGTAACTCATAAGCAATGTTATCCTGCGAATCAACAACACTTACTTCTTTAATTTTAGATTTTTTTAGTAGTTTGATGTTATCTTCATTTAGTATAGCATCAGACTCCAAAATAATTTCGCCAGTTTTATCATCAACAATATCTTCAACTATTGACTTTCCTAATACACTTTTACTTGATACCTTATGTGTTTCAAGCATATTAAAAGAATCAAACAAATCTTTATTTGTAGAAATACCAATTGCTCTTAAAAGTAATGTTGCAGGAAACTTTCTTCTTCTATCAATTATGGCGTACATACAGTCATAAATATCAGTTGAGAAATCTACCCAAGAACCTCTAAATGGAATTATTCGAGCTGTGTGAATCTTAGAACCATTAGGATGTATAGATTGGTCAAAAAACACACCTGGAGATCTCTGCAATTGGCTTACTATTATTCTTTCAGCACCATTTATAATAAAGGTACCACTATCTGTCATATAAGGAATATTTCCAAAAAAAACATCCTGCTCTATACTTTGGACATACTGAGATTTATCATTTTCATCTGTGATATGCAAGACAAATCTAACTTTCAGAGGGATCGAATAACTAATTCGTCTCTCTAAACATTCTTTAACAGTATACTTTGGAAGTCCTAAATAATAGTGCTTGTACTCCAAAATATAGTTTTTGTGGTTATCTTCAACTGGGAAAATATTTTTAAAAACTGCCTGCAGCCCCTTATTCTCTCTTTTTTCAGGAAGAATATCTTCCTGCAAAAAATCATCCCAGGAATATACTTGCAATGATAACAAGTCAGGTATTTCGTTTATAGTTTTAGTTTTGGAAAAAGAATGTCTTTTAATAGCTGAATTATCCATCTATAGTCTCCTATTAGAAATTTTAGTATTAAAGAAAATTGTAATGATTAGAAAAAACTACTTGAGATTGACAGAAGCACCTGCTTCTTCTAATTTCTTCTTCATTTCTTCAGCTTCATCTTTAGATACAGCTTCTTTCACAACAGATGGAGCACCATCTACCATTTCCTTAGCTTCCTTTAGGCCAAGCGAGGTGATTTCTCTAACTGCCTTAATGACATTAATTTTCTTTTCGCCTGCTGCAGATAATTCAACATCAAACTCAGTCTTTTCTTCAGCCGCTCCTGCAGCACCTGCATCTCCACCCGCAGCAGCAACAGCAACTGGCGCAGCAGCAGAAACACCAAATTTATCTTCAATCTCTGATATCAGTTCAGAAATTTCTAACATATTTGCGTTTTCTAAATATTTTAATACATCTTCTCTTTTTACATCAGCCATTTTAAAACTCCTTTCTACTTTTGAATAGCTCTAAGCGCAAAAACAACTTTTGACATAGAACTATTTAACGTTGAAGCCAATTTAAACATTGGACTATTTAAACATGAAACAAATTTTCCTAATAATTCTTCTTTAGATGGCAATACCGCTAACTGCTTATATTTGTCTGAATCATAAAGCTTACCATCATAAAGGACTCCAAGAATTTCTAAAGAATCCTTGTTGTTGTCCTTAAATTCTTTAATAACTTTCGCTGCGGTAACAGGATCTTCAGAAAATGCAATTCCTACTTGCCCAGTTAAAATTGAATCAAAAGTGCCATCATAACCTGCGTTTTTTGAGGCAATTTTAGTCAATGTGTTTTTAACGACGGCAAAATTAACTGAATTCTGTGCAAAAGATTTTCGAAGATTTGTTAGCGTAGGGACATCCATACCAGTATAATTCGCAAAATAAACACCTTTATATTTTTCAAATTTTTCTGTGGTCTCTGCAACAATATTTAAATTTTTCTTACTTGGCATTTCTTGATATCCTTTTAACTTTTCACAAATGAGTTTTTATCAACCTTAATCCCAGGACCCATTGTGGAAGAAATTGTAATTTTATTAATATATGAACCTTTGAGAGAATTTGGTTTTGCCTTAATAATTTCTTTCATAAGTGCATCCAAGTTATCTAAAATTTTATCCTTACCGAATGATACTTTTCCTATGCCCGCATGAACTATCCCAAATTTGTCAACCCTGTATTCAATTTTACCACCTTTCATTTCTTTAACGGCTTTACCAACATCATTCGTTACAGTCCCAGATTTTGGATTAGGCATTAACTTTTTAGGACCTAAAACTTTACCAAACCTACCGAGCGCAGGCATCATTTCAGGTGTAGCAATAATAACATCAATATCAGTCCAACCATCTTTGATTTTTTCAAGAAATTCATCAGAACCCGCATGATCAGCTCCTGCATTCTTGGCTTCATCAACCTGGTCACCTTGAGCAAGAACGAGAATTTTGACTTTTTTGCCAGTCCCAGAAGGCAAGACAACAGTTCCTCGTACTAACTGATCTGCATGCCTAGGATCTACTCCCAAATTTACGGCAATGTCTACAGATTGGTCAAATTTTACCTGACTGCAATCTAGAAGCAGGTTAACTGCTTCAATTGATGTATAAAATTTATCTCTATCAACTAACTTCATATTGTTTTCTTTAATCTTGCTCATAAAATCTATCTCTCTACGTTAATTCCCATACTTCTTGCTGTTCCTGAAATCATTTTTTTTGCCGAATCAATACTAGTTGCATTTAAATCTGGCATTTTTACTTCAGCAATCTCAGCTACCTGCTTAGAACTTATCGACCCAACTTTTTCTTTGTGAGGCTCGGGTGAACCTTTCTTTAAGCCAGCAGCTTCTAAAATTAAACTAGATACTGGAGGTGTTTTCGTTATAAATGTGAAAGACCTATCAGCAAAAACAGTAATTTCAACTGGTATTAATTTACCTTGCTGTTCCTGAGTCTTAGCGTTAAAAGCTTTGCAGAACTCCATAATGTTGACACCATGCTGACCCAGGGCAGGACCAACTGGCGGGGCAGGATTAGCCTGACCTGCTAAAATTTGAAGTTTTATAAAACCTATTTGTTTTTTTGCCATACTAACTTATCATCTCCAATTGAAAAAAGTCTAACTCTACTGGCGTTGGTCTGCCGAAAATAGATATTATAACTCTTACTTTTTGCTTATCTTTGTTAACCTCTTCTACCACTCCATTGAAATCAATAAAAGGTCCAGAGATAACTTTTACATGATCATCTTTTTTGAATGGAACGTCAACAACATCTAAAATACCTTCTTTTCTCCTTACCTCTCCAAAAATTCTCTTAACTTCTTTTTCTCTTAATGGAGCAGGCATTTTGCCTTTAGGAGCAACAAAACTGATTACTGAAGTAGAATTTTCAACGAAATACTTAGATTCTACGTCCATTAGCATATTAATCATAATATATCCAGGGAAAAACATTCTTTCCTTTATTTTTTTCTTATCATTTTTTATTACGACAATTTTTTCAAAAGGAACAAAAATTTCATTAATCTTTGATTTTATTTCAGGCTGAAAATCAAGTTCTCTAAAAATATTCTCTTTCACAAATTTTTCTTTACCAGAAACTACTCTTAAAGTGAACCAATTAGAAAAATCAGATGTCTCGGGAATATTCTGATTTGAATCAGATTTGTCACTTGAGTTATTGGATTCAGGATTAACTGAATCGTTATTCTCAATACTGCTGCTCAATTCCGATTCTGTGATTTGCATAACTTAAAAAAGCCTTTTTATAATGAATATTAATCTATCTATACCCCAAACTATTACTGCCATTATTATGGAAAAACATATAACAACAATTGTTGAGCCCCTCATTTCTTGAGGGCTAAGCCAAGAAACTTTACCCATCTCTTTCTTTACACTTGTTAAATAATTTTTTACTTTACCCATAATATCTAAAATTAGTACCTATTTTTACGCAGGTGAGGAAGGACTCGAACCCTCAACTTCCGGCTTTGGAGGCCGGCGCTCTACCAGTTGAACTACTCACCTATTTTATAACTATTTAGTTTCCTTGAAAACAACATGTTTTCTGGCAACCGGATCGTATTTTTTATATTCCAGTCTATCTGGATGCAACCTTTTATTTTTAGTTACAGTATATCTATATCCAGTACCAGCAGTACTTTCAAGCTTAACTATATCTCGTTTGCTATTGCCAGCCATTACTACTCTACAATCTCTGTTACGACACCCGCTCCAACTGTATGACCACCCTCTCTAATAGCAAATCTTAGCTCTTTATCCATTGCTACTGGAGTTATTAACTCTATGTCTAAAGTTACATTATCTCCAGGCATAACCATCTCAGTTCCAGATGGTAATTCACAACTACCAGTCACATCTGTTGTTCTAAAGTAGAATTGTGGTCTATAACCCTTAAAGAAAGGAGTATGTCTTCCGCCTTCCTCTTTTTTAAGTACGTATACCTCGGCCTTAAATTTCTTGTGAGGCTTAATGGATCCTGGCTTAACTATCACCTGTCCTCTTTGAATATCTTCTTTATCGATACCTCTTAATAATAAACCAGCATTGTCTCCAGCTTGACCTTCATCAAGAATTTTTCTAAACATCTCAACTCCTGTACATGTAGACTTCTTATCTGCATCCATGCCAACAATCTCAACTTCTTCTCCAACCTTTACAATGCCTGACTCTATTCGTCCTGTAGCAACTGTTCCTCTACCAGTAATTGAAAAAACATCCTCTACGGGCATTAGAAAACTTTTATCTACATCACGTTTTGGAGTAGGAACAAATGAATCTACTGCATCCATAAGCTCATATATTTTATCTGCATCTGCGCCTGTACCATCCGAATTTAAAGCATTAAGAGCTGAACCCTGTATTATCGGAGTATCATCTCCAGGAAAATCGTAAGCATCAAGCAATTCTCTTAGCTCCATCTCAACAAGCTCAAGAAGCTCTGGGTCATCAACCTGATCACACTTATTCATAAAAACAACTATTGATGGGACATTAACCTGTCTAGCTAGAAGTAAATGCTCTCGGGTTTGCTGCATAGGTCCATCAGTTGCAGCTACAACCAATATGGCGCCGTCCATTTGGGCAGCTCCAGTAATCATATTTTTAATATAGTCAGCGTGTCCAGGACAATCAACGTGAGCATAATGGCGAGGCTCAGTTTCGTACTCAACATGAGCTGTATTAATTGTAATACCTCTCTCCCTTTCTTCAGGGGCATTGTCGATATTTTCAAAATCAGTCTTTTCTGCAAGACCTTTAGATGACAAACATTTTGTTATAGCAGCTGTCAAAGTTGTCTTACCATGGTCAACGTGACCAATAGTACCAATATTGACATGC
>MDTD01143989.1_pt1 | contig 14654 bp, 6 predicted proteins | sample 811221 | NCBI WGS metagenome assembly MDTD01 (sample SAMN05326646, study PRJNA326480) | marine metagenome | isolation source: seawater | place: Pacific Ocean: South West | collected 2011
CGCTCGCCGTAGACACGACCTATGCTCAGGCCCACGTGCAAATCGCGCGGATGGATTTGCGTTCGAACGAGCTTGCTGCTGCGGCAGATCGATTGAGACGGACTATACTCATCGAGCCGGGCATAGCGGAATCGTTTCGCCTGCTTGGCCAAATTTACCTGCGTCAGGGCCGAGAAAGCGCGGGTGAAAAGGCGCTTGAAGCCTATGAGAAGGTCAAGAGTTTTGAAAAAGAAATAGATTATTTTCAAGAGCGACTTCGAAGCGATCCAGATGATGGTGAGGCCCATTATAACCTAGGTTACATTTACGGTCGTTTGGGGTTTACAGGCGTGGCTCTGCCTCACTACGTCCGAGCTGTTACGATAAACCCTGGTCATATTCAAGCGCTGAATAACATGGGCAATATCTACTTTCGGACGGGCCATTTAGATCAGGCTGCCGCTGCTTACGAACAGATTGTGAGTGCAGATAAAGAGCATGTTCCCGCCATGACGCTGTTGGCGCAGGTTTACCTGAGTCAGCAGCGGCCGCAGGAAGCCATTTCCACGTTGAAGAGGGCGCTCTCTCTCGACGAGACGTGGGCTGCCGCTCACCAGGGACTTGCTCAGGCCTATAAGCAAGTGGGAGAAGTCGCTCTTAGCGAAGATCACCGAGAAAGAGCGCTTCAGTTAAAGGGGGGAAATAAATGAAATACAGTTTAGAGAAACGGGCTAGCGCGGCGAGTTTACTGAGCCTGTTGGTCGCCGTACTGCTTTCTAATGGTTGTGGGCAAAAAGAGGAACAGACGACTATAAGCAAAGAACTCGCCGGAACAAAGGCCGTACCCAGCGGCGTTCTTGCTGTCGTCGGCGATAGAACAATTGACATGAGACAGCTGCGAGAATACGAAGCGGAAATTCAGCCCGTTCATAAGTCTACGGCTCAGGGAATCGATCGACACAGAGATCATTTACTCAGTTTGATAGATGAAAAGCTCATCATACGCGAGGCGGAGCGGGGCGGATTTGGAGAGGATCCTCAGTTCAAGGAATCCATGCGGTTTATTGAGCACAAATCGATGGTTGAGACCTATCTGCATCAGACCGTAGGCCAGAACATACGCATAACAGAAGAGGAGTTGAGAGAGAGCTTTGAATCTCATCCTGCACGCTTCGCGGTACGGGGTGCTCACATACTAGTAGAGACCCGCGAACGCGCCGATTCTCTCTTTACGCTGATCACCTCGGGTAAGGAAACTTTCGAGGATATGGCCAAGGCCTATTCACTCGATGATAGTACGGCTGCTAATGGTGGTATGTTCAATTCTTACTACGCATATGATCGCGTTTCGGATCAGGTTTATCAGGAGGTTTTCTCAAAGGAGGTTGGGAATGTTAGCGAACCGTTCCGCACCGCTTTGGGGTGGGAATTGGCTAAGGTTATCGATAAAAAAGAGGTGCCATACGAGAAGTACCGCACGGTCATACAGCGTGCGACGATGATGGCAAAGTTTAACCGGCTAAAGGGGGAGCACATTGACAGTTTGCAGCATCGGCTAAACTTGGAGATGAACGCAGATAACCTACGCGCGTTTCTTTCTGCCTGGAATAAGTCGCCGGGCAGCCCCGATTTATCTCCCGCTCTCTTTGCCGCGCCCATGTATACTTTTGAGGGGGGAGAGATTTCGCTGGAGCAGGTTATGTATGTGCTGACTAATACCGGAATTGGATCATCTACCGTGGATAGTGCTCAGGTCGACGAGCGCATCCGAACCAAAGCCGCCCCCGACTTATTGCTTGCTGAGGTTGCTCGCAGAGCTGGCTTTGCCGAAAACCCAAGTGTTTTGCGACAGTTGACCGATGGGCGAGAGCGCAAGCTGTTAGAGGAGTGGTGGAAAGACGAGATGGAGAAAGCCGTTGAGGTGGATGAATCCGAAGCGCGGGCTCATTACGAAAAGCATCCCGAGCGGTATAAGATTCCAGAAGAAATTATTTTTCAAGAAATTATGGTTGCAGATAAGGCGACGGCCGAAGATTTGATGAAACAAATCCGCGCAGGGGCTGATATGGCCGATTTAGCGACTCGGCATAGCATTCGACGCTATGCGGATGAAAATGGCGGACTATATGCGATGCGCGCTTTTGAGCGCATGGTGTATCAAGAGCTGATGGATGCTGCCGTTGAGGCGCCGACCGATGAGTTAATGGGCCCGATCCAGCTCAAGGAACCCATGCCCTCTTCTCTGCGAGAGCCTCGTAAATTAAAAGTCGCTTACTCTGTTTTTAAGGTGCTAGAGCGACTGCCAGAAAGAGTTCAGACCTTCGAGGCGAGCCGAGAGAAAGCGATGTTTTATGCGCGTCAGGCGAAACAACAAGAAAGGGTAGAGCGTCTAACGGCAAACTTGCGGAATAAGTATGTTGCAGAATGGGGGATTAACGATGAAGAGTTGACGCGGTATACAGAGTCCGTAACGGGTGGATGAAGAGCGCTTTTCATTGCAATTGGGTCTATTTAGCGTTAGTTTTCGTTTGTTAAACTTGTCATTTTTATTGGGTAAAGATCTTTATTTATACTGCAAAAATCTACCTATTGTAGCAGCGACAATGCTCGTCTTGAACGAGGAGTGAGTATATGAGGTTAATTACTGTACTGGGTTCAGTTTTAACGGCTCTTCTCTTCTTCACAGCAGATAGCTATGCAGAGGTGGGGCTGTGGAAAATGGGGGGAAGTGGTATGCCTTGGGCCGGAAGCGACTCGGCTGCGGTGATGATCGACTTCGAGGCTGCTCCTACTTCTATACAGCCCAAGCTAGTTACGTCCGACTCAACGGTTTTCATTTTTCTTGATGATTGGTCTCCCAAGAAAAACCCCGATGAACTAGGATTTATAGATGGAGAGAGGCCCCGTGCGTGGAAAGGCTGTTGTGGAACGAGTTCGACCGTTGACAATGCGCTCAACCTAATCGATGGAACGGGGTTAACCTATAATCCCACGACGAGTAATAGCATCGCGAGCGAATACTACACGATTGATTTGGGAGTGCCCGTTCCGCTGTTTCGCTTTGCAATGCGGACTCCGGACGCTGGCTTTTTTCGCTCGGACGGAACCCCACTTGATCAAGATGCTATTCCGGCCTACGAAGTATCTATAGCTCCAGATACGAATAACGACGTGCTCAATACGTCTAATCCAATCGGGGAAATTATAACCGAAGCACGTGAAAATGCTCGGCCCGTAATCTTTGCTGATTTTCCCATGCAGTATGTGCGCTATGTTCGCTACAAGCGACTAGAGTCCATACTTGATGTCTTTGCAAATTCCGAAGGAACAGGGGGAACCGCTAGGAGTGGAACGGTCGGTGAGTTCTCCCTGTATGGCGAAGGTATGCCTAAGCGAGCTAACTACAAAACCACCATCTTAAAGACGGACAACGTAGTAAATTTTGGACGTCTCTATTGGCACATAACCCCTATGCGCATGGTGGATGGAGTCGCTGTCGAGGATCCAGAGGCCAATGTGTGGATTGAGGTTGAGGCTCGAACGGGTATTGATCCAGTGCCCGATATTTACTACGAGTACACCGACATGGGAACGCGCGTTGTCGTAACGCAAGAGCGCTACCAAAATGTGCTTAAGAACCAAACGAACAACGTTACAAACTCCGACGGGTTAGGCGGATCCGTTACGCTGTCCGTGCGTCCTAAGCCAGGGATACGAGCAGGGATTGAATCTGATACCGAGAATTGGACGTTTTGGTCGTTTCCGACTACGGAATCCGGTGAACAGCTCAACCTAAATCGCGGCTCTTACATACAGCTAAAGGTCGTCCTACACAGTGAACGTTTTGATGAGTTTGCTCGTCTTGACTCGCTTTGGATCGAAACTTCTCCGATACTGGCGACGCGGGTAGTGGGAGAGATCGCCCGATTAGACAAACCTCAGCCAGTGCGCGGCGTGGCCGAGGTCAACTTGGGAGAAAAGACGGATTTTATTTACGAGATTAAAACTGATTTTAGTATAGGTGAGCCGGGTTACGACGCTTTGCGCATTGATACGGGTAGCGAGCAGGCCGAATTCAAAAAACTCCTCATTGATGGGATTGTCGTTGAGCCACTCCGGGCCAAACTCGAAGGCTCCGCGCTCGTAATTGAATTAGAAGACCAAGTCAACCGAGTGAATAATTCCAACATACAAGTCGAATTTGCTGCAGAGGTTTTTGATTTTGCCCGGACCTTTACCGGTGAAGTCTACAACGTCGGAAGCACTGATTTACCTCAGCCCGTAGAGGGAGGTGACGCAGGCGAAACGTTGAGCACAAATGGACTGCGCGTCCTAGCCTCCTCGGTCGAAAGCCCGGACCTAGTGCAAAACATGACGTTTTCTTCAGCTGTGGTAACGCCTAATGGAGACGGCATAAATGATGTTTTGAGGATTGATTACACGCTGTATGGGTTGCCGCAAAGCGTTCCGGTCAACATTGAACTATATGCCTTAGATGGGAAGAGAGTGGCTCTTGTGAACCAGGGGGTACAAGGTTCGGGGCCTCAAGAAGTGAAATGGGATGGCCGAGATGAGCGCGGCGCCGTCCTGCCGCCAGGAATGTATTTGCTCGGAGTAGGCATTGCGGCCGAGAACAAGAATGACTTACAGATGCGGCCAATCGGCGTCGCCTACTAGCTGGGAGACTTTAGATAATGCGTAGCTGCAAAAACATACTGCTGTTTTACGTGGCACTACTTGGGAGCCTTGCGCTTGGGAACCCATTGAATTCGGATATGCTGACGTTTGGCGATCCAAATTCGTGGAAAAACACGTGGGAGTTAAAGCCGGGTATCACCGTCTTCGACGAGTCTGGCAATCTGGGCCTGGTTAAGTTCCGCAAGGATATCAATGCGGCTTTGGACGCCCACCTATTTACGCATCCGTCTAAAGAGCGGGGCGACGTAGCGGGTGGTATATGGTCGGCCTTGAGCAACCGGCGAGACGCTCCGCTAGTAATAGATGGGGATACCGCTACGTACTGGAAGCCAGACGGAGACGACTCCGTGAACCAATGGATTGTTCAAATAGATTTAGGGCGTGCCGTGCTGGTTAAGGAAATACGCCTGCATTTTCCCAACGTAGAAGGCGCTCGACCTTTTCGCCAGTTTAGCGTATTTACCGCTACTGGGGCTCACGTGTCGGCCAAAGAGGACGTCTTTCGCTTCAATCCCATTTTCCGAACGACGAAACCCAATGATGAGGCCATGATTAGCTTTGGATTTCGTCCGGCAGAGGAAGATACTGCCAAAGTGCTGGAAGTCCTTACGGACGACCGCAGAGCCCTTGCTGTGGCTATGGGGCGCACAGCTGAGGATGTTCAGAGCCTGGTTGGGGACCAAGAGGTGGTCGCGTTAAATTCCGAATGGCAGATGGTTCAATTTGTGCGTTTTATCGTCGATGAAAAGCAGGTCGACGGGGCACTAGCTGAGATTGAAGTAATTTCAGTTGGAGACAACGTCAGCCTCGGTTCTGAAACGCGCGGTGGATCCTATGTCAATGGCTCTCGCGCGACGGATCCGCTGTACTGGCTGGATGGCAATTTAAACACGTATGGGGTAGTTGAAGTCCACCAGCAGTTTACCGAATCACGCGGCACGGCCTACGAGGGGGGGTTGTGGTGGCAGGTCGATCTGGGAGTGACCTACTGGGTCGACGATGCGTTCATGTACTGGCAGAAGGCTGGTGAACGACTTGCCACTTTTCAGTTGGGTACCAACAATGCGGGTACGGGGTACACTTTCTTTTCATCTGACGGCACTAGGACGCTCTCAGGTGATATGGATTTTTCGGAATGGATATTTGAGCCTGAGTGGACCAACATACGCGAGCAGTATAAGCGGCATTATCGCTATCTTTTTAATGCCCGCAAGGTCCGCCATATTTTTTGGTTGGCCTTAAAAGATCTGGGATGGCGTGCTCACCCGATGGAGTTTCATATGTATTCTCCGGGCTATCCAGCTGAGGTCGTGCTGCGATCTGACTTTATAAATCTCGGCGAATTGGCAGGCGATGGGCAGCCTAAAGTAATCAAAGCAGTACACTGGGATGCAAACATGCCTCCTGGCGCGCGGATTGAACTGCGCACCCGCTCTGGAAATGAGCAGGGAGAAGAGTATACCTTCCGAAACAAAATTGGTGAGGTGGTGACACAAGAGAAGTGGAATAGCTCGCCCAAAGTGCTGCGTGGACCGGTTGATACGGCAGTTGTCGTGGGGGAAGACTGGAGCCAATGGAGTAATGAATACAAGTATTCTGGCGAACCATTCCAATCTGACAGCCCGCGGAGATTTGTTCAGCTTGAGCTGATCATGGCTACCGACGACTATGAGGTCGCCCCATTAGTACGCTCTGTCTCTCTTGAATACGTGGATGCGCTGGTCAACGGAGCCATGGGAAGCATTCAGCCGCGTAGCGCTAAGCCAAACGAAGATACGCGCTTTACCTATACTCTGTGGCCCGATATGCGCGATGGAAATAGCGGCTTTGACCAACTGCGATTTACCGTGCCCAATCTAGCCAATGTTGGTGATCTGGCGATCTCAATCGGAGGTATTCCGGTTGAGCCTCTAGCGGTCGAAATTGAGGCAGATTCGCTTCACGTCACACTTCCCGAAGCCGTTATGGGCGATTCCATCTCCGTTGACTTTACGACTAAGTTAGTGCAAAACGCTTCAGTGATCGATTTAGACTTGGGCTCCAGCGCTTTTCCTGGACTTTGGCAAGATGTAGAGCCCGCCGGTCGGCGCTCAAACGTAGTGCTCCTACCAGATCTGATGAACAGCGAGCAATTGATTGATGATTTACACTTTTCCAATCGGATTTTTACGCCCAACGGAGACGGCATTAACGACGAGTTGACTCTGAGTTTTATCCTGTTGAAGGCGGATGCAGTGGAGCCTTATATCCAGGTCCTCGATATGGCTGGTCGAGTAGTTGCCCGCCTTAGCGGAGAATCGACCGGACCATCGAGGAGTTTTGTTTGGGATGGACGCGACGCTGCAAACCAGCCCGTTGTGCCTGGCGTTTACCTGTATCATATTGACGCCAATACCGACGCCGGTGAAGCCACGCAGATTTACACCGTTTCAGTCGCTTATTAGTTCGGGCAAGATGGGGGTAGGTAGCTACTGTATCATGCGTAGTATCTCCTCTTTCTTGAGGGCTCAACAGTAGGTGTTGGGATAACTTATTTTGCAGGTGATGCCATTTGTAAGGTTGCTTCTTATAATTTAAATTGTGAAGCAGTTTGTGAATGTTCCGAAGTGAGGAGACTGCTGTGTCATCGTTAACCAATTTATTCATATACTCCACTATATCGTCTTTCTCCAGCATCTTTAAATACAGCCTATTTGTGGTCGGCTTTCTATGGTCTTCGGTGGCCCATGGGGAGACGTATGCGCTAGATTCCCCAAGTAAATGGCAGTTGTGGGATATGCCTACAGGTACTGTGCGCGTATTAGATAGCGGCAGACTCGAACTGGTTAAGTTTAACAAGTCGATTAATGCCGTCAGCAATGCGAGCAGTTTTGTACATCCCACACAAAAGAGGGGAGACGTTACAGGCGGCATATGGCGGGCGGGGAGTAACGCAGCGGATGCCGAACTAATCATCGATGGAAACATCGAAACATATTGGCAGCCCTCGGAGCGTGATCAACTCGTCGATTGGTCAATTGATATAGATTTGGGACGTCCGGTGTTAGCGCGCGAGATTAATTTAACATTTCCGACAGCAGACGGTTCGGTTCGGCCTTTAGTACAGTTTAGCGTCTATATTTCTACGGGCAGCCGTATACAGTCGCAAGAGGACGTCTTTAGATATAGAAAAATTTTTGAAACAACTAAGCCGAATACAGCTACATCGATACGCATTCCCATGGTCGGCGATGTCTTAGATACGACTCGGATTATTGATTCTGGGTTGGGCGTAGATTTTGCGGCAGAACAAAAGTATCGCGTGGTCCGTTTCGTCAGAATTGTCGTTGACGAGGAAACCGATGGATCGGCTTTAAGCGAAGTCGAAGTAGTCGCCGCCGGCGATAATATTAGCCTCGGTGTATTAGAACGAGGCGGAGCGTTTGACTTTGGGCTACTGGCGCGCGATCCGCAAAACATGTTTGATGGCAATATGGATACGTTTGCTGTGATCGTCACAGCGGGTAATACTAAAGGTGGGTGGCGTGAGGGGGGTATGTGGTGGCAGGTCGATCTGGGCGCACAGTTCTGGATTGATGAAATTTTTATGTATTTCCAAGACCGCGGAGAAGCGCTTTCTAGTTTTTTGTTTGAGGGACTTCATCAGGGCAGAGGGTTTAATATTCTTACTTCTGACGGTCGTAGAACGACGGGTGGGGAACTCGACTACGAACAACTGCTGCGTGAAGAGATAGCTATTGACTCTCCGCTGGCCCGTGACAGACAGGTGCGCCACATTCGCTATTTATTTGCACCGCGCAGGGTGCGCTACTTGTTTTGGCATGGCCACGAAGACAATGGGTGGTTTTCCAAGCCGATGGAATTCATGCTGTTTTCGCCGGGCTACCCAGCGGAGGTCGTGCTGAGGTCTGACTTTATCGATTTGGGTGCGCTTAGCGGAGACGGAAGGCCGAAGGCCATTCGCTCACTGAATTGGGAAGCTGAGTTACCGGCACAGACGAAGCTTAGACTACGTTCGCGTTCGGGCAACAATCTTGGTGAAATTTACACATTCTATGACCGTACTGGCGCGGAAACGACCGAGACGAAGTGGACGAGTTCGCCCAAGGTGCTACGAGGTAAAGTCGACACTACGATCGTGACGGGATCCGACTGGGGTGAGTGGAGTAACTTTTATCAGATTTCCGGCGAGACTTTCCAGTCAGAGACCCCTCGGCGTTACATACAGCTTGAATTGATCATGTCGACGGAGGATCCCAGCGTCGCACCGGTCCTTGACCGGCTGGCCTTAGAGTTCGAAGATGCGCTTGTGCAGCGAGCGGTGGGGCGCATTTTGCCTCGAGAGGCCAGTGTAAATGAGGAAACGCGGTTTTCATACACGTTATGGCCTACGTCAGATAACCAGGATTCGGGCTTTAATCGCCTGCGTTTGAGCATGCCAGGTCCCGTTCGAAACGATGATCTCAAAGTCAAAGTAGACGGTGTAGAGCTGGTGCTTACTGAAGTCTTGAACACAGATTCGCTGCTGACGATTTCCCTACCAGAGCGCGTATTTAGTGATTCTCTTGTAGTTGAATTCATTACTCGTGTGGTCGATAATGCCACCCTGTTCTCGGTCGATGTAGGGGATAGCGAGCGGCTCGGCTTGTGGCAAGCAGTAGAAGAAGTAGAACGCCAGGCCAATATTGTGTACTTGCCCGACGTCGTTTCAAGTGATGTGTTAATAGGCGATCTTTCGGTTGCTCCTCGCGCCTTTACGCCGAATGGCGATGGGGTAAACGACGAGATTGATATACGCTTTACGGTCTATAAGGTAGATCAACCGGTTCCCGAAGTGACTATTTGTGATATGTCAGGACGTGTTGTCGCAACGTTGAGCGAAACGGTTGCAACAAGCGCCAAGCACTACCGTTGGGATGGCACAATGGATAATGGACAAATGGCAACTCCGGGCATGTATTTGTGTAAAATTAATGTTGGCGCGGCGTCCGGAAATGATTCGGTGGTGCGTTCTCTCGCCTTAGCCTATTAGAGGAGCCCTCCGTTTATGATGGGAGCATTTGCCGTCCATCTAGATCAAAAATGGATTATTTCCCCCCGGGCCGACATACTATTCTTCGTCGGCACCCCGCTGCTTTGCCTTGTTCCAATGATGGCCCTCAAGTCAGTTTTTGATTCCCAGACCATCCTCTTTTTTATCATGTCCTTTTTTGCTATGGGACACCACCTACCTGGCTTTATGCGGGCCTATGGCGACCCCGAACTCTTTACGACATTTAAAGAAAAATTTCTCATTGCGCCCGTAGTTGTTCTGATTGTTGTCGCCTTGGCGCAGTTTAATACGCTGCATGGCCTGTTTCTCATGGTGCTGTTGTGGGAAATATGGCACCTTTTTATGCAGCATTACGGAATAATGCGAATCTATGACGGTAAGAACAAAATATTTGCCAAATGGAATGCGCGCTGGGATTGGTTGCTCACCCTAGCAGCTTTTGTTACGGTCGTCGTCTACAGTCCTGAATATTTCTACCGGATTCTCGATCAAAATCAAAATGTAGGACTGCCTTTTCTAAGCGTCGAACAAATGCTGATGGTCAAATCCGCTTTGTTCTACGGGACGCTAGCTATAGGTGCCGGATATGTCGGCAACCTCTTTTGGCGGTTAGCGACGGGACAAAAAGTGAGTTTCCCCAAGGTTGCGGTAATGGGAACGACCCTTTTTCTAATTTACTTTGGTTGGATTTATATTCAGGACCTGACGATTGGATACGCGGCTTTTGCCGCCTTTCACGATATCCAATACTTTGCCATTGTATGGGTGTATAACAATAACCTCGTGCAGCGCCAAGAAAAAACATCGCGATTGTTAAAGACATTCTTTACCAGTCGGTCGATTCCGATCCTCGTTGGCTATGTGGCCATAAGCTTTATCTATGGAACCGTAAACTACAGCTTAAACTGGTTTGATCGGGCTCAGTGGATCAAAGCGATCGAAATATTGGTCATAACCTCTACGTTGTTGCACTATTATTTTGATGGGTTTATCTGGAAAATGCGGGATAAGCGTAACCAGGCTAACTTGGACATTAAAGGAGAATCCGGCTGGCATAAGATCGGTGCGCGCAGGGTGGTTCATGGTGTAGTAGGACGCTTTGGGGGATACTTTCGCGAAACTGGGCGTCAACTGCTCTATTTTGCGCTTCCTGTCCTAATGTTATCAGGCTTTCAATTCTACTGGCATGCAAATGAAGTAGAGGCTCGCGACGCCCTGGCTGAGCTTTTTCCCGATTTACCGGGAGCTCACAATGATCGCGGCGTTATGTACTCGCGCATAGGAGATTGGCAAAAGGCGAGTGCAGCATACCGCAAGGCTATCGAGTTGGACCCTGAAGGACATGAAGCGCTGAAAAATATGGGAGTTGTATACGCGCGCCACGGTCAGTTAGAAGAGGCACATGAATACTACGAGCGCGCGCTGGGCGTCAAACCCAAGTTTGTTGAGGCGCTTAATGCCCAAGGGCTCATTCTCATGCAGCGTGGCGATTTTGAAGAGGCACAAGGGCGTTTTCTGCAAGCGGTCGGCGAATTTGACTACGCTCCAGCCTATAACAATTTGGGCACGGTCTACCTACGTCAGGACGTTGTTTCAGAAGCCATACATGCCTATGGTCAAGCGGTAGCTTTAGATGGCAGCGATGCGGCCCACCATTACAACCTCGGGCTGGCATTGCAAAAAGATGGACAGAATCGAGAAGCTATAGAGGCCTTTCAACAGGCTATTGCTATTGAGCCCTCACACGCCAAAGCGCATTTGAGCAAAGCGCTTTCCTTTCAGCGGATTGGAAATTTATCTCAGGCGCGCAAGGTTCTTGAAAAGCTACTGCGCGTAGATCCCAAAAACTCTGTTGCTAGTAGGTTACTTCAGCGTATGTAAACGGTTTTATTAATTAAAAAGGGGCGATCCAATTTTCGGATCGCCCCTTTTTCTATTTGAGTAGAGTTAGTTGGCGAGATTCGCGATGCGATGGTGTCTGCAATCGATAAATATAGACGCCACTTGCAGCACGTGTGCCCGTATCTGTTTTACCGTCCCACTGTAGGCGGTAGAATCCAGCGCGTTGGTGTGCGTCTACAAGCGTACGGATTTTCTGACCTAGGGCGTCGAAAATAGCGATTTCGACGTGGTCCGCTTGCTTTAAACTGTAGTCAATGGTCGTGTTCGGATTGAATGGATTGGGGTAGTTCTGTGAGAGAGCCGATCGGTCGGGAAGGCCGGCTCCCTCGATTTCCACCACGGCCGTCCTAGTTTCAGCAGGCAGCACTACTTCCCACAGTCCGCGCGTGTCGCCCCATTCGATTACGTAGATTCGGTTGCCAACAATTTCGGCATCAATAGGACTGTCAAATCCGCCTACGATTCGCGTAACACGTGCTTGGTAATTGTCACCTTCCGCTGTTTTTTCGAGGTCCATATGGAGTAGATCTTGATCCGGATCCTCGAAACTGTTAATGAGGCTGGCAATACTTCCGCCGATGCGTAATACGAAGCCAGACCCTTTGTATGGCGGGGCCATCGCTTGGTCGTTGTCAAACACCAAACCTAGAGGAGAACTGTGGGCAGTCAGTGTAAATACTGGCTCATTGGTGTCGCTGCCATCCAGTATTTGCCCGTCGAGGGTCCGATAGCTGTTAGCGTCGGGGCCTAGGTTAATGATTGGATCGGCAAACTGTACGCCGGATGGGGGGAGAGGATAGGTTGGATCGTTGTAGAACAGGTCGTTCTGTCGGGCCCAAGAGTTGTTTTGCAGCAGACGGTCTTTGGTCGGGTCGTAGTCTGGGAACTGCTGCGGGTTATCGTGGCTGCCCATACGCCAAGGAAAACCGTAGTGCAGTCCGGGTCGAACCCAATTAATCTCGTCCGACATATCCCAGTCTGGGCCGTTATCGACCGAAAAAAGCTCTCCATTGGGTCCTATACTTAGGTCAAATGCATTTCGGTGCCCGTCGGAAAAAAGAAATCCCGAGGCGGCTAAGGCCTGACCGTCTGTAGGTATGACAATATCCTTTCCCTCAGTAGGGATGCGAAGAATGGCTGAGGTGATCGGAGCTTCCCTGAGACCGGAATACAGTCCATTCATTTCCGCCAGCTCTCCGTGCTCGGTGCGCGAGCCGCTGTTAATAAAGAGGTTGCGCCCAGCTGGATCGATGGCCAAGCCGGGGTGGAAATGATTAAAAGCGCCCACGTCGCCTTTGGGAATGGGTTCGCTCCGCGCTAGCTCTTGCCAAGTATGCTGGCCGCTGGCAGGATCAAAAAGACCTTTGGCGATGACGATACTGTTGGCGTTTCGCTGGCCTTGGTTTCCGCCCACATACATAGATCCGTCTGGGCCAATAGCCAAGCCCTGCGTATCGTTTAGCCCGTGGTCTGCGCTGGAATAAATGCGTTCTATCTGTGGGGCGTTGGCCCGGGCTACATCAAGGCTGACGTAGAAAGCTCCGTTGGCGTCGATAAAAAGCGCGCTAACATAGGGTAGGTTAAAATCGCTGGCACTGGCAACGACGGTGCGCGGCAGAATGAGAATGGACGCATCGTCTGTGTTGAGGACATAGAGCTTGCCGTCTACCGGGTTTTTCGAACTGCGTGCGCCGTTGGCCACGGCCGTGCGAAGCGCTTCGATCGGAACCTCGGCGGGAATCTCACCATCTAAGTCGAATTCGCTCCACGTGAATATACCTTCCGCATTGCGAACGCCGCGGGCAATGCGCTGGGTTAGTTGTTGGTCTGGAGAGGGCATACGGATGCGAGAGATATCTCCCTGGGCAGTTAAGGTGTAGAGGGTGCCGTCGCGTGGATCCTTGACAATACGCATGGTGCGTTCAGGCACGGTGAGGATCTTCTGGACCTGTATTTCGTCCTTAAGAATCCGCGGCTGGGCAGGGGATATACTAGGCATATAAAGACTTGCGGCCAGTGCGCACATATAAGTGGTCTTTTTATATCGCATAATGATTCCTTGGGAGATGAGTGTGAGGTAATATTGGAAGTACTCATTTAAGTAAAACAAGCCGTTTGGTTTCCGATTCCCTATCGGTTTGTAGGCGATAAAAATACGCTCCGCTACCCGCTATATCGCCGTTTTTCACCGTGCCTGACCATTGTAACGTATGGTGACCGGCTCCAAGAGTCCCATCTACGAGCGTGTACACTTTCTGGCCGGTAATATCAAATATGCTGAGGTTGACCCGTGCGGTATAGGCCAGCGAAAAGTCGATACGTGTGGCGGCGTTAAATGGGTTGGGGTAATTCTGTCCTAGCGTGAAGTTGACCGGCAAGTCTCTATTGTGGTTTATGCTCGTGGTGGGTGACATACTGTCAATCCAGCGCCGTAACACATCCGTGCCGTTTAGATCTAACGCACTTGTGCCTATCGGCGGCATGCGGAACGAACTAAAGTTTTGGGTGCGTAGGAAGAGGGTGGAGCCGGCAGCACTTCCTGGCTGTATTATACGCGCTTTTTCGGGTTCGGCGTCGAGGCGGCCAAGCGAGGGCGAAATGCCAACGGTCCGAGATGATTCGGTGGGGGTATCATATCGCACGTCAAAATCGGCGCGTGCAACGCCGTCGGGTCTGTGGCAGTGAGCGCAGTTCGCGGCCAGGTAGGATCGTGCGCGTAGTTCGAGGGGTTCGCTTTCGTCTAGGGGATTGGGCCAGCGGGCCCATTGGTCTGCGGTTAGTTTGATATCGCGTGTAAAAAAGCCAATGTGGTTCAGCGTTCGGAGCTGGTTGTCTATGACCGTTCCATAGGTGAAGTCTCCGTTGAGTTGCCCCGTTCGGGCTCCTAGTGCCCGGCCAGCGGCCTCTCGATGGCAAAAGGTGCAGTCTTTGGGCCCCGGGTAAAAATAGCGCTGTTCTGTATAGCCTTCAGGAGCTGATGGGTCGACGATGAAGAATGTTTTGTTCTGACTCTCATCGAGCA
>MDTD01013491.1_pt1 | contig 14651 bp, 11 predicted proteins | sample 811221 | NCBI WGS metagenome assembly MDTD01 (sample SAMN05326646, study PRJNA326480) | marine metagenome | isolation source: seawater | place: Pacific Ocean: South West | collected 2011
AGTTAAAATCCATATTACTTAGGTTTATATTTATTAAAGTAGGAATTAAAAATTTTTGTGAATAAATTATTTTTGATTTGTTTGAATGAGAACTTTCTAATAATTTTGTAGTACTTTTTGAGCCACAACATAAAAATGCATAATCAAATTCACTTGTTTTATTTTTAAATTTTACAAATAATTTTTTATTTTTTTTAAAAATTTTTTCAACTTTTGAATTTATATAATTTATTTTTTTTTCTTTAATAAATTTCTTAAAGATATTATTTAATCTAATTATCTTTTTTGTTTTAGTATTGATCAAAACAGAAACGTTAAAGTTTTTTTTTGTAATTTTTGAATTAATTTTTGATAAAATTTTTGTCGTATAAAAATTATTTTTTTTATTAGAATAAATTATTTGATTTAATTCTTTATTAGTATATTGATTAACAACCCCAGCCCATATTGAAGATTGACCTCCAATTCCATAAAAACTTTCATTATAGAAAAAATTTTCTTTTTGACTCTGTAAATCACCAAAGTTTGTTGCTTTTTCAAATGATTTTCCTGTATCAATTAACGTTGGTATAAATTTATTTTCAATTAATTTTAAACAACACGCAAGTCCTGCAAAACCAGATCCTATAACAAGTATCTTTTTATTTTTTTTCATATATGATTAATTTAAATCAGTTTTGTCTGAAATGAAATTCTCTAAAATATACAATAGTATTTTTTTTTATATCTTTTTTGTATTGATCTCCGTTTTTGTAAATTTTTTTCATTATGATGAGGCATTAATGCATCAAAAAATACTGAATTATAATTTACATGGAGCGCTAATAAATGATCACGGTCATGAAATTACTTTTGGAAGGTTTTATTATATTTTGTTTTCTAAAATACCTAGCATTGAAAACATTTTTCAAACTTATTTTATATTGAGAATATTTGCAGTATTCTCTGTAATTTCAATTTTATATTTAATAAAAATAACAATAATTAAATATTATAAAGAATATGAAAGTTATATTTTCATACCGTTTTCCTTAATTATAATTTGGTTTTGTTTTTTTAGTGGTGGACTGTCTGTTAGATTCGATGCAGTTGTTAGTCTTTGTGTTTTATTTTCTTTTTTCTCAGTATTAAAGTTTAAAAACGATAAAAATATAGTTTTACCATATTTGTCATTTACACTTTCATGTTTATGTATTTCATTGCATCCAAATTTTTTACTTCCAATTTTACTGATTCTGCCAACTATATTCAGAAATATATTTTATTTAGAGCAATCATTTTTGAATAAAATTTTTAAGATTTGCTTTGTTATCATTGTCATAATTTTATCAATAAATCTTACAATTTTTTCCAAATTAAACTTGGAAAATATATATTTGTATGTAAATAAAACAATTCAATATTTTCAAGTTTCATCTGAGGTTTCATATAAAAGTCAGTTTGGTTTATTTGGTGTGTTTTTAAATATCAAAAAAGATTTGATTGATTTAGCTAGATTACATCATTTAAAAAATTTTAATTCTTTCAATTATTATATTTTTGTATTTCTTTTAATTCTTTATTTATTTTCATTAATAAACATAAAAAAAAGGTCACATAATGATAAAATACTAATTTACTATATTCTGTTTTCTATTGTTTTCCTTTTTTTAATACCAAATAAATGGGCACATCATTTAAGTCTACTTATACCTTTACTTGTGTTAAATATTTTGTCTATAATTCCAATTAATTTTTTTTCCAATAAAAAAAGATACAACAATTTAATATTTATTTTTTTTATTTTTTTAATTTTAATACGAATAGAATATCACTTAAAAAATAATATATTTTTTTACAAGTTTGTTGAGCTTAATATTCCTAATATTAAAAATGTTAGTTATTTTGCTAAAATCCAAAACGATGAAATTAAAATAAATGAAATTAATAATCAAATGAAAGGCAAAATTTTTTATTCAAATCCTGAGCACAAATATTTATTTACTAATTTAGTATCCAAAGGACATATGTTAGACATTCTTTTAAAAAATAATGAAGTTGAAATATTTTTTTTAGATAAAAGATTTAATCGCAAATGTGAATTATCAAAAAAAGTTACTTTAATGACATTTAATGAATTTAGAGTAGATGGAGTTTCGTGGTTAGCTTGTAAAAAAATTTAATTTAAGATTTTAATATTCAATAAAATTATACATATTATCTAATAAAAAATAATCCTTACACTCATTGACTCCGTTTCTGTGAGCAAGCCATTTATCACCATCTTTGAAAACTTTAAAATTATTTCTATCAAAATAATTAAGCGTAATAGTTAATCTGCCCTCTTTAGTGTTTGATAAGAAGCAATCATGTTCTTCAACAATTAATGAATATTTTTTATATTTATTTGTTTGATGAACAATTGATCTATAATCTATAATTTGTCCTTTATTAATGAACTGATAAATATAAGTAAACTGTGGATAAAATATAATTGTAAAAATTGCTAAATAAAGAGGTAATAGAATTATTGATGATTTTTTTAGTAAATATTTGAAGAAATAAATTATAAATGGAAAAAGTAAAAAAATTAAATGAGCAACATATCTTGTATGATGTTCTTGTCCCATCATAAAAGGCTTTAAAGAAATTATAAAGAAAGTGTTACAAAAAAAGAACGCTAATCCAAGATAGTATAATAATTGTTTGTTAATATCATTTTGTAAAATACTGAATTTTTCTGATTTACTATTAAATAAAAAACACAACATTAGTATCCCTAAAATGTAGGCAATAGAATTTCCATTTACCAACCATCTTTCAAAAATATATGTAATATCCATACCATTAGGAAAATGGTCATACATACTATTTACATGAAGTGTTTTATTAAAAGCAATTTCATGAATTCTTCCAAAATTACTAAACTCAGGATTAAAAAAATTAAAAATAATTGTTTCAATTACATAAAAAACTCCAAAAATAATAATTGATTTTATAAAAATTTTTTTACCTTTAAGTTGCAATGCAAAATAAGAAAAACCTACAAAGAAAAATATAAAAGGAAGTTTCGCCCCATAAAGAAAAAAGAATAATAAAATAATTAAAAATAGATTATATCCTTCAAAAATTTTATCTTTTTTTAAATAAACTAACAAAAATATTATTGATAAATAGAAAATTGCAGTCATTAGGGGATTTAATTCAAAATAAAACAGCATTAAATCATGATCAAAGAAAATTAAGAACAAAAATACTATTGCTGTTAATGGGGTAAAGACCTTAGCAACTAGAAAGTAAAAAATAAAAAAGCCAATTGTAGACCTTAGGAAATTAAAGATGTAGTAGCCTTCATAACTTTGATTAAAAATTCCAATTAATATTGATGGCATCCAGTTGGCCCATCTTAAATTATGGTGTAATGAATTAAATCTATCATAATTTTCATTTAAAATATCAAGCGCCAAAAACCATTGTCCTGCTTCATCTCCACCATCGTTTAATACTGGAACTTGAAAGACAAGTTTAAAAGATAAAAAAATAAAGAATAGTAAAATTATAATTATATTATGTTTTACTATTTTTTCTAAATTTTCTAATAATTTTTCCATAAAATTATACAACTCTTAAATTATTTAAAGATAAATTTAAAATCAGTTCATTCCATAAATATTGTGAATTATCATTTTGATTTTTTAAATATTCATTATATTTTTTTTCAAAAAATTTTTCATTTTGAATTAAATTTGTATTTAGCAAATCTCGTATAAGTTTTTGATTTTTTAAAATTGTATGTGTAGGAAATGCAAATCCATGTTTCTTATTTTTTATAATGTTATTAGGTAAAATATTTTTATATGTTTTTTTTAGGAATTTTTTATTTTTAAATATAGAATAAAGAGTACTATCTTGTTGACTTAAGCTAAAATTTATTACTTTTTTGCTTAAAAATGGCGCTCTACTTTCTACAGAATTAAACATACTAGCTTGATCAACTTTTGCTAAGACCATAGGCAAATAATATTTAAAATAGTATAATTGAGCACTTTTTAATAATGAAAAATTTTTGTTAAAAATATCATCTGTCTCATCGTATAAATCCTCAAGATGAATTTTTTTTTTAAATTTTTCTGATAAATCATCCACATTTAAACTAGCCATCCAAGAAGGCAGCAAATATTTATATTCTAAATTTAATGAACCAAAAAATTTTTTAATTTTTTTTTTATTTGATAGATAATTTTCAGAGCTATCATTAATTTGAAAAAACTTAGATAAAATATCTAGTACTTTATTAGGAAAAAAAGATTTAAGTTTTGAAGCAATTATTAGAGCATCAAAAGTAATATACCCATAAAATGACTCATCACCACCATCTCCGCCTAAGCAGACATTTGTATGATTTTTTATTTTATTAAAAATAATATAAGTAGGCAGAAGTGAACTATCACCGTTCGGTTCATTAATTAATTTTGAAATCTCTAAAAATTTTGTATTCAAAGTTTTTGTGTCTGCAAGAGTAATTTTTTTTTTAAATTCTTTATTGTTATTTATAACATTATGTGTCTCATCATAGGAAGAATTTTCAAATCCTAATGAAAAAGATAAGGGATTAAATTTTTGATTAATTAGAGAATTGAAAATTATATTTGAATCTAATCCAGCACTTAATGAGATTGCAATTTTTTCGTCAGCAATTGTAAATTTTTTTATTATTTCATCGAAATACTTGTTAAATTCAAAATTTGAATTTGGTTTATTAAAAATATTGAAATCAGGTCCATCTGCAAGATCCCAATATTGTTTTTTTTTATATTCAAGTGTTAATGCATTGATTTCAATTAACTCACCAGGTTTTAATTGAAATATGTTTTTAAAAATAGTTTTTGGTGCTGGTACAAAAGAATAAGCAAAATATTTTTGTAAATTACCTTCACAAATTGATTTATTAATATTTTTATCTTGAAATAATCCAGTTAACTCACTAGAGAAAAGTAGATATTCATTTTGTAAACTATAATAGAGAGGTTTTTGTCCAACATAATCTCTACTTAATACGCATTTTTTTTTTAAAGAGTCATAAATTGCTACAGACCACATTCCATCTAAATAATTAAATATAATTTCCCCAAAAAATATATAAGCATTTAATAACACTTCTGTATCTGAATTTGTTTTGAAAATAATATTTTTATTTTTCAAATAATTTTTAATTTCAAGAAAGTTATAAATACAGCCATTAAAAACTATTGTGTACCTACCATCCTCTGATGTCATTGGTTGGTGGCCATTTTCTTTATCTATAACCGCAAGCCTATTATTTCCAAGAATAGCTAACTTATCGATACTTTCATAAGAATTTTGTTTATCAGGGCCTCTATAGAGTTGTTTTTTAGAAATATCATTTATTAAATTTTGATTAATTTTACCTATTATGCCGTATATTGCGCACATTAAATTGTTAGTATATCATTTTTACTATGAATTATAGTCTAATTATCCCATTTTTTAACGAAGAGAAAAATATTGAAACTCTCTTGAACGAAGTTTTTCAATCTTTAAAAAATTTAAGTGACAGCAATAGAAGTTTTGAAATAATATTTGTTGATGATGGTTCAAAAGATAATACTTTTGAAAACCTTAAAAATTTTTCACAGGGCGCATTTAAAACAAAAATCATAAAACATAAAACAAATAAATCACAATCATCGGCAATTTTAACTGGAATAAATAATAGCAAATACGAAAATATTATTACATTAGATGGAGATGGGCAAAATGATCCTAATGATATCATAAATTTAATTCAAACTTATGAAAAAGGTTCTGATATGGTTATCGGGTGGAGAAAGCATAGAAAGGACAATTTTTTTGGAAAAATTCTACCAAGTTTAATCGCAAATTTTTTTGTAAGATTTTTTACAGGATCAAAAATTCATGATCATGGATGTGCGCTTAAAATTTTTAAAAAAAATAAACTTGATGATCTGACAAATTGGGGAGATTTCCACCGTTTATTAGCAGCTCGATTTGCTAGTAATAATTATTTAGTTGAAGAAGTTACTGTTAATCATCGCCAAAGGATCTATGGAGAATCTAAATATGGATTTAGAAGGGTTGTTTACGTGATTTTAGATTTGCTTTATATTAAGTTATTTAAAAATTATAAAACAAAATCTATTTATATCTTTGGATTTTTTAGTTTAATTTCCTTTTTACTTTCTTTTAGTGTTTTCTTACTAATGTTAATTTTGAAATTTTTTTATAATTCATCCTTTATTTCAACTCCATTACCTGTGCTTTCTGTTTTTTTGTTTATGTCAGGAATAATATTTTTATTTATAGGATTTGTTAGTCAACTGATAATTTCTCATAATGTACAGCCTGTGAAAAAAAATGATGACAATGAGGAAGAAAAAATTGAAATTTCTTAAAATTTTATTTTATTTCTTTTCACATATAACTGTGTATGAATAACCATGCCTGTTTATTAATTTTATGATTTTAAAGTTTTCTTTCTCCAAAAGTTTTTCTAGTTCATGTCTACTAAAGTATTTTGAAAAACTAGGATTCAGCTGATCAAAAATAACATAACTTCTTTTTTGAAATGAAAAGTTATTAAAAACATTATTAAAATAATTATTTAGAGGAAGTTTTAAAAATTTACAAAAAAATCCATATAAATAAGTTGTTAAAGCAAGAAATTTTGAAACTAATCTTAATATAAAGTCTGGTAAATATATTGTAATTCTCCTCAAATTATTAAAAAAAAATAAATATAATTCATTTCCCTCTTTACCATAAACCCACATAATCAATTTACCCCCAGGTTTAAGTGAATTATGAATTTTTTTAATTGCAACTTTATAATTTGGGATATGATGAATTACACCAATTGAGAAAATATAATCGATTTCGTTTTGAAAAGATAAATCTTCTGCTCTAATATTTAAAAAATCAATTTTATCAGAGTCTAGGTTTGATTTTGCAATGTTGATTGCTTTTGAGGGCTCAATCCCATATATTTTTTGAGGATAAAATTTAATAAGATTTTTTAAAATTCTTCCACTACCCACTCCAATTTCAGCGATTATCTTATTCTCAATTTCATTTAAATCGAATGGATATACTATATCTTTTATTAGTTCTAAACTCCCAAAATAGCCGTCTATTTCTTTATCTTTAAAGAATTGTTCTCCAAAATCATTAAAAGATTCTTTATGATCTATTTTCATATGTAAATATTAAACCACAGTGTACATTTAAATAAATTTTGTATACATAAAAAAATATCAAATGAAAACAATTATAAATAATAAACTATTAGAATTTAATTTTGTTTTATTTCCTATATGGATTTTGCCCATATATTTTTTATTAAAGCATATTTTTAATGGACCCGAACTTCCATTTTTAATTTTTTTAATATTGCTTGGCGAAACACATTTTGCATCAACTTTTTTATTTTATTTTGATAAAAAAAATAATCTTTACGTTAGAAATAATAAGTTCATTCTTATTTATATTCCCTTATTTTTAGCTATTCTATATTTTTTACTAGGATTAAAATATTTTAGTATTGCAATTTTGTTAGGAGCTATTGCTTCAGGGATACATGTGACAAGGCAGTCAATTGGTATTTCCAGAATCTATGCTCTAAAAACAAATCGTTTAATAGAATTATTGATATATACCTCGAGTTTTTTGTTCCTAATTATTGGTTTCATAAGATTTTATTATCAGGATTACAGTGATCTTTTATTTAGTTTTTTACCTTCAGATTTAAATACTTATGTAAAATACTTTATGGTTTTAATAAATAATAAAATCTTGATGATCGCAATTGTAATTTTTTTTTCAGTTTTTGCTTTTTTAGAGAAAACTGATTTAAAGAAAAAATTTTCAAATTTATGTGGTGTTTTACTATATTCACCATACTTATTTGTAAATGATATATATGATGCAATCATAATAGGGGTTGGAGCTCATTGGTCACAGTATTTGATATTAAATTATAAAATCTACTTTTATAAATCAAAGTTAGATCTAAAGAAAAAATTACAAATTTTATTTATTATTTCTTATGCAATTATAATGGGGATAATATTATACACTTATCATTTTAATATATCCATGATTGAGATACTTATTCTAGTACCACTAACTTCACAATTTTTTCATTATTACGTTGATGCCTTTATTTGGCGTTTTTCAGTTAAAGAAATCAGAGAAAATATTGGATCTCGGCTTTTTGCAAGTTAAATTTTTTTATAATACTTTTTATACCAATTTACAAAATTAGTAATTCCTATTTTAATAGGAGTAATCTTCTTAATTTTTAGAGTTTTATAAAGTAAATTTGTATTACTGGATGTATTTTTAATTTCGGTTTTTTGAAAATTTAAATACTTAATTTTTGCCCTTTTTTTTAAAACATTTTCAAGAATTTTTATAAATTTTAAAATTTTTATTGGTTTTTTATTTCCCAAATTAAATATTTGAAAAGGAATATTACTCTTGTCTGGAATTTTATTTAATATTTTACAAGTATAATCGGTAATATCATCTATATATGTAAAATCTCTAGACATAAGACCTTTGTTAAAAACAGTAATCTTTTGTTGATTTATTATTTGTTTAGTAAATTTAAATAATGCCATATCAGGTCTACCCCAAGGTCCATAAACAGTAAAATATCTTAGTCCTGTACATGGTAAATTATGAATATGTGAGTATGAGTGAGCAATTAATTCATTAGATTTTTTTGTAGCTCCATAAATGCTTGCAACATTATCTGTTTTCATTGTTTCTTTAAAAGGTAATTTTTTGTTAAGTCCATAAACAGACGAGGAAGATGCAAATACAAAATGTTTCACATTATAGATTTTAGATAAATCTATAATATTAAAAAAACCCAATAAATTTGTCGAAATATAACTTTTTGGATTTTTTAATGAATATCTAACACCTGCTTGTGCCGCTAAATTAATAACGATACTAGGCTTATGTTTTTTAAATATCTTTTCCAACAACTTGTAATTTAAAATATTTAATTTATAGAAAGTAATTTTTTTCTTAATTAGATGAAGTCTTGTTTTTTTTAATTTTGGATCATAGTAATTATTTAAATTATCTATACCAATAATTTTATAATTTTTTTTTATTAATTTTTCAGCAACATGATATCCAATAAAACCTGCAACTCCAGTAATTAAAATTTTTTTCATTTTTCTTTTTTAAATATATAAATGTTATTACCATATCCATGATTAACAAAAATTTTAAGCAATTTACATTTTCTCTTATTAAAAAAATTAATTATTTCCTCTGGTTTTGACACTTCAAATGGATAACCACCAATCCAATCTAGTTGGTCGTTCCAATAAGACATACCCCTAGATTTTTCATAATTTTTTATTGTTCTAAATAAAAATTTCAAATCTTTAAAAGACTGAGTAATATTAGCTATTGTAAATACATAATTTTTAAAAGTACAAAATAGTAGTACAATAATAAAATAAATCTTCTTTAATATATCAAAATATAAAACGTCATAAAATTTTTTAATTACCCACCAAACTCTAGAATAAAAACCTTCATCATTATAAAGTGCGATAAAGAATATGGTATTTTTTTTTGAATTTAAAAAAATATTTTTTAGAGATAACCATAAATTGCCAGTATGATGCAAAACACCCCATGCATAAATAATATCAAATTTACCTAAATTTTTACAAAATTTTTTATTTAAAACATCACCTTGTTTTAAGATTTTCCATTTTTTGGAAGTGCTTAAATATTTTTTTTTTAAAGCAACTGTTGTAGCGGTACTTAAATTGTCAACATCAAAACTAGTAACTCTTGCGCCCAATTTACATGCTGCCAAAGATGATAAACCACTACCGCATCCAATATCTAAAAATTTTTTATTTTTTAATTTAATACCTAGGAAATATTTAAGATCATTTATTGATATTCGAATATTTTTTGATCTAATTTTTTTAGAATAATTTTTCCAGTTTTTACCAAATTCAAACATTTTCTTATATTTTAGATTTATAAATTTTTTCTATAGTTTTTAAAACATTTTTTGATTTGAAGTTATTAAGCTTAAACTTAATTTTATTAAAGTCCTTTTTTTCAAAAAAATTTTTATCTTTAATTTTATCTAAAATCTTCTTAGAGGCTAATTTAGGGCTATCTTTAGGGATAAAAGTGCATGTATAATTTTCTACTACACATTCGTCAATGCCACCAACTCTAGTTGAAAATATTGGTAGACCTTGATTTTGTGCCTCAAGCAAAACATTTGGTATTCCTTCCATATAAGATGTTAAAATAAAAACATCTAATTTGGACATAAAGTTTTTAACATTATTTGTTTCTGATAAAAAAGAAACTTTGTCATTAATTTTGACTTTGTGTGTATATTTTTTAAGTCTATTTAATAAATAACCTTTACCTAGAATTTTGAGATAAATATTTTTTGATTTAAATTCTTTAAATATTTTTAACAAATAAAACAAATTTTTTTCTGGCGCAAGTCTTGCAATAATTCCAAAAATAATTTTTTTATTATAAAGTTTTTTTCTTGACTTCTGACCTTTGTCAAAATCAAAAATATTATATGTAGTTTTAATTACCTTTCGCTTAATTTTTAGCCATTTTTCGTAGTCCCTGGAGTTATTTTGCGAGTTACATACTAAAATAAAATTCTTTTGTTTTAAGAAAAATTTATAGCATTCCTTCCAATATGATTTATAAAATGTCCATCTCCATGGTGCCGCATTACGAAGACTCAATATAATCTTAGGAGTTCCAGAAATTTTAGCTGCTAAACCAACTACGATATTAGTATCATCTAAAAAAGAGTGAACTAAATTTATATTTTTTGTTTTAAAAAATTTAATTAATGATTGAACAGTGTAAAGATCATCTGAATTTAAAAAACTAAGATTTTTTTTTAATTCAGAGTCAAAATTTAATTTTGAAAATTCATTGTTTGGTTTTTCCAAATAATAAATTTTTATCTTTTTATTTAAATCTAAAATATAGGAATTATTTGGTTTATTAAAATAATTATAATTAGTTAATAATAATTTAACTGAATATTTCTTTTTTAGAAGTAAATTTGCTAATTTTACAACTTGTCTTTCGGCCCCACCTCTAGATAATGAATGTGTTACTATAAGAACTTCCTTTTTAAATATAAATTTTTTTCGATCAAAATTATTTAATTTATTCAATTTTTTTTTTAGAAAAAAAAAGTTTAAATTAAGATTTCTTAAATAAGATTTAAATATTAAATATTTATAAAAGTATGAATGATAAAATTCTCTATTTTTATTTTTAAAGTTATTAATTAAATTTGATAACATTTTTACTTTTTAATTCTCAATCAAAAAATCTTTGTTTGAGTTAATCCAGTTTTGAAATGAAATAATATTCCATAACTTTATACCATGATTTTGTATGTTCTTATGATGCTCAAACCATAATTTTTGCACATTAGCACTATTTAAATATGGATTTTGTCCAAGACATTCCTTGGACAATAAATAATCTACCCTTTCCTTTAAAAAGGACCTTAACCATTCATCTATTGGAATACCAAAGCCTACTTTTTTATTTTTAATTAATTTATTTGGAATTCTTTTTTTCAAAACTTCTTTTAATATTCTCTTTTGATAATTTGAGTTAATTTTGTTGTCTATTTTGAGTCTTGAAGAAAATTTAACAATCCTATAATCTAGAAGTGGCACTCTTACCTCTAAACCATAGTTCATACTTGCTCTATCTACTTTCGTTAAAATGTCGTTTGGTAAATATTCATTTAAATCATATGCCATGAACTTTTCGTAATCGTTTTTAATAAAGTCGTAATCTGTCTCGTTCTTTAATTCATCAGAAATAAATTGATTTTCTAATATTTCATTTAGGTTGTGCCACTGACATAAAAAATCTAGATAAGTTTTATTTTTTTTATTATTAAACTCTAAATAGTTTTTACTTTTTTCAACTAAATTATGTTTTTTGGTTAATTTTTCAATTAATTTTATACAATTTGGATTTAGGTTTAATATTATTCTGCCAATTTTTTTTTTTAAATTTATTTCTATATCTTCTTTTTTATCAATTTGTTTTTTTGCCTCTAAATATCTAGTATATCCACCAAACAACTCATCACCACCATCTCCTGATAAAATCACTCCAGCATATTTTCTTGCATAATTTGAGACAATTGCTGTTGGAATTTGAGACGAATCTGCAAAAGGTTCGTCATAGATATTTGGTAAATTGTCAAAAACACTAAGTAATTCTTTTTTCCCAATTAATATTTCATGATGATTACTTCCTATATATTTTGCTATCTCCCTTGCGTCTCTAGATTCATCATATTCCTTCTCAATAAAACCAACAGAAAAAGTATTAATTTTTTTTTCTGAAACTTCACTCATCACTTGAGAAATTAAGGACGAGTCTATTCCACCTGACAAAAAGGAACCAACTTCAACATCACTTTCTAATCTAATTTTAACAGCGTCTTTAATAAGACTTTCTAATTCATTTATATTTTCAGTCAAAGAGGTATTGCTTTTGATATCTTTAAAAAAATTATTAGTTTTCCAATATAATTTTTTTTTTATGATCAAATTTTGGTCAATCTCGATTATTTCTCCTGGTTTTACTTGTTTAATATTTTGATATATTGATGAGTAGTTACGGTTAAAGCCATATTTTAAAAAAGAGTTTAAAGCATCAACATTTAATGAACTTTTAAAATTTAAAAATTTCTTTAATGCCTTTATCTCAGAGGCAAAAGCAAAATTATTATTATCTTGATAGTAAAATAAAGGCTTGATGCCCATTCTATCTCTAATTAAAAATAATTTTTTTTTTTTAATATCAAGTAATGCAAAAGCAAACATGCCATTTGAATTTTCTAAAGCACTTTCTAACCCAAAATTAGAAATATTTTCTAATAGTACTTCAGTATCAGAACTTGATTTTAATCTTATATTTTTTTTTTCTAATAAGGACTTTATATTATTATTATCATATATTTCACCATTATAGACTATAATATAACTTCCACATGCTGAGAGCATTGGTTGTGATCCATTTTTTGATAAGTCCCTTATTGAAAGTCTGGTCTGTCCTAATCCAATTTTATTATCTAAATTTAACCACGTACCAATATCGTCTGGACCTCTATGTGACAGACTATTGGTCATCTCATTTAAGTTTTCATTTAAGTTAGATCTTTTATAATCTTTGCCTTGTATGTAAAAACCTGTTATTCCACACATAAAAAAATTTGTTTTAAAATTAAAGTAAATTAAATTAAGCCTTTATAGCTTTGATGATTAAAGAATTAAATATATTTATTAAATCACTATTAAATTATGTTTTATGGTACGAGTTAGCTCAATCAAGAATAAGAGCAAGGTTTAACAGAACAATTTTAGGACCACTTTGGGAAATATTCGGTTCACTTATTTTATTATTATTACTTGCTTTTCTATGGTCTAAACTTTGGAATAAAAATTTTTTAGATTTTTTTACATATTTATTTATCGGATTTACTTTATGGAGGACTATCTTGTCATCAGTTACTGATGCAAACATGTTGTTAAGTCATAGTTACATAAACTTAATTAAAAATGTTTATATTCACCCTTTTGTTTTGTGCATTTCGTCAGCTTTTAAAAACTGTGTAACTTTATTGTTAAATTTACCAATTATATTAATTGTTCTTTTTATTAATGATAGTTTTCACATTATTTCACTTTTCTATTGTTTAATATTTTTACTGTTATTTTTTATATCAAACATCTGTGTAAGTTACATATTTGGCACCTTATGCCTTAAGTACAGAGATTTAGAGCATACAATAAATGTATTTTTCGGAATTTTATTTTTCTTTACTCCAATCATTTGGGAAGTAAACCAGCTAGGAAGTAAAGTTTTACTTATTCAACCAAATTTATTGTATCATTACATAGAGTTTTTTAGATCTGGGTTGATTAATTCAAGCGTTAATACAATTTCAATGTTTGTAGTTTTTTTTAGCACGATATGTTTAGTTTTATTCACATCGTATTTGTCAAATAGAATTAAGAATAAAATAACTTATTGGGTAGATTAGATGTATGTAGAAGTTAAAAATTTATCTTTAATTTATAAAATTAAAAATTTAGATGGAAGTTTTCTCAGAAAAAATCTAATTAAGAAAATGTTTTCTAAGACAAAAAAAATTGAACAATTTTGGGCTTTAAAAAATATTAATTTTAAATTATCAAATGGTGACAGATTAGGAGTAGTAGGCACAAATGGTTCAGGAAAAAGTACGTTAATTAAATGTCTCTCTGGTATACTAAGCCCAACAAGTGGTTCAGAAATAAACATATCAGGAAAATTTTTACCAATTATTGAACCATGGTCATTATCAGAACCAACTGACTCAGTGGAAAACAATATTTTTTTAACTGGATTAATACTAGGTTTTGGAAAAAAATACATAAAAGATAATTTAGAAAATATTTTAGAGTTTAGCGAACTTAAAGATTATAAAAATTTCCAATTTTCATCATTATCAACTGGTATGAAATTAAAATTAATTTTTGCTATAGTTTTTTTACTTAAAACTGAAATTTTTTTTATAGATGAAT
>MDTD01006875.1_pt1 | contig 14648 bp, 11 predicted proteins | sample 811221 | NCBI WGS metagenome assembly MDTD01 (sample SAMN05326646, study PRJNA326480) | marine metagenome | isolation source: seawater | place: Pacific Ocean: South West | collected 2011
TGTTAAGAAAATATAAGTTGAAATTAATAAAACATCATCAATTGATGATGAGTCTAGAGATCCAGAGTCAAAAACATATCCATTATTAAAAACTAAACTAAGGTTATATTTAAACCAAAAGCCCATAAATAAATAAAAAGATAAAAAAAGTGAAAATATTGAAGATTTTTGAGATGTTAAATAATATAACATTATTAGGGAAATCAAATTAAATACAAAAAAAATAGTTTTAGATCCTATATAATGGTTACTAATATAAATTGAAAATAGCAAACAAAGTAAAACAAATATTAATCTTAGATGGTTAAATATTTTTAGAATCATTTACAGAATAAAAAAGATAAGATATTAATGATGATATTAAATATGCATAAGAAATTGCTTCTACTCCGCTAATATTACATAATATTATAATTAATGGGAAAATAGTTAAACTGTAAGTTATGTCTCTTTTAAAAATAATATTTTTATTCTTATAAAAATTAAATAGACTTTTGTGTCTTTTGCTTAATGATGCTACCATTATGATGGTGCCAACTAACGACAGAAAAGTAATATTAATAACAAATTTATCAAAATATTCTGTTAAGCTTAACTTGAAAAATAAAAATATAGTTAATATACAAGATAAAGATAGAACATAAAATATATTTTCAAATTTTAAAAAATAAGAGCTTAATCGTTTATTCCTAAGAATTGATTGTCCTAAGATATTATTAAAAAAAGTTCCAGGAAATGATGCGATAGAAAATATTGCAAAAATTAATCCGGCTAATTCTTTATTTGTAAAATAAAGTATTGAATACCTCCAAAATATTACTGAAATAGAGTTAGATAAAGTAGAGAGAAAAGAATAAATATTTTCATAAAAAAAATTTACTTTGTATTTTAACTTGACTAAATTTTTAAAATTAAAAAAGTAAAGCAGAACAATAATATTTATTATAAAAAATATAATAAATAAATTGTTTAGATTAATATTAAACAGTAATACTGAAAAAGATAAAGATAAATAAAAAATGAATAATAAAAGAATATATGCACTTAAGAAAAATTTTAATTTTCTCTTTTCTATAAAAACAAGAGTTATTTCATTTATCCAGAGAATTAAAAGCAGACAAATTAGTGAAATATGAAAATTCTCTTCGATGAAATTGATATCTTTAAAAAATAGATAAAATAAAGACAATATACTTATAGATATCAATGATCTAAAAAATATGAAATTTTCAAAATTTTTATCATTATTATCCAGTAAAAGAATAACTCTGCTATTAGATGAAAATATTTGTAAAATAAAAATTATTGTGCCTTGAATTATACCAATTTCAGCAGAAATACTTGGGTTTATGAAGCCATAAATTACTACAAGATATGGGATAAGAAATGAATTTAAACCATTTGCGATAGAAATATTAAGTAAACTTACATCAAATATTTTTTGTTTATATTTTTTTATTGTATTTGTTAAGTTTTTATATTGTTTATTGGTTATTGATGGATTGTAAATTTTTTTAAATTTATTTTTTATTTTAATTCTCGAATTAAAAGAATGATCATATTCATTAGTAATTTTATTTATTTTTTTTGATATTAATTTTTCCTTAGGCTGTGTAAAATACAATAATTTTGATATATCTTTGGGATATTTTATATTTATATTTACTAAACTCTTAGTCCCAACACTTAAAGACTCTAGTACTGATAAACTTAAAATCTCAGATTTTGACATAAGAATGTTTAAATAGTTTTCTGACATTTTTTTAAATTTTAATTTTGCATTAAATATTGGTTTTTTAATTAAAATTCTTTTTTTTAAATGAGATGTTGAAATAATTTTTAAAATCTTATTTTTATAATTTATATCATCATCTATTCCATATATTATTAATTTCCAATTATTATTCAATTTTGCATTTATAAAAGACTTAATAATTAAATCTAAATTTTTATGAGGACTAAACCTTCCAAAAAAAGAAATTTGGCGTTTGATTTTTTTTTGAACTTTAAACGATGACGTAAAAGGATTTGGAATAACAAATATTTTATTTTTTTTAAAATATTTAATTATAGATATTTTTTCATCTTTTGTAACTGCAATAAAATATGCTTTTGAGAGCAAAAATTTATAAAAAAATAAAACAATTAATTTTAAATAATAACTAAATAATGATCTTGATTTGATAGCTTCATCCAGAAGCATTCCATGAGGCTGAACTATAATTGGAATATCTAACAATCTGGAATTTATAATAAACAAAATATGAATTGGTCTCCATAAACCATGGATATGTAAAATATCTGGTTTATTATTCTCTATAAATTTATATATTTCAGAATTATACTTAAAAAAATTTTTTAAAACATTAATGGTTTTTATCTCATTTTTATTTTTAATAATATTTTGATTTTGTGGTATTACAATTTTAGATGAAGTAAAATTTTTATATTTTGATAAAATTTTTGTAACACTTATGATACTATAATTTTTGTCAGATAATTCCTCAACGATATGAAATATTTTCATCTTGATATTGTCCAATTTTCCAAAACTAAATAATCCATTTTTGTTCTAAGGAAACAGTCAATCGCTTGTTGAGGGTTTTGAACAATTGGTTCATTTTCATTAAATGATGTATTAACTAAAACTGGTACACCGGACAATAAATAAAATTCATTAATTAAATTGTAAAAATGTTCATTTTCTTCTCTTTTTACTGTTTGAACTCTGCAGGTATTATCCACATGAACTACAGCAGGTATAGTCTCTCTGGCTATTTTTTTAGCCTCCACAACATTTAACATATATGGAGAGTGGTAATCTATTTTAAAATATTTTTCTTTATGCTCAAATAAAACTGACGGAGCAAATGGTCTAAATTTTTCTCTCAATTTTATTTTTAAATTTAGAACATCTTTTATATTTTTGTTAGTTGGGTTTGCAAGTATCGATCTATTTCCTAGAGCTCTTGGACCCCACTCCATTCTTCCTTTAAACCATCCAATAATAAGATTATTGAAAATTTTTTCAGCAGTTATGCTATAGATCTTGTTATCACTTAATTTATTTACTTGATAGTCACCTAGATCGTTTCTATCGCTTATAATAGCTTCTATATCTTCATTTGAATAACTTGGTCCTAAATAAGCATTATTTTTACTAACAATTTTATTATCTTTCTTTTTGAAATTCAAATTTGCTGAAATTGAAGCACCTATTGAACCTCCAGCATCTCCAGCATTTGGTTGAATAAATACCTCCTTAAATTTTGTTTTTTCTCTTATTAGGCCATTTAATTTAGAATTAAATGCGCAACCGCCAGACAAACATAATTTATCAATTTTATATTCATTATATAATTTATTTAGAATACTTAGAATTATATCTTCAAAATGTTTTTGCATGGAACTAGCAATATCCATATGTTTTTTTTCAATTGGATCATTATTACTTCTAGGTTCACCAAATTTCTTTTTAAATAAATCACTATATAGATTATTAAAAATTGGATTACCATTTTCAAAAAAGTATTTAAATTTTTTATCCGTATGATGGGTGAAGTAATTCAAATTTAGTTTAAAATAGTTTTTTTCAGAAAACCTGACTATTTCTGAAAATTCATCTAGATATCTTGGCTCACCATAAGATGCTAATCCCATCAATTTATATTCATCACCATAATTTTTAAAACCTAAAAATTGAGTTGTTGCCTGATAAAAAATTCCTAAAGAATGAGGAAATAAAACTTTTTTTATTTTTTTTATATTTCTGTCTTCACATAAAAAAGACTCCATGCTGCAAAAATCTCCAAATCCATCGATTGTTAAACCAATAGATTTTTTGAAATTTGACAAAAAATATGATGAACACAAATGACTTAAATGATGATCAACATTTATAATTTTACCTTTGAAATTATTATTATTTAAAAAAAATTTTAACTTATTTTGATTTTTTAATTTATTTTTTTGCCCTATTAATTTGTGAAACGTAGTAATTTTGTTAAAGTTTTTAAGTGTGTAAAGAAACTTTCCCTTGAAATTTGATAAAGGATGATAATTTAATGCTACAAAGTCTATATCTGAAAGTTTTAAATTACCAAAGTTCAAACAAAAATTTATAGAATTCTCAGGAAAACCAGAAAAATGTTTTATCCTTACAAATCTTTCTTCTTCAGCCGCAGCAGTCAATTCACCGTTTTTTATTAAACATGCTGATGAGTCTGGATGATAATAATTAAGCCCTAAAATATTCAAATTACCTCATTAAGCTAATAATTAATTTATTCTAATATTAAATAAATTTAGAATAATTTAAGTTTTATTTTTATTTCATTATTTAAAAAAATCTCTAATTTTTTTACACGTATATTTTACGTCATTAAACGATAATTTATTGTGAAAAGGCAGGGATATTATGTTTTCATAAATATATTTAGTATTGGGATATTTTTTTTCATCATAAATTTTCTTATAATAACTTAACTTAAAAGGTGGAATATAGTGGACTGACGTATTTATATTAAACTTTTTTAAGTGGGCTATAAGTTTATCTCTTTTACCCTCAAACTTATTTTTAAGTAATATAGTATATATATACTCCGAGCTATATCTGTCTTTTGGAATGTGGTATAATTTAATCTTATTTTCTATCTCTAAAATTTTAAGATTCTTGTTATATAGTTTTCTAATTTTTTTTCTAAATTTAATAATTTTTTCAATTTTTTTTAATTGTTCTATGCCAATCGCAGCTTGAATATCAGTAAAATTAAATTTATATCCAGGTTCATATAAATCATATTTATAATTTAATTTTTCTTTTTTTCTTACGAAAGGATCTTTATTGATACCAATAGAGATAGTTGTTCTAATTTTTTTTGATAATTTTTTATCATAAGTAGAAATCAAGCCTCCTTCTCCAGTTGTAATAATTTTATTTGCATACAAACTAAAGATACTTACTGAATTTTTGAAAGATCCAATTTTTTTGTGACCCAGTCTCGATCCCAAAGCTGTTGCTGCATCTTCTATAATTTTAATCTTATCACTTGAAAATTTTAAAATTCCTCTAATGTTAAATGGATTACCACCGTAATGTGTTACCAAAATAAATCTTGTTTTAGTGGTTATTTTTTTTTTTATACTTTTCTCGTCAATGTTGTAATCATTTAAATTTATATCTACAAATACTACCTTCAATCCTAGTTGATGAAGAGTATTTATAGTACTTATAAATGTAAATGGGGATGTTATTACTTCGTCACCTTTTTTAAAACCTAATGATATTAGCACTGCATATATTCCGTTGGTACAAGAATTAACAGCAATTACATTTTTACAATTTAAATAATTTTTAACCTTGCTCTCAAATGATTTTGTTAATTTTCCACTTGTAAGCCAGCCACCTTTAATTACGTCAGAAACAGCTTTGACTTCATTTTTATTAGTAAAAGTTTCGAAAATATTTATTTTTTTCATTAAAATTTTGAATGATTTAAAACATTTATATATTTTTTATCAAATATATTTTTTATTTTTTTATTTTTTGTTTGTTTTATAATTTCTCTTATTCCAAATTGTAAGTTGTACTTTGTTTTAAAATTTAAAATTTTATGTATTTTTTTATTTGATGATCTGTAATTTCTATTATCTTTAATATTTTTTTCATATTTTATTTTTGCATCTGGGTTAATTTTTTTAATGAATTTTCCTAAGTCTTGAATTTTAACATTTTCACCAACTACATTAAATATCTGATTGTCTGCTTTACGATTTTTTGATTTAATCATATAAATAATAGCTCTAGATACATCTTTTACATGAGTAAAAGGTCTCCACTGGTTCCCACCAGCAATTTTGATTTCTTTATTATTAGCAATCAATCCTGAGAATAAATTTACAACTAAATCATATCTCGGCCTAGGTGATGCTCCATAAACTGTACCCAATCTTAATATTGATACTTGGGATTTTTTATCAAAGTTTTTAATAATAGTTTTTTCACACAGTACTTTTAATTTGGCATAAATACTAAGAGGATTTAATTTAGATTTTTCGTTAGTTATTGAATTATTAGAGCCGTAAACACTACAGGATGAAACATAGATAAATTTATTAATACCTAAATTTTTACAGATGCTACTAATGGTTATTGAGGCTAGAAAATTAATAGCATATGTTTTTTCTGGTTTTTTATCGCATAACGGGTCTCCAACCATTTCAGCAAGATGAACTACGATATCGTTTTCTCTAATTGCTTGAAAAATTTTTGAAATATTTTGAGAATCACCTTTTATGATTTTTATTTTTTTCTTTCCAAATAATTTATTAAAAATATTTTGCTCATTATAGATAAACTTATCATATATAGTTACTGAATAGTTTAAGTTAATAAGACTTTCTACTAAAACACTTCCAATATAGCCTGCTCCCCCAAAGATTAAAACTCTTTTTCCTGAGCCAATTTTTTTTTTAAAAAAATTTTTCGAAAAGTTTTGTAAATTATTTTTTTTCACACATTCTTCAAATACTATATTAATTATGAATTATCAAATAACGTTTTTAAATTTTTCAAATATTTGAAATATCAGTTATATATTTTCAACTGTATATATGTATATATATTAATGTAAAATGATTTATAAAATTATATTAAACTATAACTTTAAAAAAATTCTAAATTTTACAATTTTTTAATTTCTCAATATCCAATTTGTATATATATCCATCATAATATTTTTTTTTGAAAAATGGATTTCTACCTGCAGTAAAACCTACATTTTTTTTGTATTCAAATAATATCCCACGACAATTTTTCAATATATCACTCTTGGTATTATGTTCGGTGCTTGAATAAAGTATAAACTGTGGTTTCTCTTTAATAATTTTATCTAAATAAAAATTAAATCCATCTTTAGTCAAAGAATTAGGAAAAAATCGAAATTCATAAGATAGGGCTTTGTGTTTATAAAATGACAGTGACCTATGAGTGCTTATTATTACCACATCATCAGGTAATACATTATTTGCCCAATTATATAACATATAACCGTCAGCATTATCTTTTAATACATTTTGATAAAATTTATTGTTAATATTTCCCTTTGTTAAATTTAGAGAGTAGTATCCCAGAATAATAACAAATATAAATCCTGCAAGAAGTAATGCCCTATCTATAAAAACCATAGTTGATTTTTTTTTGTTTTGAAAACTGAATAAAGAAATTAATAATAACCACAAAAATGGTTCAAGGAAGAATCTGCCAACTGGTTGAGCAAATACTAATGCTAGTACTATAAAAAAAATTGAAATTATTAAAACTTTTTTTACATTTTTTTTTTCAAAATCAAAAATTAATATAAAATATAAAACTGTAAAACCTAAACTATATGTAATCTTATCAAATTCAGGAAAAGGGAAAAAAATCCAATATGGAAATAAAGGAGAGTTGCCAGTGCCATGTTTTAAGCTTCTATTAAAATTTTCTGCAGCAAAATTATCAGTTATTGGATTTAGAAAATTATAAATAATATTATCATTAAGGTTTATATATTCATATAACTCTCTGGGGAGTATCACAGCAGAAAAAATTATAAATGAAACAAAGATTGATTTAATTAATAATCTTTTTTTAATCATTTCAATTAAAGCTAAAAAATATATTATTCCTGAAGATAAAAAAAATGAAAATTTGTATTGTGTTGAACAGAATAATAAAAAAATAATAATAGAAAAATATATTAGTGAAAATTTATTTTTGGATTTTGGCAAATAAAATATCACTAATAATAGAGAGATAATGTTAGTTATTGTTGGAAATAGCTGAGGCTTAGAAGTTGATATTAAAAATACAAAAACAGGAATTAGCAATATTGATAGGGAAATATAAAATCTATTATTTTGATCAATTTCATAATTGAAATTTTTAAAATTTAAAACTAACAAAATAAGTGAGAGCAAGGAAAAAAATTGAAGAACCTGAGAAAGATTATAGGCCCCTAGACTTAATCCATAGATAAAAAATGACTCTCCAGCTCCAGATAGTTGACTTGTTAACCAATAACCAAGAAATGGACTATCTTGAAAATTTAATTGATACAATGGAACTGTTATATGATAATCTAAACTATCAGGGTCAGTAATTGGCGAAACTGACAACAAAAAATAAAAGAAAAGTATTAAATAAATCAACATTAATATGATTTTATTATTTTTAAATGGTCTAGATAATAACTTTAAGTACGAGGGTTTATAAAAACCAATTAAAATCATGAACATAGAAATTATTTGTATAGCGGTTAGATTAAATTTGAAAATTAATGAATAAACAAAAGTTAAAACTGAAACAAAATTAATAATTAAAAAAAAATTTAGTATAACTAAAAATTGTTTATCATTTATTTTTAAAAATTTATTTAGGTAATTCGAACCTTTGATTGATAAGTTTATGAAACCGTTAATAATTAATAAAGAAAATATAATAGATGCTAATGGATGAAAATTTAAAATCATTATCTATATAATAAGAAACCAAAAATGTGTTTTATTTTAATTTTTAAAGAAAATAAATTTGTAGAGAATATTTTTTTTAATTTATAATTTTTTTTGTGCTTGGTAATAATATAATCTAGCTCTGATATTTCTTTTTTTTTATTTTTGGATTCATTAGTAGAATGCACTCTATATTCACACAGATAGTCTTCCAAATAATCAAAGTAACTATTATCACTAAGTCTAATTATTAAATCAAAATCAGATGAAATATGAAGGTTTTCATCGAATGCATATTTTTGATTATCAATATTTTTTTTTTTGATCATTAATGTTAACCAGGCAGTGAGTGGTACGCCATTAATATAACTTAAAATTATTTCTTTTTGGCAATAACCGTTTGACAAATTTTTTTTAACTTTAATTATTTTGTTTTGATCTTTTTTGGAATAATTAGTATACAAAACATCAATTTCATTTTTAGTATCAAATTTTTTTATTTGTTTTTCCAATTTCATTTTTAACCAAATGTCATCTACATCTAAAAATGTAATAAATTCCCCTTTACATTTGCTAAAAGCAAAATTTCTTACTTTCCCTAAATTTAAAGTTTTATCAGTTTGAAAATATTTAATTCGATGATCTTTGTACGATAATAAAATTTTACCAGAGTTATCATCAGAATTGTTATTTACAAAAATTAGCTCCCAGTTACTATAAGTTTGGTGAAATAAGCTATTTAATGCCTCATGGAGATATTTTTCTCCATTTAAGCAAGTCATAATTACACTTACAAGTTTCATTTATAAATTATATATTTCAACACTTATATATTACAACTTAGAATTAATGTTTAACAAAGAAAATAAAATTTTTTTATTATACATAGTTTTTGTTCTTATATTTCTTGTTTCAACTACAAATTATTTAAGTCAAAGTGATATCATTAACGTAGCTGGTCAAATGGATGTACTTAGTTATACTGAGATATCAAAATATGCACCTAGTTTACCTAGTGAGAATACTATAATATTGAAGCATATTGCACAGAGGTTTTTTATACCATATCTTGCTGGTTTAATTTCTTATTATACAAATGTAGAATTATTTTTAATATTTAAAATTCTAACTTATTTATCCATATTAACTTTTATTATAATAAATTTCTCATACTTAAATAAATCTGATTATAATATTAAAGAGAAAATATTATTTTTTTCTTTTCTTTTTTTAAATCCGTATATTGTTAGACACCATATTTTTCAGCCTGTTCAAGCCCACGACATGATTTTTTTTTGTTTCTCATTTTTATTCGTTAATTCAATATTAAATAATGACAATAAAAAAGTATTATTTTTTGCAACAATTCCAATCTTTTTTAGGCAAACTGCAATCGCATTATTTATTGGAGCTATATTGACATTATTAAAAAATAAAAAATATGTTCTTTTTATTATTTTATTAATTATTTTTTTGACAATTTTTAGATTTATATCAAATATCTCGAATGAAATTTCTATATATGACTTTAATTTTAGATATGCTTATGGAATTTTTTTCTATGATTTTTCTCAAATCGAAAAGTTAATTAGATTTTTATTATTACCTCTGGTTAGTTTTTTTCCCTTATTTATATTTTTTTTTTCTAAAAAAAAAAATAATATAGATATTAAAAACATAACGATAATATTGTTTGTTATCATTATGATGATTGGACAGCCTATATTAGGTGGGCCAGATAATAGTTTAAGAAATGTTGTCCGAATTGCAACTTTATGTTACCCAATATTAGTAGTTGTACTTTTTTATTCTCTAAGCTTGAAAAGTTTTATTCTTAATACCTATTTATACTATATATATATAGCTGGATTATTTTTTTGGTCTTTACATCCAACCTTTTCAAAATTTACAATTTTTTCTTTTCTTAGATTTTAATTAAACTAAATCAAATGAATCAAAATTTATCTTTCTATTTTTATTGTATTGTTCAACCAAAAATAAGGCCTGAATACAAAAAAATGTTACCCAAGAATTAGGGTGATTTAAAAATTCTCCATAACTTGTTTTGCCCCAATAAAAAGATCCTCTAATTTTTAAGTTTTTATTTTTTGTATTTTGATATTTCATAAGAATGGAAACCAGTCTCATTATTTTATTATAATTAAACCTTGGCTTTTTTGAGTTTATACTATTCAAGAAAGATAACCTTATAACTTGAGCTACAGCATCGACCCTTTCATGATAGATGATTTTTTCTTTGAAGTATAATCTAGGAATTTTTCCTGATGAATTTTGTTTAGATAATATCCACTTTGTAGCTTTATAAGAAGAATTAAGATACTTTTTATTTTTTAAATATTTTCCTACAGACCATAGTCCTTCAGCAGAATAACAGTGTGGATGAGCATTAGTACCACCTCTAAACGGGAAAGATATAAATCTTCCATTTTTAGTTTGAAACTGAAGAGATCTCTCACAAATTTTTTTTGCGTATTTTAAGTATTTTTTATTCTTAGTTATGGAATAAAGATTAATTAGTCCAGTTGCAATTTTAGTATGATAACTACTAGAAGTTAAAGACCATTCTTTATCTGACTCATAAAATTTGTTTTCAGAAATTTCATACACTGGCTTAACATAGTCATTTTTATCAATGCAATAATTGGTGAGCCAATTTCCACATTTAATTGCATTATTTAAAAGAAATTTTTTTTTTGTTATCTTATAAAGTGAAACAAATCCATTTAGAATTACTCCATTGTCAAAAGAGTAAATTTGATCTTGTTTAAACGCATGTTTTGAAGTTTTGTCAATCAAGAACAAACATTTAAAACCACCATTCTTATGAAGCGCATACTTGCTCAACCATTTTGCAGACAACAATGCGAGTTTCAAATATTTTTTTTTATTAGTTTGTTTGTAAAGAAAAATCATCATTGTAATGAAGTACCCATTTATCTCAGAATATATAAAAGAATATTTTTTTTTTTTAACATCATACCAAGCGTTTACACTGCCTGATTTATTTCCAATTGTATTTTGAATCCCTGACTTTAATAGCCATTCGATTGCGCTATCAATTGAATTTTTTATTTTTTTTGAGTTCAAAACCAATTTTTTTTTGCCCACAGTATGTTTAACTTTAGACCACTTTTAATATTAACTTTATGTCTCCATCCTAATGCTTTACACAATTTTGCATCACATGTTAATCTTTGGACTTCAGCCTTTCTTCTTTCGATGTGAACTATTTTTGATTTACTTTTTGAAATACGTTTTATTTCTCTTGCAAGAAAATTGATTGTGAAATCTGTACCTGTTCCAAAATTTATTATTTTTCTTACACACCTTTGAGATTTAGATACTAGAAGAAAGGCGTCAACTGCATCTGATACATAAGTTAAATCTCTTGACTGCTTTCCATCGCCATGAATTGTTATATCTTCATTTTTTAAAGCCATTTTTATAAACTTTGGTATCACATCATATGTATGTCTTGGGCCATAAGTATTAAATGGTCTTATTATGGTAATTGGTAAATTATAAGTTTGTATGTATGAAAAACAATATCTGTCCGCAGCAGCTTTTGAAGCAGCATAAGGAGAAGTTGGATTTAAAGGGTGATCTTCATTAATTTTTTTTGTAAGAGCTGTTCCATAAACTTCACTAGACGAAGTGCATATAATTCTATCAATATTTTTTAATTGTCTCGCAGCTTCTAAAATATTAAGTGTTCCAACTACATTTGACTCATTTACTTCTAATGGGTGCTCAAATGAATAAGGTACATATGCATTAGCTGCAAGATGAAAAATAATTTTTGGATTGTCTTTTATTATATGTCTAATGATATCAGTTGATGAAATATCACAACAAATAATTTTTTTACATTTTTTTACATAGTCTTTATCTAAATTTTTAAAATGATAACTACTAGTACCATGATTTGATGTTGCCCTAACTACAATAGTTAAATTTACACCAAGATCTATCAATTTTTCAGCTAAGTGAGACCCAACAAAACCATCTGCACCTGTTAGTAATACTTTTTTATTTTTCCAAAATTTTGTCATTACTTCCAATATAAATAACCTTTTATTATTGTTCTTAATACTTTTAATCCAAATAAAAATCTACCAAAAGGGACATTAAAAAGTTTTGAAATTCCATGTTTTCTCTCGTATCTGTGCACTGGCACTTCTTTAATTTTAAAGTTATTTCTAAAAGCTTTTATCAATAGTTCAGTTTCAATTTCAAAACGATCACTCTCAATTTTAATTTGTTTCAATTTGTCAGCTTTAAAGCATTTAAATTCAGACTGACTATCTGTAATATTTTTGTTGAAAAGCAAATTTATTAGAAATGTAATTGATTTATTTCCAAACTCATTTACTGGTAAAACAGCTTTTTCAGAGAATCTATTATCTTCCTTATCAAAATTTAAAAATCTTGAACCAATAACATAATCATAGTCGGATTGCATTTCTTTTAATAAAAGATTTATTTCGTTTGGATCGTCTTGGCCATCTCCGCCCAAAAAAATAATATAATCATTTTTTGATTTTTTAATACCCATTTTCATTGCATAACCTTTACCCATGTTCTTTTCCAAATTGATCAATATACATTTCTCTCTTTTAATCTCATTTAAGGTATCATCGTTACTACCATCATTTACAATTATCAATTCATCATCATTATCAAGTACCAAATTAATTTTTTTAATTAATTCACCAATATTTCCTTGTTCGTTATAAACTGGAACAATAATACTTTTTTTCATTAATTTAGTTTTGAAAAAAACTTTTCAAATGTAAGTGTAATATATTTAATATTTTTTTTATTAATTTTATGATTTAAGCCAATAAAAAAACCATTGTTCATTACCAAATTAGAATTTGTTAATTTGGTTTTTTTAAATTTAAACTTTTTTAAAAAGGGTTGATCTGCAATATTACCAGCAATTATTGGTCTGTTTGCAATATTTCTTTTTGTTAAATATTTTACCAAATCTTTTTTTGTAAATTTGTTGTTTTTTTTAACTACAATTGGAAATGTAAACCAACTATTTTTTACTGATTTAATTATTTTAGGTAAAATTAAAAACTTTTCATACTTCTTTAATTCATCAATTAGTTTATGGGCAGCAAATTCTCTAATTTTAATAAATCTTTCCAACTTATCGATTTGTCTAGAAACTAAAGCTGCAGACATATCTGTAGGTTTAAAATTAAAACCTATATACGGAAACATAAATGAGTCTTCTATTTGTTTATTATTTTTTTTAAAGTAATCTTTTGTTTTCTTATTTTTGACTTCTCTTAACCATCCATTTGATCTCATGCTTCTTAGTATATCTGCATAATAATTTTCATTGGTAAGTATCATTCCACCTTCAACTGAAGATATGTGATGTGACTGATACATCGATATAGAGGAAAATTTTCCAAAGGTACCGGAAAATTTATTTTCATATTTTGCCCCAATAGACTCACAATTATCCTCGATTAATATCAAATTATGTTTCTTACAAATTTTAATTATTTTTTTCATGTTACATACATGTCCCAATGGATTAACCAGCATTATTGCTCTAGTCTTTTTGGTTATTGCATTTTCTATCATTTCAGCATTGATATCGTACGTACTTAAATTTACATCTACCAATTTTGGAATTAGCCCATTTTGAATTATTGGACTTACTGTTGTGCTCCAAGTAACAGCAGGTGTTATAATTTCATCACCAGTAAAAAGCCTATCGGCTTTCTTTGCATAAATTGAAGTGAGCAAATATAAAATAAGGAAATTAGCTGATCCCCCAGAATTTAACATTATTGCATTTTTTATTTTAAGATATTTTTGAATTTTTTTTTCTACATTTGCAACTTCATTACCAATTGTTGGCCATCCTTTGGTTAAAGTATTTAAACAATTAATAATGTCCGTCTCATCATATTGAATAACACTCAGAGGAAGATTATTATTTGAGCGTATTTTCTTATCGAGATAATTAAGTTTTTTTTTTATATTAGCTTTAATAATATTTAGGCTCATTTTTATTTAAAATTTTTTTTATTATATAATATGATTTTAATGATGCATTACCATCACCATAAGGATTTCGCCATTTAATTTTTCTTTTTAAAATCTCTGCTGAA
>MDTD01174899.1_pt1 | contig 14647 bp, 17 predicted proteins | sample 811221 | NCBI WGS metagenome assembly MDTD01 (sample SAMN05326646, study PRJNA326480) | marine metagenome | isolation source: seawater | place: Pacific Ocean: South West | collected 2011
CAATAAAGAAAAATGGACGACTTGCTCTGATTTTTATACAGAATGTGACCATTTTAGAAATGAATTTGAAAAAGAGGGGAATGCTGAGAAATTAAAGTTTTTAGATGAGATCAATGAATTTGTAGAAAACATTCAGAAAAAATATGAAGCTGCCTAAGAAAGATTTAAATCGTGGTTATAAACAATTAGTCATTTATCACTAAGACCTAAGTTGACATTATCAAAATAATACTTATTAAAAGAATATGGCATTCAAAAATTCTACAGACGAAAAATTTCAAGATCAGATTAACGGAAGTAAATTAAATCTAATACAATTTTCAGCCAGCTGGTGCGGACCATGCCAACAATTAAAACCAATTATAGAAAAGATTTCAAACGACATGGCTGATAAAATTGACTGTTACTACCATGATATTGAAAGCCAACCTAATGAACCTACTAAATACTCAGTCAGAGGTGTGCCTACAGTGCTTTTATTTAAAGCTGGAAAACTTTTAGGGACTAAAGTTGGAGCTTCAAGTGAAAAAGATATGCTTGAATTTATTAAGCCACATATCTAATTTTTATTTAAAATATTTCCACAATTATATAGACTACCAAAACAAACTATTAGTTTTTTCTCTTTACTACTTATTTTCTTTAGTGCATCTGTAAAATTTTCACTTTTTTCTACATTTGATTTTAATTTATTTTGAGTTGCTGCTCTATAAAGTTCATTAGCTGAGACAGAATTACTCTCATTCTCGATTGGCATAGTAACAATTTTTTTGAATACTCCTCTAAGCTGTTTGATAAATAGATCTGGTTCTTTATTTTTTGTCATAGCCCAAATTCCATATTTTGGTATTTTTATGTTTTTTAAATATGACGCTAAGTTTTGAGCATCAGCAGTAGCATGTGCACCATCAATCATGATAATTTCATTTTTGTGGAGCTTACTTTTAATTTTACCTTTAGTAAGGTACTGGTATCGTCCTTCGAAAGAGAGTAAGGGCAAAGTTTTTTGAATAATTTTCTTATTTATATTAAGATCAAGAGCCACTTTAATAGCTAGGCAAACATTTTCAAACATTCCTTTAGAATAAACATTTTTTGTATTAAGTTTAATTTTTGTTTTTTTATCTTGATAATAAAAGAAATTATTTTTTTTAATTAATTGCCAAGTTTCAGGATAAGTAATTTTACTGCTATTTTTTTTTAAGTGAATTTTAACTTTTTTTAAAACTTTTGTTGATTGCTTACCAATGTAAATATTTGTAAAATTACTTAAAAATCCAACGTCTTCTTTAATGACTTCGTTTAAAGTCTTTACTTTTAAAAAATTTAAATGCTGTTTATTTATGTTTGTACAAATTTGAATTTTTGGAAAATCGTGAACGTTATTAGAGTCTAATCTCCAGAGGGCCCCTGTTTCTTGGATATTATAATCAGCATTTATTTTTGAGGCATTGATTATATAAACTAAAGTAAGGCACTCAAAAATTGTGAGAGGGATTTTTAATTTTTCTATCTCTTTAATTGTCTTTTTAATTTCTTTGTGTGATAAATATCTACCACTCATATAAAATCTTTCTTTTATATCTCTTAGCGAAGGTGAAATATGAGCAGTTACTTTTTTGTTGTTAGCCTCAATAAATGATTTTAAAGAAAATAAAGTAGTAAATTTACCAGACTCACCAATAATCGAAATTACATTCTTGAGTTTTTTTTCTGGATGCCCTAATAAGCTCAGTGCTAACTTGATTCTTTTAAGGCTAAAATTTACAGATTTACTAAATAGTTTATGATTAGCTAGCTGTCTGTATAGATTTGTCGACTGTGACATTGGACTCTTGTTTAGCTTGAGCCTCTGCTTTTTTCAATAGGACAGTTAATAAAGTTCCAATAGTAGAGTTTAAATATTTTCTTTCAACTATTAAATCTAAACCTCCATGATCTTTAACGTATTCTGCAGTTTGAAAGTCATCTGGAAGAGTTTCTCTTACTGTATCTTGTATTACTCTTCTTCCAGCAAAACCAATAACACTTTTTGGTTCACTAATTAATATATCACCCAGCATAGCCCAAGAGGCAGTTACCCCTCCAGTTGTAGGATTTGTTAAAACAACAATAAAAGGAATATTCTTGTTTTTAATTTCATTTACAGCTAAAGCGGTTCTTGACATTTGCATTAATGCTATTGAACTTTCGTGCATTCTTTGACCACCAGAGCAGCTAAAAAAAATATAAGGTATTTTTTTTTCTATCGCATGCTGAGCTCCAGCAATAAATGCTTCTCCAGATGCAGCACCAAAAGATCCACCAATAAATCTAAAATCTTGAGCACCTACAACTACATCTATATTTTGAACTTTTCCTTTAGCTATTAAAATTGCATCATCTTGACCTGTTAATTTTCTAGCGGCTTTTAACCGATCAGTATATTTTTTTTTATCTTCAAAATTTAATGGGTCATCTTTTGGCAGTGGAATCTCAATCAAATCAAATTCTTTTTTATCAAAAAAAGTTGTAAATCTTTCTTTACAAGTTAGTTTATGGTGTTCCCCGCATTTAGGACAAACTTTTTGGTTTGAGTCCATATCTTCTTTGTAAATCAAATTTTTACAACTGCATGTAGTCCAAAGATTTTCTTCATCTCTTGAAGATTTTTTTTCAAATAAAGACTTTATTCTTGGTTTAATAAATTTTGTAATCCAATTCATAAAATTTTTCTCTTAAGATTGTACACAAGTTTATCTAACTTTGTGACAGGATTTTGTCTCATTTTGAGCGAATCAGTAATAGTTTTACACAATAAACTACCTACAACTAGTCCATTTGCAGTTTTAAAGGCTGATATCGTCTTATCAGTGATACCAAAACCAATAACTAAATTTTTTTTAGGATTGATTCTTTTTATCTTATTATATTTTTGAAGAATTTTTTTTGGCGAAACTTTTAGTTTTCCCCCTGTAGTTGATAACATGGATATATAATAAATCATTTCATGAGAGTCTTTTATAATTTTTTTCATTCTCTTATTTGAAGTTGTCGGAGAAAGAAGTTGAACAAAAATTATTGAATTTTTTTTACATTTACTAGCAAAATTAATATTTTCTGGATAAGGCAGATCGACAATTATTAAACCGTCTACCCCAGAAGATTTGCAATTTTTTAAAAAATTATTCTCACCATTCTGGTATATTAAATTGTAATACCCCATAAGTATTAGTGGTTTGTTAGGATTAGTTTTTTTAAAATTTTTGACTATATAAAAAACATCTTTAAGTTTAATACCCTTTTCAAGTGCCCTATATGAACTTCCTTGAATTTGCCCTCCATCTGCAATGGGAGTATTATGAGGAAATCCAAGTTCAAGGATATCTGCATGTTTAGAAATTTTATAAAGTATCTTTAAAGAGTTTCTTTTAGTATTATCACCTGCTACTGTATATGTAATTAAAGCAGGTCTTTTTTCTTTTTTACAATTATCAAAAGCTAAAGTAATTTTCGACTTCATCTTATATAAGAACCTAATTTTTGTTTAATTATATCTTTGTCTTTATGACTGTCACCACATGAATTTACGATAATTACTTCTGAGGATTTTATTTTTGGTGCTAATTTAATTGCCTCTGCAAATGCGTGTGACGGTTCGAGAGATGGGGAAATATTTTCAAGCTTTGATACTAATTGATAGGCTTTCAATGCCTCTTCGTCGCTAGCTGAAGTATACTTTGCTCTTTTGGTATCTTTGAGAAAGCAATGTAAAGGAGAAATACCCGGGTAATCGAGACCTGCAGATATTGACTCTGTCGAACCTATTTGACCTTCTTTATCTTGTATAACGTATTGGGCAGCACCATGTAAAATTCCAATTTTAGAACCGTTCGTCAAAGGCGCTGCGTGAAGTTTACTGTTTTCAGGCCCGCCTGCCTCCACACCTATAAATTCAGCACTTGTATCTAAAAATTCATTCCAAAATCCCGCTGCAGAGCTTCCACCCCCTACACAATTTATTAATTTTAACTTTCTTGGAATATTTCCAAATTCTTCTCTAACTTGTTTGACCAACTCTCTTGATATTTGTGCTGTGCTCCATGCGCAGATTTTAATAAATATGTTGGGTCCAACAGTAGAACCTACACACATATGTGTAGTGTCACAATTTGAAACCCAGTATCTCATACACTCACTAACTGCATCAACTAACGTTTGACTTCCTGAAGTTACTGGAATTATTTCAGCTCCATTTTTTTTCATAGCCTCAACGTTGGGTCGTTGACGTTTAATATCTTTCGCTCCCATAAATATTTTACATTTAAGGCCAAATTTCTTTGCGGCCATTGAAAGCATTTTTCCTGCGTACCCGGCACCGGTATCTCCGACAATATATTTTTTACCTGATTTTTTGGCTATAAGACAGTGGACTGTAGCTCCATAAATTTTGTGCGCCCCTCCATTGGCTTCCGAAACTACTTTTGCATAAATTTGAGCTCCTCCTAAATAATCTGTTAAGTTTTCCAATTTTATTAAAGGAGTTGGCGTACCAATATAGTCTTTAAAATACGTATCTCTATCTTTGAGAAATTTTTTATCTTTTCTCAACTTAGAAAATAATTTAGTTAAATCATCAATTGGTTTTTTTAAAGTTTCAGGTATAAAATTTCCACCAAATTTTCCACCGTACATGAAATTTTTATCATGTTGGTCAATTAGGGGTATACCTTTTCTAATTTTTAAGCTCATTTATTTTTTTCATAAAACTTTTAATTTTTTGATGATCTTTGTACCCTATTTGTTTACTCAATTCCAAATTACTCGATAAATCACAAAAGTTAACTCCTAATCTTGCAATATTTTCAATATTATTTTCTGAGATTGAGCCAGCAAGAGCATATTTATCACTTTTAGGAAGCTTTGAGATCATATTCTCAGGAAACTTGATGGATTTTTCCATACCTGGCGTATCAAATAAAACAATGTCAGCTTGATCAAATTTTTTATATTTCGAAATATCTGACTCTGAATTTACTTTTATAGTTTTTATTATCTTTAATCCTAATGATTTAATTTCTTTTATTCTTTCGTTGGTCTCTGATCCATGGAGTTGAATAAAATCAAAATTTCCTAAAACTACTTTTTTAATAAATTCATTTGTTGGATTAACGGTCACAGCCACATAAGATGAAAGTTGTTTATTATAGTTTTTCAATTTTTTTACATCCTCCAAGTTTATGTTTCTTGGCGATTCCTTATAAAACACAAAGCCTAAAAGGTTAACTTTAAGGTCAATACATAGCTGAACATCTCTGGCAGGGTGCAAGCCACAAATTTTTACTTTCATACTAATTTAATTCTTTTAAAAGTTTTTGAATATTATCTCTTATATTTCCTTGTAAAAGACCTCGACCCATTACTAAAGCTGTTGCTCCAGCTTTAAAAGCTTTACTGGGTGTCATAACTCTTTTTTGATCTCCTTTATCTTGTCCTGGTAACCTTACACCTGGAGTAATTATCTCTTTTTTAAAATTTTTTTTTACCAATCTTATTTCATGTGGACTGCAGACTATTGCATCTAATTTAGCTTTAGCTGCAAGCTTTGCTTGGTGGAGAACTAATTTTTTTACATCTTTATCAAAACCAATTTCTTTTAATGTTTTATTATCAAGAGAGGTAAGCACGGTTACACCAACTAATTTTGTTTTACCAGCAACTTTTTTTGCAGCCTTTAGCGCTTCAAGGCCCGAGGCAATATGAATAGTTACATAATTAAATTTCAGGTCTCTTACAGCCTTCATTGCAGATCTACAAGTTTTTGGTATATCTGCTAACTTGTAGTCTCCAAAAGTAATCTTATTTTTTAAGTTGGCTACAAATTTTCTTCCGTTTTTAGAATTTAAAAATTCTAAGCCAAATTTATAACCAAATTTTATTTTTGAATTTTGTGTCTTTTTAATTATTGATTTTATTTTTTTTTGATTGATTGTGTCTAATGCAATGAAGATCATTCGTTAATAAATTTTTTTAGTTTTTTACTAGCTTTAAATCTTACCTTATTTTTTTGAGGAACATAAATTATTTCTCCTGTTTTTGGGTTCCTCGAGTTATATTTTTCTCTTATTTTTTTTACAAAAAAAGTTCCAAATCCCCTAAGCTCCATATTCTTTTCATCTAATAATGTCTTTTGAATACTCTCAGAGAAAGTATCTAAAATTATTTCTATTTCTAATTGGTTAAGTTTTGAGTTTTTTGCTTTAAGTTTTTTAATTAAATCTGGCCTTGACAATTACTTATCTTTTTTCCCTTTTTTTCCAATTGCTTTTTCAAATATTCCCTTCAGTGTTGCACCAGATTTAGTTGCCCCTTCTCCAAACTTAGCAATTAAGGATTTTTCCTCATCTATTTGAGCTGCTTTAACACTTAATTTTATTCGTCTAGTTTTGAGATCTAATTCAGTTATTTTAGCATCCAAAGCGTTTCCAGGTGAGAATACTTCAGGTCTAGCATCAGCAACATCTTTAGCTAAGTCTGTTTTCCTAATATTTACTATTAGTTTTTTTTCTTTATCTATTGAGACTTTTACACCAGTTTTTAAAACCTCATGAATCCTAGTGGTAATAACATCTCCAATTTTTTTATTATTTTCATCAAACCAACTCCAAGGATCTCTATCCAGTGCTCTTTTAGAAACTCTTATCTTCTCATCTTTAATTTCAATAATTTTTACATTAATTGTATCGCCTTTTTTATATTTTTTAAGCTCATTTACGTCCTCTTGCCAACTTAATTCTTTATAATGACACATACAATTGAGTCCATACTCAACTACTTCACCGAAAATTGCTTTTTCCGTGATATTATTAATTTTAACTTTGATTTCTTTTCCGATTTTGTCTCTGACTTTATCCCATGGATTTTCCAAGGTAGCTTTGTACGAAAGTGAAACTCTTTTTGTCTCTTTATCGATATTTACTATTTTAAACTTAATTTTTTGCGATACAGATAAAACTTTACTAGGTTTAATATTTCTATTTAACCAATCCAATTCAGAATTATGGATCAAACCTTCAATACCATCCTCAATTTTAACGAAACAACCATAATCCATTATCTTAGTTACAACTCCTTCGTAAACTTCACCTACTTTATACTTCTTATCTATACTTTCGTACGGATCCTCTGTCAAAGCTTTCACAGAGGCTGACACCCTATTAGTTTTTTCATCTATTTTAGTAATTTTGACTTTAATTTTATCGCCAATAGAAACTAAATCTGATGGTTTTTTTACTCGACCATGAGAAAGATCAGATACATGTAGAAGCAAAGTTAAAGATTTATATGTTAGAAAAATACCCCAATCTACACAAGCATGAACCCTTGCTTCAACTATATCTCCCTCTTTGATTTCCTTAAGTATTTCTGCTGTTTCCGCATTTTTACTCTTTTCTAAAACAGCTCTTCTAGAAACACAGACGTTTCCTCTATTTTTGTCAATTCGAGTTGCTATTACTTTTACAGGAGTATTTAGCAGATGATCAATTTTTTTTAGAGGCCTGACATCAATCTGACTCGAGGGCATAAAAGTTGGCAAACCCTCACAAACAGCAATATAGCCACCTTTAACCTTTCCTGTAATGTATGCAGTAACTTCCTCACCAGTTTCAAAAATTTTCTCAAGTTTTTTCCATGCTTTCATTTTACGAGCTTTATCTCTTGATATTATAATTTCGCCTTTGAAACTTTCTATCCTCTCTAGATACACATCTAATTGAGAGCCAATCTTTAATTTTTCGAACTCCTGATCATTTTTAAATTCTTCAACAGGTATCATACCCTCCATCTTAGCCTTACAGTCAACTACCACAAAGTTTTTAGTAATTTCTGTGACAGTAGCTTTAATTATCTCGTTTTCTTTTAATTTTCTATCTTTGAAGTCTTTCTCTAGAAGAGTTTGGAATTCTTTTTGCAAAGAACTATTATTTTTTAATTCTTGTTCAGTTGCCATATTTAATTTTTAATATTCTTTCTACATGTTTTGTCATTTTTATCAGCATAGCTTTTTTACTTAATTTTCCGGTGTCGATTTCTACCGAATCTGGATGTTTAAGTAAAGGGGAGTTTTTTCGTCTTGTATCCGATAAATTTCTTATTCTTAGCGCCTTTTTTACCTCTTTTAATTTTATATTAGGATGAGTTTTTTTAAGCTCTTTATATCTTCTTAAGGCTGCTTTATTTAGGCTGCACTTGAAAAAAAATTTTACATCGGAGCCTGGTAAAATTTTTGTTGATATATCTCTCCCTTCAATGCAACAATTTTTATTTTTTTTTGCAAATTCAATTTGAAATTTTTTCATTATACTTCTTATTTCTTTTTTTTTTGCAACTATTGCGCTATAAGCTGATATCTTCTGCGTATGCAGGTTTATATTTTTTAATTTTTTTATAGTAAGGGCTCTAAATTTTTTTTTTATTAAATTTATATTATTCTTTGGCTTAAATTTTAATATCAAGTAGCTTGTGTAGCGATATAATAATCCAGAAGAAAGAAATTTTAGATTGTATTTTTTTGAAATCATTTTTGCTCCAGTAGTTTTACCAGTCGCAGCGCCACCATCACAAGAGATTTGAAAAGATTTATTTTTGTAAATCAAATTTAGCTCCAATAAATTTCATAATTTTTAAAAATGAAGGGGAAGATGTATAAACAGTTTCAAAATTTTTAATTTTTGTTTTGACTCCTGTTAGTAAAGCAAGAACGAATGTTGCCATGCAAATACGATGGTCACCTAAATTAGGAATTAAAATTTTTTTCGATCCAAGATGTTGAATTCCTTTACCAAAGATTTTTAGTTCATTTTTTGTAAAAATGCTTTTCACACCTATTTGTTTTAGTACTTTTTGCATCTCTTTAATTCTGTTGCTCTCCTTGTTCGCTAAATCGTCTATACCTTTAAATACAGATACACCTTTTACTAATGCAGCGATTATGAAAAGAATTGGGTATTCGTCTGTTGCTTTAACATAGTATTCTTTAGAGGCTTTAATAGGTTTTAGATTTGAGCTTTTAACAATTATGTCCCCTTTGATTTCATTATTTTCTGTTCTCTTATTTCTAAAAATTATTTTAGCTTTCTGTTTTTTTAGTAGATTATAAAAACCCAGTCTTGTAGGATTCAAACCTACATTCTTTATTTTTAGTTGAGATTTTGGATTTAGAAGTGTCAATGCACAAAAGAAAGCGCAGGATGATGGATCACCCGGAACATTCAAATTAATTGGGTGTAAATACTTTTTTCCACGCACCTTGATAAATTTTTCTTTTCTATTCACAATTTTTATTACCTGAGTGTTTTTAGATAGCATTTTTTCGGTATGGTCCCGGCTTTTTTGTTTTTCTAATATAGTGGTGTCTCCAAATGCATTTAGACCAGCTAACATTACAGCGCTTTTAATCTGTGCAGAAATACCTGCTTTAAAAGTAATTCCTATCGGCAAATTGGTTGATATTATTTTTAAAGGAAAATTGAATTTATTTTTTGGTTGAAATAATGCTCCGAAATCAGACATTATATCTATTAGTTTTTTCATATTTCTTTTATTTAAAGAATTATCGCCTACTAATTTTAATTCTAAATTTGGAGTGGTAGATAAAATTCCAATTAAAAGCCTTGCTAAAGTGCCTGAGTTACCAAAATTCAATAAGGTATTTTTTTTTGCATAAAGAGATCCTAAGCCTTTACCATATATTTTGTAGTGCTTTTCTTTTTTCTTTATGATTTTTACTCCTAATTTTTTTAAGCATTTTATTGTAGAAAGGACATCATCGGATTCTAAAACATTTTTAACATATGAAATATCTTGACTTATTGCCCCAACTAAAAAACTTCTTATGGAAATAGATTTGTCTGAGTCAACTTTGATAATCTTATTAAAAGGAGAAATTTTATAATTTAAATTTAAATTGAAACTTTTCGGCGACATTATTCTTAAGAAAACTGTGAACCAAAATAGTGTTCAATTGCCTTTGTTGATTTTAGTAATTCTCTAGAAGTCCCCTCAGCAATAACTGTATGTTCACCTAAAACATAACTTCTATCTGTAATATCAAATAAATTTTTTACATTATGATCAGTAACTAAAATAGCCGTTCCACTTGATTGAATTTTTAAAATATATTTTTGAATATCTTGTATTACCATTGGATCTAGGGCAGCTAGCGGTTCATCTAAAAGAACAATTTTTGGCTTATTGATCATTACCCTAGCCATCATCAACCTTCTTATTTCTCCGCCCGACAAAACAGATGCATTCAAAGACCTTAAATGTTGTAAATTAAATTCATCTAAAAGTTTTTCGGTTGTAGATTTTTGATTTTCTGCACCGTTTATTGATATTTGTGCAATCCCGAGAATGTTATCATAAACAGACATATTAAAAACACTTCTTTGCTGAGGTAAATATCCTAAACCCTCTTTTGATCTTAAATGTATAGGAATTTGTTCAATTGATCTATTATTTAGGTAAATCTTGCCACCCTCGACATTTTGTTCTCCAATGCACATAGAAAAAAGCGTTGTCTTCCCACAACCATTCGGCCCTAGAACTCCGACACATTCACCAGGAAATACCTTTAATGAAAGTTTTTTTAATATTGGCCTTCCATCAAAGGATTTGCTAACATCTTTAACTTCAAATATTGGTTTGTCTTTTTTAAATTTTAAAATTCTAAAACCTTTTTTCATTTTAATTTTATATTAGCATTTATTTTACCTTCATTGAAAGAGGCAATATTTAATTTTTGTTTTTTTATATCAAATAAAAGTTTATCCGCAACAATTATACCTCTTAAGTCATTAATTTTTACATTTTTTGAAATAGTTAAAAAACTATTTGAGTTTGAGTAGTCTGCTTGACCTGCATATAAGGTACTATTTTCATAAATTGCTTTAACGTTTCCTCTAAACTTCATGTCTAAAGTCTTATTATTGTATTGCCCTTTGTCCGACCATACATTTAATACAGTATCGTCTTTGAAATAGAATGTAGCTTGAACAGTCTTCATATTAACAATTTTACTATTGGATGCACTGTTATACGCTTCAGCTGACTTTAAAATATATCTATTTCCTGCTAAATCTAATCCTGAATATTCGATATTAATAAAAACATCACCCTCTATGTTTTTTTCTTTTTTGGAAAAATTTGAAATAATTTTTGGTTTCTTTTCAGTGACAATTTGTTGATTGTTTTCTACACCTATTTCTCCATAAGTAAAAATAATTACTACTAGACCCAAAATAAATAAACTTACTTGTATAATCCTTAGTTTCTTTTTTCTTTTATTCATTACTTCACTCCATCTTGTAATAAAAAATGAATATGAATTATTCCTCTTAATATTTTATTTTTCTTGCTAAAATCTTTATCCGACACAACTAACAAACTAGTTATTTTTTTTTCGCTCATAAAAGCTAGGGCTTTCGATGCTGGCATATTCTCGTTTACAACAAATGGTTCTTTAGATGCAAATTTACTTAAATCTCTGTAATTGTTTATATTTTTAATTTCTCTTCTTAAATCCCCATCTGTTAGCAATCCTTTTATAAATTTATTTTTTAAGATTACAACAATACCAAGTTTTTTTTGATTAATTACTTTTAATGCTTCCTTTAAATTTTTTTTAACATTAATAGTTGGCATACGGTTTCCTGTTACCATAATGTCTTTAGCTAACTTTAAATTTTCACCTAAAACACCACCTTTGTGGTATAGATAAAATTTCTCTTTAGTAAACTTTCTTTTAGCCATTATTGTTGTTGCTAAACAATCACATAATAACATAACAAAAGACGTAGAAGATGTAGGAACAATATTGTTAGGATCAGACTCTCTAATTTTTGGAGTTAAAATTCTTATATCGCTCCCTTTTGAAAGCATACTTTTTGAATTAGATGATATACCAATTATTTTGACTCTAAAGCGATTAGCAAATCTTATAATATTTGATAATTCAGGAGTGTTTCCAGAATTTGAGATAACAACTAAAACATCTTTTTTTTCAATTTGACCCATGTCACCATGAGATGCTCCAGTTGGATCAATAAAAAAACTTGGAATACCAACACTAGAAAAAGTAGCTGCAGATTTTTTACAAATAAACGAGTTTTTACCAACACCAGCAAATATTATCTTCCCTTTAGTGTTGCTTATTAGATCTATTGCTTGAATAAAAGAATTGTTAAAAACTTTATTAATTTTTTTCAATTCGTTAATTTGTATTTTTGCAGATTTTTTTGCTAATGATATGTAATTTTTATTTTTCATTAGTGTTCAAAAATGTCTTCTTTAAATCCTTTTTGATCAAGTTCAACTCTTGTGTCTAAAAATTCTAAGCATTTTTTAAATATCTCCAACCTTTTTTCTCTTATTATCATATTCTCTAGCTCCTGTTTTATTTTGTGTAAATAAATAACATCATTAGCAGCGTACTCGAGTTGTTTATCAGATAATTTATCAATATCTTTATTCCAATCACTGCTCCCTTGTCTTTTATCTATAGACTTATTGCAGAATTCTTGAACAAGATTTTTTAAACCATGCGAATCAGTATAAGTTCTTACAATTTTTGATGCTATTTTGGTATCGAATATACTCTTAATTTTACACTTAAGAAAAAATTCTAAAGCGTTTTTGTCGAATCTTAGGAAGTGACCAATTTTTAATATATTTTGGTTTTCTAAAATTGATACTAAATTAGGAGCTTTATAATTCTCTTTATTGGGTTGGATAATATAAACGTTTTGATTCTCATCACAAATTTGTATTAAACTTAATTTATCTCTCTGAGGAATTTGAAGACCAGTTGCCTCGGTATCAATTGCAACACTTTTTTTTATAGAATTCGCAATCTCAGGAGTTATGTCCTCTTTTATCTTAATTATTTTCATATATAAGTTTAAATACCATGAAAAATCAAATTTGCACAATTATTGGTGGTGGGGGTTTTATAGGAAGATATCTTGTTCGAAATTTGACCAAGAAAAACTATAGATGCATCATAAGTACAAGAAAACCCTTTCAGAAAGGGTATTTAAAGACACAAGCTACACCCGGTTCTATTGATTTGTTAGAGTGGAACCCTAAAAATTTTTCCAAACTTGAGGAAGCAATCAAAAATTCTGATGTAGTAATAAATTTAGTTGGAATTCTCTTTGAAAATAGAAAACAGAAATTTTATAATATCCATTCAAAAATTCCTGAGGTGATAGCCAAAATTTGCTCCAGTAATGAAGTGAAAAAATTTATACATGTTAGTGCGATAGGCGCTAATGAAAAATCAAAATCATTATATCAAAAATCTAAATTCCAAGGAGAGATTAATGCGCTAACTAACTTTAAGAAATCTGTAATTATTAGACCAAGTGTTGTTTGTGGATCAGAAGATAATTTTACTAACCTTTTTTCAAAATTAAGCTTCCTACCAGTGATACCTATTGTCGGTATGCGATACAAGTTTCAACCAATTTTAGTTACTGATGTTGCTAATGCAATAGTTAAAGCTATCGAAAAAAAGGATAATGAGGGAAAAATCTATGAGATTGGAGGACCAAAAATAATTAGTTTTGGAGATATGGTAAAATCGATACTATCCACTATAAATAAAAAAAGATTTGTTTTTGAAATGCCAATGCCTTTAGCTAAAATTCAAAGTAGCATTACCGATATATTACCTTTTCCACCAATTTTAACCAGGGATCAATGTGAAATATTATCTGAAGCTGACAATATTGTATCAAATAATCATCTTAATATTAAAGATTTAGATATAAAAACATCAGACGTTGAAGAAGCAATGAAAAAATGGCTATGGAGGTATAAAGACGGGGGACAATTTGCTAAAGTGCAACGATGAAAAGTATTAGTTTATTTTCTGGTTATGTTTATTTAATAATTGCAATTATTTTGGGCATAGCCTCTAATGGGTTTTTAAAAACCACAGAGAGTTTTACAAAACTTTTTCCAACCTTTTTTTGTATCATAAGTATAGTTTCTTGTATTTTTTGCCTTTCAAAAGCGATGACTATTATTCCTGTGGGATTTACTTACGCTACATACGGCGCTCTTACTATAACAGCAGTGACATTATTTGGAATTTTTAAGTATAATCAAAGCCCAAATATTTACGGAGTTTTGGGTTTAGCCTTAATTATTGCAGGCGTGATACTTCTAAATCTTTTTGGTAAAGTAAAATAAAACCCTAGGTAGAAATTAATTTACCAATCTGACTCCTCTTTAATAAAAATTTATGTTAGTTTTTTTTTAAAAATAATGGGGGACAATTAAAATGAAACATTTCAAAGCAATAATTGCTTCTATCGCTCTTTTCGTTATGTTTGCGGGCACAGCGGTTCAAGCAAAGGTAGAAATACAATGGTGGCATGCTTTTGGTGGAAGACTTGGCGAATTACTTGATGAACAAGTAAACAAGTTCAATGCATCGCAAGATAAATACACTGTGGTACATACAAGAAAAGGTAATTATTCAGAAACTCTTAATGCTGGTATCGCTGCATTTAGAGCTGGACAACATCCAAATATACTTATGGTATTTGAAGTTGGAACAGCAAGTTTAATGGCAGCAAAAGGAGCTTACGTTCCTATG
>MDTD01042762.1_pt1 | contig 14645 bp, 17 predicted proteins | sample 811221 | NCBI WGS metagenome assembly MDTD01 (sample SAMN05326646, study PRJNA326480) | marine metagenome | isolation source: seawater | place: Pacific Ocean: South West | collected 2011
CTTCTTGGCCACCATTTCCTCAAGGCGTTCACTGGCGGCAACATTGTCGTATTCAAAGTTTATTTCCATACCGCAAAACTAGAAAATTAAATATATCACATCAATGAGTTTTGTCATTGATTAAGCAAAAAATTTTATGGGAAAATGAAACAATGACTGGATTAAATTAACATTAAAAGTTTCGCCTGGGCAGTAATCATAAGGAATACACTACCCGAAACGTAAGGAATCTAGGTTGTATAAAGGTTTCAGAAGTAAAAACTGAAATATTGTTAGCACTGTTTCGAACCTGCGAATCTATATCTAGAATATTCGTTGCCCGTGCTTCATACTCCCATTTTGAATCTCTGTTTTTTCTATAAGAAACGGAAGCATCCCAATTTTGAAAGGACTGCGAGTTGCCATCGCCTAAATCTTGATTGGTGTACGTGTAATTTGAGCGCAGGGTAAAGGATTTCCAGATATAGGCATCGAATTCTATCGAAGGGGCGTTGGTTACAAATGTGGTTTCCCTTCCGCCTTGATTATTTTTGGTTACGCTGTACCGATACCTGAAGGTAACATTGGGTGCAATTTTAAAATTAGTGCGGATACCCGGGGTATAGGTTTGGGTAAAGCCTTCGTTCAACGAACGTTGATCTTGTATAAATTGATTGATCTTACTGTAGTTAAAGCTAGTATTAAGGGTAGCTTGAACCTTACCAAAAGTACGTTGAACACGGCCAAAAAGACTAAAGGTCTCATCGGCGAAACTAGAATTAAAAAAGGTACTTGTACGAATCACATTTTCAAAATCTGTGAGGCTTCGGATTTGGTCAATATTGTTGGAATAGGCTGCCCGGGCAAATACGTTGGTATAATTGAAAAGATTAAAACTGCTGTACAATAGGCTCAAATTGTGTGAAAGTGCATTCTCGAGTTCAGCTTCGCCAAATTGAATATTATTGAAATTATTGAGAACAAGACCTTCTGCTATTCGGGTCACATCTGTAAACAAGTTGCGCATGTTGTAGCGAAAAGTGAGCGATTCGCTTTTTTTCAAGTCAATTCTCGTTTCGAATTCGGGCAGTAACCGAAAAAAGTTGTCTTTAAAGATGTTATCGAACTGGGTATTTTGATTTCCGTAAAAGTGGCCCGATAGACCGGGGGTAATGGTAAATTTTCCTGTTTTGACTCGATACCGCAAACCCAAATAAACATCACTGAAATTATACTCGGTATCATTTTGGGCCCTTCCCTCATTAATATTTGGTATGGGAGATAGAACACCGCCTCCATCCAAAAATTGAAATATGGAGGAATTGAATTCTTGACTGCTCAGAATTAGCCCAAAGGTCATGTTCAGATTACTTTTTTTGTTGAGTATGTGGTAGTAGTCCAGCTTGGCATCCAACTGGTTGGATTTCACCCTTCTGTTTTGGTCAAAATTATAGCTGTTTTGGGCGGTATCGAACCCCAAGGCCTCAGCGGTTGAGTCGAACGAGTCAATTTCTTCAGAATCGTTGGTCAAAACAGCATTATAGAAAGGATCTTCATCTTTTACAACGTGCTGTGCTTCCAAAGCAAAAATATTATTCTCATCAAGGGTGTAATAATAGTTTAAATTCTGACTGATACTGACAGGTGTAAAGTTATCCTTACGACTTGTGTTGCCCAGAACTGAGGAGATCACAGACTGGCGTTGTCGGTCATCTGAGACCCGAGCCAAAACATCGTAATCCAATTGGTTATTGAAGTTTGGTTGAAAAGAAGCGCTAAGTTTCAATAGGCCTTCTTCTGAACGTTCTCTTCCCAGTTGCTCAACAGCTTCGTCTGGAATGCCCAATTCTGGGTCGGAATATTGAATAAAGCTGGTCTCTCTGGATAATATGCGACTACTGCTGTATATGGCAAAACCACTGATATCCAAAGCAGCCGTAGGAGAATAGCTAAAATTGGCCGTTGCCAGTTTACTTTCAATTTCCAGGGTGTTGTTCTGATTGGTCAGAAAACTAATATCATTGTTGCCAAGACTTATATCGGTACCACTATTGCTGCTGGGCACTCGAAATCCACCACTAAAATTTCGAATATCCCTTCGGTTAAGGGCAACCTCTCCCGTATTGTTAAAATCGCCTATAAAGTTAATCGTATACTTAGGGCTGTAGTAGAAGAGTTTTGGTTGCCATACATAAAGGGCATCATCAGGTGAAAATCCGCCCCCGGCCGTGACATCGCCAACCTTACCGAACAGCACATGACGTTGAAATCGAAGGTCACGGTCGATGGAGAACCTGTGACCATAGTGTATGAATTTTCTAAAAAATAAGAATGATGAAAAAAACAGTTATAAAAAGTACCATATTACTATTGGCATTTGGATTGATTCTTGGCTGTAATGCCACCAAAAATGCCAACAACAAGCAAAAAGGAGCCGTCATCGGCGCCACTGGCGGAGCCGTGGTGGGCGGTGTAATCGGAAACAATGTCGGTAAGGGCAATACCGCTCTTGGTGCCATCATCGGTGCCGTGGTGGGTGGTGCGGCCGGTGGCTACATCGGTGACCGCATGGACCGACAGGCAGAACGCATCGAAGAAGAGATTCCGGGTGCCGAAGTGACCCGGGTAGGAGAGGGGATCAATGTAACCTTCAACGAAGATGCCGGGGTGTACTTTGACACCAACAAATCGAGTGTTAAAGGCACATCGGCACAAACATTGGACAAATTGGCCGAAATATTGAAAGAATACCCCAAGACCAACATCTTGGTCGAAGGCCATACCGATAGTGCCGGGCCTGAAGACTACAACTGGGACCTGTCGCGCAGAAGGGCCGAATCAGTGACCAATTATTTGGTGAACAAGGGCATAGACAAAAGCCGTTTTACCACAAAATGGTACGGCGAAACACAGCCCAAGGCTACCAATGAGACCGCCGAGGGCAAAGCACAGAACAGAAGGGTTGAATTGGCCATCATCGCCAGCGAAGAGCTGAAAAAAGAGGCGTTAGAGGCCACAAAGGACTAATTTAAACAACTGGTTGTCAGAACATACCGGTCTATATGACCGGTATGTTCCATTTTTGTGATACAATAATCGTATACGATTTCAGGAATCAAAAAAAACCCTTTGAACCATTGAAAAGGCCGTGATTGCCGGTGCTAATCATCAGAATTGATTACTTTGTAAAAAAAATCAGATGAAAAAATTTATGTTTTTGCTTTTCCTGGCCATATCACAATTGATACTTGTGCAAGAAACCTATTCGCAGGACGATTCGGGCAATAAAATTGAAAAACTGGCCAAAGACCTTGTTCGAAAGTACCAATCCCAATTGGTCATGAATAAAGACCAACTTCGGTTGTTTGAAGAAAAAGTGACGGAATTCCTGTCGCGTGCCGAGAAAATCCGCAATTTGGATATTCCCGATTCTGAGAAAACCCATATGCTCTCATTGCTTCATGAACAGGAAACTGCGGAAATGGACGGTATTCTTACTCGTCCCCAATTAAAGCGTTACCAGCGCATGAAACCTCTATTGCAGCCAATCGAATAGCGAGGGCTGCCTATTTGTGGGCCATTTTTTCCTTCCGTTTCCGTAGCTGGCGGTCCAATTCGTCAATGGTTTCAGCGATGGAAGCCTCAAAATTCTTATGGGTGGCCTCTGCAAATAAACGAGGGCCGGGCACGCTCAAGCGTATTTTACAGATTTTTCCCTTTTCAGGGTCTGAGGTGTTTTCTTTAACGAAAAACACATCGGCCCGGACGATAAAATCATATTTATCCAGCAATTTATTGATCTTCTTGGCCACCATTTCCTCAAGGCGTTCACTGGCGGCAACATTGTCGTATTCAAAGTTTATTTCCATACCGCAAAACTAAAAAATTAAATATATCACATCAATGAGTTTTGTCATTGATTACGTGCAAAAATAATCGACAAAGAGGGCGTAAAGCTGTTTTTTAGATACCATTATAATTAAATGACTACATTTAATGGTTCGAGGTATGCCATTGAAAATGAAGCGATACCGAATTTTTGGAGCGGCGGCCCTAATATGTTTTTTATGTGCGGGTACCGGCCATGCACAGAAAAACAAGCAACAGGCCACCACCTATAGCGATAAACTTCCCAAAAGCCATGTGGCCCGTTTTGACCAAAACCTTCATGTGGGCACTGCTGCCCAAGATAGCCTTAAACAAAAGGTAGAGCGGTATGTCGATGCCCTACGGTTTACCATTGACACCCTCGACATCACCGAGCGGCGCAGACAGCGATTGTTGGCCGCGATAAAAAAGATTCCGTATTCGGAAAAACTGGAAAAGGTCCATCTTATAATCGAATCGCATAGGGCACAGGCGAGGGGCTCTGCCAGTATATCGAATGACCAAAAGACGCCTTAACGCTGCAACACTGCCCATTTTTTGGACTTTTGACATTCTAATGCGTTGATAACAAACACTTTTTAAAAAATTTAACGCTTTTTTAAAGTCCTTCAGGTCAATAAATTTCGTAACTTTAAAAGGAATTGTACCACAACACCGCAATTTGTTTTAGTTGCAGCCATGACCAGCACTTCAGACGGCATAAAGAAAAATGTGAACCAATTGATGATGAAATTGGAGCGAAACCAAAGTATCGTTTTCCAATACTTGAAGCAATTGAACTCGTACCGTTGCGAACCAACGGATTATCAGTGCTTTTTGCAGGTGGGCAGGTTAAAGCAAGGGCTAAAGGAGTTGGCCGCCGAACAACAAGAATTGATGACCAAGACCAATCGCAGTGTCAAGGGCGACGATAAACTGTTCCAGACCATCGAGCATTTATTCGAGCGTTTTCAGCAATTGGAAAGTGACATTGCCCAATATCTACGTGAAATAAAGAACCATTACTAACATATGTAGAGAGGTGCCTTAGCGTCTATCAAAGCCTTCACTTTTATTTTACATAATGTAAATTATAATACACGTGGCAATATGGAAAGCCCAGTGGGCTTTTTGTAACCGCTAATTTAAAATCAAGACCGTTACAATTTAAAATCAATATTTTTTTGGTAGGAAAACATCCTATCCGATTCAATTACAATGAACTACAAAAACAATTCGTGAAAAATTTCGTGAAAAAACCGTGAAATCTGAAATTATTATGTCAAACTATTACTTATAAATTTCACGACTATCATTCAACTACTTTTTATTTAGAATCAATTTCAAAGTCTCATATTTATTTTCTGTTTGCCGCCAAGATGTCACCGATTTTAGAATAACAATTGATTTTTTAATTCCATACCAGATGTACCTGGCCAATTTTTCATCCATGATTTGCTTTAAAGCGTCAACCATGTTTTTGTTGTCGGAAAACTTATACCAGCTTCCATAAATTTTGATTACGGCTATATTCTTAATGCCACTAACCAAAATACCACCATCAATGTCCCCAAATTCTCTGTTGCTGAAGCCTGCTGTATTGCTATGGACTAAATTTGACATTTCATCAGATTCGATTACTTCTATAAACCGTTCGGTCCATTTTCCATTTACTTTAAGCTTGGTCTTCTTTTTGGTCATTCTGGATATGTCCTTGAATTTTCCAAGAAATTCTTTTTCCGCCTCCCCATAATTTCCATCATTTTTTAATATTTCAAAGCTGGCCTTCATGGTCCATACGGGTGTAATGTTCATTAGGAATTATAAATCATTTTAATTCAAAGAGTTAATTTTTTATGGATTATAATCCACATTTGTGTAATGTTCCTCAGAACCAACCAAATAGCTTCCAACACTACAGTTTGGCAGAGCGTTAATTCCTAATCGTCTGAAATTCAGAGATATATAATTAGATAACTATACTTCGGCAGTTCGATATATTCCTTAGATTTGACTCAAAGCATATTAGAAATGAAGCCGACACCGGAAGAAATAAGGGATATGATAAATGAAGGAGTAGATTTAATGGGGGAACATTTTGAGAAATGGTTTGATCAAAAACTACAAATTTTGGATGGTAGAACAGCTCGGGAAGCTATGGAGAGTAAAGAAGATGTTCGCAAGGTTACAGTGTTTCTGCATAGAATGGCCCATGGAATTTTTTCATGATAATTCTCGCACAGAATCATTATTCTAAAAGATTTACCTTTTTGCTGAGTAGCTCCAGTAATTCACTCTGGTAATACTTGAATATATCGGGAATATTCAATACTTCCATCTTGTTGAAAAATTTATTAGGCCTTCATGGTAGATATTGCGGATTTGCACCATAGAACTGATAAGTATCTGTAAAAGAGAGAACTAAATAAAACATTTTTTGTTCAATTCTTCCAATAACTCTTTTTGATAATACTTGTACTTATCCGGAATATTCAATACTTCCATTTTATTGAAGAACTTGTTTCCAAGATAGTCTCTGATAATTCTCAAGTGTTTTTCTTCCATTAAAAAGACCTTATCGGCCCATTCCATCAAATCCTCCTTTAATGGTACTGTACCTTCTTTAGCACATATTTTATGATTGGTCCCCGCTGATTTGAATTCCATGTAGGGGTATTTTTCCGAGAAATAGTCTTCGGCTGTTTTTGAACGTTGTTTATTTGCAGAACATACGAACAATACCTTTTTCATGCTTCCTCTATTTTAGAAATCTTAGATAACCTTCTGGATTATTCAGAAAGGATTTGGTGACGGTATAATGTTCCGTTTCCTCTAAAGAAACTTTGTTCATGCCGTAATCTGTTACTTCATAAATGGTAGCACTGGGAAATGCCATTAACATTGGAGAATGGGTGGCAATTATAAATTGCGACATGTGTGATTTCAAATGTTCCTGAATGAAATAAAGCAAGGATAGTTGTTTGGATGGTGAGAGAGCTGCCTCAGGTTCGTCCAAAAGAAAAATCCCATCTCCGGTTATAGTATCGTTCATAATCTTTAGGTATGCCTCCCCATGAGAAAATCCCTGAAGATCTTGTCCATAATCTCTTCTAACACGATATATCTGATAATTGGCACTATCCTTCATTTGTTGGAGGATATGGTCTGGAATTTCTCCCTCAATATCTTTAAATGAATTGTGTAGTCGAGTGTCCTCTCGGTCAATACTATTAACTAGGTCTCCAAAATCTTCAGCTCTAAAAAAGAACCCTCTTGACCTTTCAATTTTCCATTCAAGTTCTAGGTACGGGGTCAATGTTCTGGCTGCGCTAAAACTATTTTTATAATAACCCACACCATCCATATGAGGGAGCTGTAATCTAACCGCTAAAGTTTCAAGTAAAGTAGATTTACCTGTACCATTGTCACCAATTATAAACGTTACAGGAGCAGAAATATCAATATGCTTGGCAAATTTAATTGCATTGATATCATAAGGAAAAGGATGGCTCCTTTCAGTTGAAATACTTAATGAGGACAGAAAAGACATGCCTTATCTCAATTAACTTTCCTAAAATATAATTCTGTGGTACAAGCCGCTAATTCAAAACAGTCCAAAGTCATACCCCAAATTAGAAAGTCTAAATGACAGAGCTTGAGTACTGACACTGAATTTTTCTGCTAGCTGTTCGATAGTGTCTTTGTCAGAATTATTTTGTGGTGTATTTATAAGCTCTTTTTCAATCATAAATTCAGGCATTAAAAGGCTAGCTGCGAAACTATTTGCTTCTCTCTCTAAAAGTAGCTCCCCTGTGCTCGAATTGGCATCTCTATACATGACTTTCTTTGATTTATCAATAAATAATTGCTGATTTTCAGAATGCAAAATATAGTGTCCAAGTTCGTGGGCTATTGTAAATCTTACTCGATTTTTTCCTTGATCTTTATTGTATCCAATATATGGTTTATCATTTTTTAAGATAAAAATACCTGAAACATCATCATTCTCAAAGTCAATAGCTTCAACTCTAACTCCCATTTTTATAGAAAGATCCAAGACATCAATTGGGAGTGAAGATATATCGTTATCCTTTAAAATTTGCTCTGCTTTCCGCTCAATTTCTTTAAGTTCCATCAATCAAGTTTATTCAAGATTTCTTCAATCTTTAATTTGGTAGTATCCGATAGCTCAAGTTTTTTGGAAAGTACATTAAAATAGGACATATCACCGTCTGCATTACTTTTATGTCCTTCCAGCTCATCATAGGAAGGTAAGATTGATAATAAATCTAACTCTAGACTATTACAGATTTTATAAAGTAAATGTAAGGGCGCTTGGTGCCTTCCATTTTCAATATTGGAAATAGAAGTCCTATTTATGCCAACAGAATCTGATAAATCTTTTTGGTTAAGACGAAGTTCAATTCTTCTGTTTCTTAAATGCTCACCTATTATTAGATATAGTTCTTCCAAAACACATTTTGTTTACTCCTCAAAGCTATTCAAAGGTTTTTAACAACTTATGTTGATAAAATAATCAAATTTAAGGAATTACAAACATTATGTTTATTTAAATAACATTTAATTTTATGTGGTTTTAAGTGATAAACATGGTGTGCTATTGACCTTACAAAAAATAGAAGAAATGGAAAAAAAGCATGAATAAAAGGTATGGGGGATAAAAAGCAAATAAATGAGAGGGAGAGGCTGCTATACTCTATCAGCCGTTTTGACCATTATTTTGAAAGCGTAAACAATAAAACTGCTGTTTATTTGGCAATGAACACTTTTTTATTGGGAGGTATAATTACGGGCTATATCTCGGTACAAGAACATGTCTCCCAGTTCCGTGCTTTTTTCAATATCCTGTTGACCATTGAAATGATATTGGGCATTACCGGATTACTTGTTTTAACTATAGCAAGCATTCCATATTTTTCCAAGGATTCGGACTCTCTTTATTATTTCGGCGGTATTGGGTCAATGACCAAGCAAGAATTCTTTGATCGCTCAAAGAATTTAAGTAAAAAAGAAGAGATAGATGACCTGCGAAATCAAGTACATCTACTATCCCAGGGGCTAAATACCAAATTTACTCGGCTGAAAACTTCTGGATGGTTGATTTTTTCCCAATTCGTAATTCTTGCCCTAATAATATCAATTTTGGTAATTAATAAATTTTAGAAAATGAATATATATCAGGATTACATGAGACTCATAAAAGATGCTGTGGATTCCGATGCATCAAGTTATGTTACAAAAGGTCTGGGCGCTCCAGCCAGTGCTATAGTGAGAACTGATGAGCAGTTTAAGGCTTTGTACTCTCGAATCAAGAAGAATGAAGTTGCCCCCAGCATGGTGAACTTATCTGAAAGTGTTAGAAGAAAGATTGATTACGAACAACAACTTGGATTGCATCCAGATTTTAAGCATCTAAAAGGAACCGAAGGGATTGAAGAACATTATATAGTATCTGCATTTATTGACATAAAAGGCAGCACCAATCTTTTCAAAAGATTTGATAAACAAACTGTATTTCTAATCACCAACACTATTTTGAAAGCTGGTATTCATACCATGTTGGTTTTTGGCGGGTATGTTCACCGTTTACAAGGAGATGGCATATTCGTCTATTTTGGTGACAAAAATATGCGTGAGAAAGAAGCAGTTAAAATGGCTCTTTCGGCAGTCAGTGTCTTTACACATTTCGTAAAAACTGATTTGAAAGAATATCTTGAATCTGTTGGTATTGAATATATTGGAATTAGAACAGGTATTGATTTGGGTTATCAGGAGCATGTGATTTGGGGGAATTCCGGAATAGGGGAAATAAGCGAGGTTACAACATGCAGCCTTCACACAAGCCTAGCAAGTAAAATGCAATCATCAGCTGATAAAAACGGTATTGTTGTTGGAGCTCATATAAAGAACGAAATCGAAGATGGAGAAGATTATTTCACTCCGGTTGCAGCTAGAAAGGGAGAAAAAGACCGCTATATTTACATTGATAGTGATAAAAAATTCTATTACACTCAATACGACTTCCTTTGGGCAAAATTTTTAAAAACACTCGATTTTATTGCTTTAAATCAATATGGTAAACCAGTGTTTAAAATTAAAGATCTTGCTCGTCCGGTATCAGATTCTAATCTCAGGCCAATTGCAGTTAAAAGCACGCCCTATTTTGGTGGAAAGCTGTGAAAACAATCTCGTCTGTAACAAATCGATCTCTAGAAAAAGACATAAAGTCTTTTATGGAAACCTATCCTACCTTTTTTTACCGCAATAGAGACGGTAAAAAATACTCTAAGCTAACCGGTGACATAGATATATGCGATACAACTGGTAGTTATCTGGATTCCTTTAATATTGAAATCTGGTTAGATAAGGAAAGATACCCCTATTCCACACCATTGGTGAAAGAACGTTCGACCAAAATTCAACGCCATGAGAATTGGCATATTGATAAAGACGGTTATGTATGCCTCGACATTGAACATGAACTAGAGTATAAAGCAAAAAAAGGTATTCAATTGATTCCTTTTTATCAAGATTGCATCTATCCATTTTTTGCAAATACATTATATAAGATGAGCTTTGGAAAATATGCAAATGGTGAATATGGTCATTTCTTCAAAGGAGTCGTTCAGTTTTACAGGGAAAAACTTCTTTTAAATGATAATTTTTTGATTGTGAAAATCCTAAGGGCAATCTTAGAAAATAAGACACCGGGAAGAAATGAACAATGTATCTGCGCAAGAGAGACGAAATACAAAAAATGTCACTTAAAGGAAGTAGAGTTTCTAAAGAGCCTGTCTACTGAAAGGCTTGAAAAGGATTTGTCGGGTTTTGAAGAAATTTTAAGCCCTAACATAAAAACAGCTACTAAGTGTCACGATTGACCATGCTTTTTTCCACTCTATAAAAGCTACTTTTACTAATGCTAGCTTGTTCACAGGCTCTTCTTATTGGAATATCCATATTTTCGTAAAGGTGCTTTGCATATTGATACTTTTTGAGGGTATCTATCGAAGCTCCTTTGGGCCTCCCCAATAGTTTATTTCTCTTCCGTGCATTCTCCAAGCCTACTTTGGTTCGTTCTCGAATGAGGTTTCTTTCAAATTCGGCAACAGAGGCAAAAATCTGAAGCAGGAATTTTCCATTTGGTGTTGTGGTATCAAACTCCGGTTCGCTCAAACTCTTGAAATGTATTCCTTCTTCATTAAAGGAATCTATAAGCTCGATCATATTTTTTAAGGATCTAAAAATCCGATCGTTCTTGTAGGTAATGACAGTATCCCCTTTTCTGAGGTATCCTATCATTTCCTTTAGGCCATCCCTATCCTGGCGAACCCCACTACCGACATCGGAATATATTTTTTCACAGCCCGCTTTTTTGAGCAAATCTATTTGTGATTTCAATTTTTGGTCTTTGGTCGATACCCTAGCGTACCCAACAGTCATATTTCCGTCCCTTAAAAGGTTAATTTACGAAACTACTAAAAAAGACCAAATATGGGACATTGTGAAAGTAGTTTCTCACTCTTTTCAAACAGTCCCATAAAACCTACGTTTTAAAGGACCGGCAAATTGAAATACTTATACTTAAACAATTTTTTTTGTTTATAGTTTGGGAATTTATTACAAAAAGAATGTTATTAAAGAATCTACTCTCTGTTCTAAACCGACCCACATATCATTTTTTAACTTGTTGATTTATTAAAAGAAAAATATGCTTCTCAACAGTTGTTAGAGGATTTTCTAATTGAGAATTTATATGAAAAATTCTATTCTTTGATTAAATCCTTGACTTCATTTATGGTCAGGCTATGGATTTTATTGCCCATATCAATACTTGATTTATTAAGAATACATTTTATGCCCATTTCCTCTTCTATAAATGGTTTTAACGCTTCCTCATTGTTCAAGGAAATACAATACATCGCTATAAAAACAGAATAAGACGCTTCATCGAGCGGATAGATAAAAAGTTCATCAATTTTCATCCCATTAACTGTTTTTCCCAATAAATAGGCATGTGAGTTTACAACGTTTTTAGCCTCTCTAAATTTCATAATCATTAAATGGTAGTAATAATATGAGTTTGATATTCTTATACTTTAATAGCCAATAATCATTTAGACACTACTATAACTGTAAGTATTTATTTACAATTTAAAGAAGATCTTACGATTTTTAAAACAGTAGTTGAAAATCGACTTATTCTAGCCCAGGGAAATGATTAGCAAAGTCACAGATATTTATGAACCCAACCTTATATCAAACATTTTCACGGAATCAACAATTCATAAAAGGGATTGAATTCAAATGGTCTTAGCCAGGAAAACAGTAAAAAGATATTTTCAAAGAATATTTATAAAATTCCTTCCATCCAACAGTTAGTAAGAAGTACTAAAAAAATCTCACATGAATCATCTACAAGTTCATTTGAGGGCACGATAAAATGCAAAAAGTGACAAACCAAAAAATTACGTGTCTTAAGATTTAATTAACACGTATAAAATTACATTTTTATAAATCCATTCATCGATTACACCCGTATTGGCAACATCCTATCGACGAATGACAACATATTGTTATGGTTTTGACATTTTAATAATATGTTTGAAAATTCTTTGAAATAATGTAATCTAAACATCTATAGCTATGTTTCTTTTGTCAGGTAAATTTAAAATAATCTTTGTATTTTTCGTTGTTTTGCTCGCTTCGGTTCAAAACACTTTAGGGCAAAATTGCTCCGTCAATGCAGGGGTTGCGGAGACCATCTGCGAAAATTCGCCCTTTACCCTATCCGGTTCAGCAACAGGTCTGGTGCAAAGCGGACCAACATGGTCCCAAGTAGCCGGTCCCTCGGCAATAATAGCGGACCCCTCCGATCTCAACACAGCTATCAATGGATTGATAGGGGGAAATGTCTATTCTTTTAGATTGACGGCAACCTGTACCGATGGTACTACTCAGTTCCAAGATGTAGATATTACTGTGGAGCCCATTACGACGGCAGATGCCGGTTTAGACGTGGCCTCATGTCCAGACAATACGGGAAACATATCAATCATAGCAAATACACCTCTCAATCCAGGTGAAACAGGTCTATGGACCATTGATGGTGAAAATAGTGCCGGTGTCACCATAAATTTTCCAAACTCTCCTACATCCACCATAACATTGCCCGAAGGAAGTGCAGGCACCACCACACTAAGATGGACCATCACGGGACCGGATTATGCACCGGGGCAAAACTGTGAATCCTTTGACACCATGACCGTGACCAATTATGGGGGCGAATCACCTGTGGATGCTGGTGCCGACCAAAATCTGGACAACTGTTATACCGTTACCCAGTCTACAACCCTTGATGGTAGTTTTGGCGGAAACAATATCAACGGTCAGGTTGGTACATGGTCCTTTGTAAGTGGACCCAGTACACCTAATTTCGCAAATGTCAACAATAATAGGTCTACAGTTTCCAATCTTATCGAGGGAACTTATGTGTTGCGTTGGACGGTGGTAGGCCCCTGTGCTTCAGGTCAGGATACAGTCACCATTACCGTGGACGAGGCAACCCAGGATATTTCCAATGCAAGTACCCAGGACGGTACAATACGTTTTTGTGACCCTGGTATAACCACGGCGACCTTGGTAGGGTCCCAGCCCCAATTTTCTGGGGAAACTGTACAATGGACACAGACCTCAGGGCCGGCGGCCAGTATTTTAAATCCATCCAACAGCACCACACAGGTTTCTGGATTGGATGGCAGCAGTACGTATGTGTTCACCTATACCATTGCCAATGCCACCACAGGTTGTGATGATTCGGCGAGTACAACCATACGATATTCGACCAATCCAATAACTATAACGGCGAATGGTGGTAATGACATCATTGCCGCATGTGGCCAAACAGAGGTAGATATTCCCTTTACAACTACAGGTAATGGTTCAAATACCTATGCCATAGTAAGCGGACCTGCTTCATCCACTTTGGTCAATTCCAACAATTTTCAAAACACGGGAAGCACTCCATTGAGTATTGATTTTGATGTTGAGGGAACCTATACCGTTTTGTTCCGAAGAGTGGTGAGCGGATCGGTACAAACGGGATGTGATGAAGCTACGGATGCCATCAATGTTACGATTTCACTTACTCCAACAAGCGCCAATGCGGGTACCGGTCAGGTATTGGCCTGTAACGTGACCACAACATCTCTAACTGGAAATACAGTGACCACTGGTAGTTCATTGTGGTCACAGTTAAGTGGCCCGAACACTGCTACTATAGATAGTCCATTCGACCAGACCACTGGTATATCAGGATTGGTACCTGGGGTATATGAATTTCAATATGGTATTTCTGGTGGAAACGTATGTGACCCCGCTGCAGAAGCTACTGTTACGGTAGAGGTCTCTTCAGATGCGCCGATAGTCGTTGACGCAGGTCCTGACCAAGGTTTGGTCTGTTTTGGGGCCCCTATTCAAATGGCTGGGGACGTTCCCACAAACAACTTGGTAGGAACCTGGACCGTGGAAACCGCTCCAGTTGGATCCAGTATTTCATTTGCAGATGCCAATGACCCAAATACATTGATATCTGGATTGGATAATGCCAATGAAACATACATATTTAGATGGACCATAGAAAACCCTAATGACAATACATGTCCCGCACCGGGTTCGGATACTGTAACGGTCACCACAAGTGGAACTCCAGGGCCAACTTTGGCAGATGCTGGGAGTGACCAATGTCTAAACACGGGTACTACAGTGGTAAACCTCGC
>MDTD01144578.1_pt1 | contig 14645 bp, 9 predicted proteins | sample 811221 | NCBI WGS metagenome assembly MDTD01 (sample SAMN05326646, study PRJNA326480) | marine metagenome | isolation source: seawater | place: Pacific Ocean: South West | collected 2011
CACCATTCTGGTTCTGATTCTGGTTCTGGTTCTGATTCTGGTTCTGTTCCTGATTCTGAGTGGAGCCCTGGTTTTGTTCCTGTTCCTGTTCCTGTTCAGTTTCCGCGTTATTATCGTTAGAGTGGCCATTCACTCCGTTATTTCCATTAATATTGGTCCCGCCGTTGCCATTGCCGTTTGAACCACCGTTCACGCCGCCATTGCTGCCGCCGTTACCATTGCCGTTACCGTTATTGCCGGAGCCGTTACCGACATAATTAGTCGGATCATCAGTACGAGTAGTTTCAATTTCCTCATCCCTGGGATCATTGCCATTACCATTACCGTTACCATTGCCGCCTTTCGCGGAGTACAGGGATGAATAGGTAGTAGTATAAGTCGTTACATAAGTAGTATATCCGTTAATATATGAGGAATAAATTTTTGATGACTTGGCTATTTCATTATGAGCAAACTCAAAAGTGTTGTCCGCATTTACCAGATAATCAGTTCCACCGATCAAATCTTCTTCTTCAAGATTTTTTCCCGGAGATATCGCCGGACAGGTAAAAATCTTCAGGCTCTGAGCATACGGCTTAATAGGAGTAAAATCATCAAGCCAGCGGTTTTGGCTGGGATAATATTTATGATCGATCCGGTAGGATTCATAAGATATTGATATCTGACGCAGATTATTAGCGCAGGATGTCTGTTTCGCATATTCCCTGGCACGACCTACAGCCGGCAGTATTATCATCGCCAGGATTGCCAGGATCGCCACACATACCAGCATTTCAATCATTGTAAACCGGAGTCTTCTAACGCGGGAAGACTTGTTTCTTCGTTTTTGTTCTATTTTGCTCATGATACGACTCTGCTAATTTGTTATTATACGACGATACCGGGCCTCAACAAGGGGAAAATTAAAAAAGACAAGTAGGAGAACAGGAAGTTATCTACATATGAGGCATAAAGATAGCAAAGCAGAAATCTCTCTGCTTATTAGAAAAAAACTTTTTCTCGACCATCTGCATAAAAAGCCCCTATTTTAATAAATTCTATAAACAGTATACATTACCATATATGGAAATGCAAGTATAATAATGTTAAATTTGTGTGAAAAACTTTAAATTTTTTCTAAATATGCTAATTTATCATATATGAAAACCCTCAAAAAAAATAGTTAGGAAAAAAATATGGCTCAGAAAAAAAATATGTTGGTCGCCTACCTTTTATGGTTCTTTTTGGGATACCTGGGAATCCACCGTTTCTATTGCGGGCGTGTCGTCACTGGATTAATCTGGCTTTTTACCGGTGGCGTGTTCGGAATAGGCTGGCTTATCGATGTGATTCTCACCTATTTCATGGTTAAAGACAGTTGAGTCAGAAGCAAAAACATGGAATAAGCGGTTAATATATTATCAGCAATGCCTTAAATAGTTGATAATACAAGACGGATTGACTTTACTAATTGCTCAAGGCGTGGTAAATTATATATTGTCATAGATTAATATATAATTAATATGTAAGGAATATATAATATGCCGGATAAGAATATCAATACCGTCAGGGAAATTCCGACTGTTGCGATCGTCGGTCGTCCCAATGTCGGTAAATCAGCGTTGTTTAACGCCATCTTGCGCCGCAGACTGGCAATCGTCCATGAAATGAGCGGAGTCACCCGTGATCGGATCATTGCTCCAGTATCCTGGCAGGGATTTCATTTCCAGCTGGTCGACACCGGCGGACTTGGCACCCTGACTGGCGAGGTCAAACATGTTGACCGCTGGGACAAAGGCATCCGCGCTCAGGTCGACGTCGCAATTGAAGACGCTGACATTCTGGTTTTTGCAGTAAATATTCAGGAAGGGGTCGTCCCTCTTGACATTGAGGTAGCCGACCGTCTCCGCAGCTGCGGCAAACCGGTTTACATGGCCGCCTGCAAAGCTGACAATGAATCTTTTGAAGCCCATCTGGTTGAATTTGCGGAACTCGGTATCGAAAAAATGATCCCGGTATCATCTCTGCACCGACGCGGCATTGACAATCTCCTGACAGAAGTTCTCAGCAGTTGTGAACGCGGCGAGCAGAAGGAATTCCGGCGCGAACATCCATTCGGCATCGCAGTGGTAGGACGCCCGAACGTGGGAAAATCTTCTCTGGTAAATGCACTGCTGGGGGAGGATCGGGTGATGGTAAGTGAAGTAGCCGGCACCACCCGCGACTCAGTCGACGTGGAATTTGAACTTGAGTTCCGCGGCGAAAACCTGCCTGCCGTACTCATCGATACCGCCGGTTTACGCAAACGGGCAAAAGTCGATGGCGCGGTTGAGCGTTTCAGCGTAATGCGAGCACAGGAAGCGGTAGAACGGGCAAGAATGATCCTCTTTGTCGTAGAGGCCGATCCCGCTGGCATGACCGCACAGGACCGCCGTATATCCAGTCTGATCAAGGATTCAGGAAAAGCATGCGTTATTGTCGCCAACAAGTTTGATGAATGTGTCGGGCATAAGGTAAACGAACTGCTGCCGGAAATGCGTTACACTCTGCCGCAGATGGATTACGCCCCGGTTGTTTTTACCAGTGCGTTGAAAAAGAATAACCTTGACCTCCTGCTCGATACCATTGCCGAGGTAATGGCTCAAATGGAGATTCATGTGCCGACCTCCACCGTCAACCGTATCCTGAACGATGCCTTCGAGAGGACCTCTCCTCCGGTTATCGGTAATGCCCCGTTCAAATTTTATTATGCAACAAAAGTATCTTCCGAGCCGCCAAGATTCGTAATGTTTGTCAACCGTCCTAATCTTTGCGCTCCAAACTACAAAGCATATCTTATAAACTGTCTGCGTCAGGCATTTATTTTTACCGGACTGCCAATCATCCTGGACCTGCGTGAGCGCCCCAAGCGCATAACGTCGATAAGGACAAAACGGCCGGTAAAGAAAAAGCCCGCAGCGGTGAATAAGAAAACGGGAAAAAAGACTCGGGGCGGGAAAAAAGATCAAAAAAAATCACGTCGTCGTTGAACCTGACGCGGTTTCCGGCTGTCTGAATTTACTGTGAGTTTGTAATTCCGTAAAAGGTAACCGGAAGGGATAAGTTATGAATTTATTCAACATTCATCATCTCGGAATAAATTTCTTGAATGCGGCAGCTTTATGGCTGGTGCCGATTGTGCTTGTCATAATCAGTATTCTTTACTGGCGGGCCAAAGTTAAACGCAAGACTTTTTTACAGGCGCTGCTGGGACCAAGAGCTGATTCATCCGATTATGTTATCGTTTCACACGGCCGCCGGGCATTGAGGTTCTTTCTTTTTTTCTCGGCTATGATCTGCTTGATAGCAGCTATGGCAAGACCTTTCTGGGGACACCGCATCATTCCTTGCGAAAACCGCAGCCGCGACGTCATGGTACTTTTCGACGTCTCGAAAAGCATGCTGGCCGACGACCTAAAACCGGACCGGCTCGAACACGCAAAATGGCTGGTCAGACAACTTGTCTCTCAATCCAGGGGAGACCGTTTCGGTCTGATCGCGTTTTCCGGTCGCGCCTTCCTGGAGTGCCCATTGACTTCAGACAAAACCAGTTTTTTCAACTATCTTAATGAGTTGGACACCAGTACGATTCCAATTGGCGGCACCAACCTCCAGCTTGCGCTGGAAGATGCCGTAAAAGCCTTCAAGGCAGCGGAAGGAAGTAACCGTGCCGTACTTCTGCTTACCGACGGCGAAGAATTATCCGGTAACAGTTCCGCTGTATTAAGTGCGCTGAAAAGCAAGAACATCCCGTTGTTCGTTGTCGGCATCGGCGATCCGGTAACTCCGGCATTGATTCCGCTTGATCAGAAAGCTGACGGCTCCTATATATATTTAAAGGATAAGCAGGGCAACCCGGTCAAGACCAAACTGAACGAAAAGCAATTGATTTCACTGGCCAAACGCAGCGGCGGCATGTATGTCAGATCAACGACCTCAAATACCGGTCTCGCTCAAGTTTCCGACGCAATCAAAGACCTGGTCCCGAAAGACCTTGAAAAAGGCACTACAACTGAGCCGATAGAACGTTTTTACTGGCCGCTGGCTTTGGCCCTGATACTCTTAAGCCTTTGGTTCGTTATCTCCGAACGCGGCAGTAACGGGAAAAAGCATGGAAAAAGCGCGGCGACTACAGCATTGCTGATTTTCGGCAGCATAATATTACTGCCGGACTCAAAAGCTCAGACTCAAAACACGCCCCCTCTGGGAGAAATCCCACTCAAAGGAAAAGCCGCCAAAGAAGACGATACAAAGAAAAAGCCGGAAATAAGCATCGAAAAGCTGTATAATAAAGGTTTGGATTTACAGAAGAAAAAACAACCTCAAGCCCGGACATTCTACGAAAAGGCTATTTCAAAAGCCGCAAAACGTCCGGACATACGTGAACGCGCTTTCCAGAACATGGGAGTCAATTTCCATAACAAAGCACGCGGCGAGATCCAGAAATCATGGGCTCAGGTCCAGCAGCAGAGTCTGGACGGCGCGTTAAAACAGCTTGATTCCGCCGATCAGCAATTGAATAAAGCGGAGGAACTCTATGTTGAAAGTATGGCCAACGCTGAAATGGCATCTGCCGCAAAACCGGTTAAAGAGATAACCGCCCAACCGGCAAAAAAATATGACACCGGTAAAGAGCATAATGTTGTTCCGGCAAAGGCCAGTAATATCGCAGTCAACCAGCAGATTCTGCTGCGTGACCGTAAAATGGTTGCGGAACTTCGCAAAAAAATCAAAGAGCTGAAGAAAAAACAGGAAGAAGCCCGCAAGAAAACCCAGCAGGCTAAGAAAAAACAGCAGCAGCAGAATAAGCAGCAGCAAAACAAACAAAATCAGAAACAAAATAAGCAACAGAAACAGCAGAACAAGCAGGATCAGAATAAACAGCAACAGAACAAAGATCAGAATAAACAGGATCAAAATAAACAACAGCAGAATAAAGATCAGAACCAACAAAATAAGCAGCAACAGAACAAAGATCAGAATAAACAGGATCAGAAGAAAGATAAACAGAACCAGCAGAACCAGCAGAACAAGCAGGATAATAAACAGCAACAGAATAAAGATAAACAGAATCAGCAAAACAAGCAGGATCAGCAGAAACAGCAGGATCAGAAGCAGGATGCCAAGCAGTCTCTCGATCAGGCTCGCAAAGCGGTTGACGAGTTACAGAAAAAGGCAAAGGACCTGATGCAGAAAAAACTTGAGCAGCAGGCTTCCGAAGCAAAAAAAGAGCTCGACAAAGCAAAGCAGGAGCAGGATAAAAAACAGGGAAACAAGGCTGAAGAGCATATCAAAAAAGCCCTTGAAAAGCTTGAACAAATGAATAAGCAGAATAAGAAAGATAAAAACTCTGACGACAAAAACAAGCAAAAGCAGGACAAGGGCAAGGACAACAAGAAGCAGGACAAAAAAGACCAGCAGAAACAGGGTCAGAATAAACAGCAGGGAAAAATCCCGAAGCAGCAGGCCGCTCAGGCTCAGGGCAAACCTGTCAAAAAGGATATCGACCCCAAACAGGCCCGGGCCATCCTGCGGAAGATGGCTGAAAAAGAAAAGAATCTGCGTGACGCCATCAAAGCTCATCGCAAGCAAATATACAAGAACATAGAAGTTGAAAAGGACTGGTAAGAATAAACCTTACCAGTCATGACGTGAGGGAAAAATGTCTATTGGAGCAGGGAAAAATATGATACGGATTATCGGCTTAATATTATTCGCGTGTTCGCTGACCGTCAGCGCCGCCGCACCCAGAATAACTCTCGATCCGCCAACCGTTGTCGTCGGGGAACCGGCCCAGCTTAAGCTGGAAAGCGACGGCGGCTTTTACCCGAGGATTGTCAGCAAGCCGAGCATTCAGGGCCTTGACTGGGGAGATTCCCCGTCCCGGTCCAGCTCCTATCAATCAATAAACGGCAAAGTCAGTCAAAAATATACCTCTATATATATTTTCCAGGTTTCAAGCGCGGGTGAATACACCATCCCAGCTATGAAGGTTGTTTCCGGCGGAACATCATATACCACTAAGCCAATCTCTTTTAAAGCAATCGGCAGTGGCAATCAACAGGTTTCAGTCAACAACCAGAAAGCGGAACTTAAGGATTTGTTGTACGGGAAAGCCGAATACACAAATGATAGCAAAACAGCCTATGTCGGAGAGGAAATTCCACTCCAACTGCGTCTTTATGTTTATCGCGGCATGGATATTGAGCTGAGTTGGCCTCAAATGCAAATTAACAATGCGTTGTTCAGCGATTTCAGCGCAAAAAACAAACAAAACAGAAATTTTGATCAGCCTTCCCGACCCAAACTTGAAGAGGTCAACGGAAAAATTTACGACGTATATATATTTAACACCGCCTTCAGAATGCTTACCCCGGGAAATGTCAAAGGAAATGCTGATATTACCGTCAGAATAAAAGTTCACCAGCGCAAAACCAGACGTTCCAGCTGGGATGATGACTTTTTCGGAGGAATGTCATTTGCCCCGAGATATCGGGTCATGAATAAGAAAGTCCAGATCAAATTGCCATCAATGACCGTTAAAGAGCTGCCGGAAGCCCCCAAAGGAGCTGAATTTCTTGGTCTGGTCGGCATATGGGATGTCCAGTATTCATTGTCCACCGACAAACTTAAGGTTGGTGAACCGGTTACCTTCAAAATCAAAATCAAAGGACAAGGCGGCCTTGAGTCACTTGAAGCGCCTAAAATAGATTTGCCCGGATTCAGGGTTTATCCGCCGGAGATCAAACAAAGCACATCCCCGTCCGGCAATCAGGAAGCCACAATCAGCTATATGTTGTTCCCGCGCAAACCCGGGGAAGAAAAACTGACCATGAACGTTTCCACCTTCTCTAGCGTCCGGGAAAAATATCTTACCCATAAGTTTGAGCGTGAACTGGCGGTTGCTCCAGGCGAGGAACAGGTAGCTGGAAAAACCGTTTATTCACAGAATAACGGCAACAAGAGCCAATCAAACGGCAAAGCTGTGGAAGAACCCTCAATCGCTTCGAAAAAACCGGTCGGCATTCTGCATTTGAAAAAGAAAACCTCAGGGCCGGTTGAGGTTCCGTTATACCTGAATTATCTCTGGTGGTACGTATTGCTGTTGATCGGCGGACCGCTGATCTGGCTGCTGAATGAGCTGCGTATAATGCGCCAAAAGACCCTCGACGGAGATGAATCGATGCGCCGTCGGCGCAGCGCCCAGACCAACCGCAGCAAAGTGTTAAAAGCCCTGCATAAGGCAACGGACGATCAACTTGACGACACGGTCAACAGTATTGTTGTACCACACCTGAATGACCTGATGGGATATCCGCCGGGAACCACGGCAACAGAACTGGCTGATAAAGTCGATGACGGAGAACTGGCAAAATGCCTCAAGAGTTCCGGGAATTCATCTTATATGCCGGGAGCGGTCAGCATGGACAGCAAAGAGTTGCGGAAGAAGCTTATTAAAGTGGTAAAAAGGCTCAGCATATTCCTGTTACTGACTTTTATCTCTTTTAATTCAATCGCAGCCGATAAAGTCAAAAAAGTCGAACCGGTGAACAGCAATTCGGAAGCCTTGACCGCTTATGAAGGCGGGGAATTCAAGCGTGCCGCCGCCTGGTATCGTAATAAAATCGATCAGTACGCACCGGATGCCGCATTGCTTTACAATCTTGGCAACTGTTACTACCAGATGAATGAAATGCCGGCCGCTCTGCTCTGCTTTGAACGTGCCAGACTGCTTGAACCGGGCGATTCCGATATTATTGAAAACCTGAACCGTACCCGCGAACAGCTATTCCAGAAGCCGGTCGGGGTAATCAAGGACCCGAAAGACCTGATGCTGCGCGTCAGCGACAGTCTGCGTCCGGATCAATGGCTGCTGGTGGCCGCTATCGGCTGGTTCGCGCTGTGCCTGGCAATTACTTTCAGACGGAAATACAACCGCAATAAACTGACTATCATGCTTATTGTCACAGTCCTGACAATTGTTCTCGGACTGCTGGCTTCAAGTCAGGAATTCGGTTCGCTTTACAACGACCAGAACGCGATAATCCTCGAAGAAGGCGCAAAAGTCTATTCGCTGCCGTCTCTGGAGAATGGAAAAGTAGTCGAACGCCTTCGCGGCGGCGACCGTGTCGAAATGGTCGAACAGCGCGTCAAATGGGCGTTGATCCGTAAAAACGGCACCGAAGGCTGGATCAAAGCCGACGCCCTCGCCAAAATCGCCCCCGGCGGCAAACTCCCGCCATTGTGAGAATGAATAAATAGGACCTATAAGTCATATATGTCCTATAGCATTGACATAAAAAAAAGCGGAGCCGGGGATGGCTCCGCTTGATTGAGTAAGCGATGATTATGCTTTGATATCGTGTTCCATGCCGAGCGAGGCGTTGAACTTGTTAAAAGCACTCATACAGGCGGCAACTTCGATCGCCGCGGTGATTTCCTCATCAGTGATACCGGCTTCGAGCGCCATCGCACGATGGGCGTCGAGGCAGTAGCCGCAGCCGTTGACCGCGCTGACCGCGATGCAGATGAGTTCCTTGGTCTTGGCATCAAGACCTTTGCCGGATACATCGGCCAGTTTCAGAAGGGTTTCCAGGAAGTCGCCATTACGGCCCATTGCCTGGAAGACGTTCGGGATATTACCGAATTTCTTTTCAATCCCGGCTTGAATTTCCTGAGCTTTTTCATCACCGGTTTTATTATACAATTTTACGCTAGCCATTTTTCATTCCTCCTTTTTGGTTCCAAAAAAACGGGCTTATAATGAATATATCCCTGAAACTGGCAAGTGCAAGCGTTTTAGCGGAGCGGAAACATTTTTAACGGAAAAACAATTATTCAGACAGCCAGGATCAAAGTATCTCATACAAAAGCACAGCACTATGGAAGCTACTCAAACGCTCAACGTCATTGAAAAAATTGCTCCACGCATTTTTCAATGACATCGCTTTTCGAAAGTGGTATTATTTGACGCGCAATTTATTGCGCAACGTTCCGTCCGTTGAAGACGGGCGGCCAACGCTCCTGCGTTGAATCCAGGCCGGGCACGGCCCGGTGCGATATAAATTTTTATCTATCAGAACATTCTATTCCGGTTTATTGGCGGAACCGCGCCGGTATCCCTGCAAATCAAGCCAGACGCCGGTAAAGCCAATGGCAAGAATCTGTTCAGTCAGCTCCAGATGCATAGCAGCGGCAGCGGCAATCTGTTCGGGAGGAAGCTCCAGGCGTACCGCGGTTCCGGCAAGCCGCGCTCTGCCGCCGGTAAAACCGTATTCTCGCAGTACATTCTCCGCCGCGTCGATCCGTTTCAAGTTTTCCGCATCCAGGGCTCGTCCCGTCGGAACTCTTGAAGCCAGACACGCGGAAGCGGGACGGTTCCAGTTCTGATTTCCCATCTTTCGGGATAGTTCACGAACATCATGTTTATTCATGCCGGCATCCGAGAGCGGGTGCTTGATACCCAACTCCTCACACGCCTTGAGCCCGGGACGGCAATCACCAAAGTCATCGAGATTGGTGCCATCGCAAAGGATGTCGAAACCGTGGGATTTGGCAATATTCAGCGCTTTCCCGAATATCGCTTTTTTGCAATGGTAACAACGTTCTGGATCGTTTACCGCGACTTCCTCGAGCGCCAGCGGATCGAAATCGGCGACCACAAAATTGAATTTATGCTTTGCGGCCCACCTCAATGCGAAATCACGCTCCGCCTGAGGAGTGAAGACCGAGTCGGCGAAGATCAACAGGACATTTTCCGGCCCCAGGACCTCAAGTGCGACTGAAGCCAACAAAGTGCTGTCGGTACCGCCTGAAAAAGCGACCGCGACCTTACCATATTGTTTAAGGATATCATTAAGTTTCTCTGCCATAAAAACAGCTCCATTAGTTTTTTATTAACATAAGGAACTTTAGCATGAAAGAGAAAAAATGCGAAAATTAAATTCAGATTTTTTCAACCGGAATCATTTTCCGGATTTCTCGATCCCATTGACAAAATCACCTGTAACAGCAAGGAACCATTTTTTCCCGGCATCATCAGACATCAGGATAGCCGGATTGTGCGGTTTGATGTTTCTATCCCACCTTCCTTTGCCAGGATTGAGATTTATTTTATCCTCCGGCCATTTTTTATGGTACGCTTCAAGCGACGCTTTATCGAGTTGATTCAGGTAATTGATGTAGTAAACAAACAGTCGGCTTTCCCGATCAATTGAAACTTTGTGATACCAGCACCCGTACATAGCGCGAAACGGCATAACCAGTATTTGCTGAGGCAGCCATTTTCCGTCGGAAGTTTTTTTGTTATATGCCAAAGCAAACCGATAACCATAACCGGCCCATCTGGAAACAACATGAATGTTATCCCATTTGTCACAGTTAATACTTGGATAGGTATATGAACCTTCACGGGTTTTCCTTTTCTTAACTCCAAACTCAATCCCTTTAGTCCATCCTTCTACTGAATCCGGCTTGAGTGAACGCACATAGGTGGACGGATGATGATGAGTCCCGAGAATGGCATGCAGGTACCCCTTGCTGTCAACCGTTATTACCGGAAGACAGTGATTATCAGCCTTGTCCGTATAAGTATTACTGACTCCTACCATATACGGTTTTGAAACCTTACCTGTCTTCCGTTCATACGTGGCGGCGTAATGGGTATTCCCCATCTTATTGACCGATTTGTTGACGGTCCATATGACATGTACTTTATCGCCAACCGAGACCAGAAAATTACCATCACCCGAGTGCGGCGGACAGGTTGCGGCATCTTTAGCAATTATGACAGGTTTGGAAAAGCGAAGCGTTCCATCAGCGTTTTTTTCCGGCAGAATTACAGCCAACTCGCCTTTAGGCCGGTTGCGAATGGAGTAAAAAATCAAAGCCGGAGGGTATTTCTTCATATTGAAAGTATCGTTTACCTCGATACTGCCAAATTCCAGATACGGCATTTGGTATACGGTCCATGTCCGACAGTTGTCTTTCGAATGGAGCAGCAACATTTTATGCAGGTTGGAACGCCCGGTACCCAACAGCAGATAGGCATCGCCATCCTTATCAAAAGAGATTCGCCGGTTACCAAACTCGTCAAGTTTGACATATCCATTCCATTTTGGATATTTTTTCCGGATTGCAGAAACAAAGTCAAGTTTTATCCATTTACCGTTGTCATCAAGAGTCTGGATTACCGGATCTTTTTGATTATCGTTAATAATATAAGGCCGGTTCTTGAGATCAAAACTAATGGTTCCCGGTTTAAACTTGGGGTTATAGCCGAAAAGCTCCTTTTCATTCTGATAATATTTCTGATGCCTGATCGGAGCATATGCTCTGACACCATTTTTTGTCTCACTGCCATCTGCCGCGGTAATTCCAACTGAACTTACAATCAAACCGGCGAAAAAAAACTGCTTAATCAATTTTGAACTCCTTTACTTGGATTTTTTAATCTCTTTGACGACTCTGAATCCTACCCAGTCAAGCTGTATCAGGGGATAGACAATATGATAACGGCAAGCGCTTCTCAAATTAAAGCCGTATTTACCCCCGAAACGGTCATCAATCCAACTGCCGCCGCGAATTACGGGGCCGGAAACTTTGACTTTGTTGACTAAAGGGTCTTTGACAGGCAAATCGGAGCGGCAGGGAATATAATAGTCCTCGCAATATTCCCAGACATTTCCATGCATGTCGTATATTCCCAACCCGTTGGGCACGAGTTGCCCGACCGGCTTTGTTCCGGCGGCATTATTTTTAAACCAGCCATACTTCGGCAGGATACTTGTATCATCGCCAAAATAATAATCTGTGAAGGTTCCGGCTTTACAGGCATACTCCCACTCCGCCTCGGTCGGCAGGCGATATACGCACTTTTCTTTTTGGGACAGCCATCGGCAAAATTCCCGTGCATCGTTAACCGTGATCATAACAACCGGATGATCTCCAGTCTGGGGAATTTCAGGATTTTTCCAGGTCCGGTCATCTCCCGGCAGAAATTTTCCGCCGCACCAGTTATATATAGTCTTTTTATCTTTAGTACGTTCAAATTCCGTCTTATGGCCAGTCGCCTTGACAAACGCTTCAAAATCCTTGACCCTTACCGGGTATTTTCCTATTAAAAAGTCATTTCCAATCTCGACCGGACGTAACGGCATCTCATCTTTTACGCCGTTAAGACTGCCCATAACATAGGAACCGGCAGGTACTGTAACCATCGGCATTCCGATCGAGTTAATTTTTGTATCGCGGGAAACCAGTTTTTTCTTTATACCACGACTGAAATCCGGCGTCAATGCCAGCCTGAAAGAATTCCCTCCATCATTAGTGACAAGCATAACCGGATCATTATTCTTCACTTTCATGTAGAAATGTCCGTTTGGAGCGTCAAAAGTTCCCTTTGCAAAGATTTTATGTTCCGGCCACTTCTTGTCATAAACTTTCGACTCGTCTTTTCTAAGCTCATTTCCATAATATGAATAATTTATGAAAACCCGGCCCAATAAATCCTGTGACATCTTATGATAATAACAGCTGTATAGGGTTTTGAATGGTTCCACCAGTTTTTTCTGAGGGAGCCAGTCCCGACCGGCGGGCTTTTTCATATATACGAGATAGTTCTTATAGCCGTCTCCGGCCCAACGTGCGGTCAGGTGCAGATTGTCAAAACGGTCGCAAAGAATTCCGATATAGGTATAAGAACCCTCGGCCATCTTTGTTTTCATATATCCAAGAGATTCGGGCTTCGTCCACTCCGTCACATCATAAGGTTTGGCTGACCGCATATAAATAAACGGATCATGGTGGGAGCCCAGGAGAACATGAATAAATCCTTTTGAGTCCATGCAGATCGCGGGCAGATTATGAGGATCAGGCTTACCGTGACCGTTATTTCCGATATAAACAGGAAATGAGCAGCGTTTTGTATTATGGTCATACACGGAAATATACTGTGGCGTCCCCTCTTTACCCGGCTTAAGGTCAGAACCGGCAAAAATAATATAAGTCTTTCCCGGCACAGTTACGGTGAAATTGCCGCCGCCGGAGTGAGTCGGGACCATCAACGCGTTTTCAGCGACCTGAACCGCCCCCCCAAGCTTTAGACCCATCTTAAACTTTTCCGGTTTAAGAATATACAGACTTTTTCCGTTAAATATTGACAAGACCGGAGGTTGAGGTAGACGTTGAGTTGGAGGTCTGTTTTCAAGTTTTACATACCAGCGCCCGAATTTGTCCGGCAACTGGTATATTTTCCAGTTTCGACATTTATCCCGGGAATACAACAGCAAAGCTTTAGGCCTTGTATTCCTGGATATCATTACATGCATATATGCATCACCATTCTTATCGAAAACTATTCTTTCCTCGGCAAAAGGGCCATTATGCATTTGCCCGTTCCACTGCGGATAAGCTTTTTTTATGAATGGTTTGAAGTCAATTTTTATCCATTTCCTAGCTTGATCGAGCGTATGTATAAATCCCGCCCCGTCCCGGATATAAGGCCGGTTCTGCTGATCGAATGAGACAAGATTGGGATGGTACTGCGGATTATATCCCGCTTGTTCGCGTTCGCCGCAATAATATTTACGATGAATAAATGGAGCGTATATGTCAGCTCCGGCCTTGACCTCAGGCTGGGAAAAGCCGGAAACGGGAATCGCAAGCAGCGTTGCGAGACACAAATATTTTGTTAAAGTCATTAATATATATCCAGTCAAAAATAGTTAATCTAAAGTTGTGCGGCTCAATAGAACGGTTTGCGGTCCCAGCCTGACGATGTTGCGACAATCTTCCACCATGGCCAGATAGAAGTATTGTGTAAATAGAATATTTTTGACCGGTCAGTCATTACTGAACCGTTTCCATACAGAATATTCAGCCCTTCCGGAGCATGAGTTGTATTCAAGCCCCCGATGCCATAGCCATAGTCCAACGATACTGCCGTATTACACAGGTCGGATAGGATCGCCCGCTCATTCATGTGAATTATTTTGACGTAAGAGCTGTTGGAAGGGCCGTCAACTGCACGCATAATTTTTGACTCTCCGGAAGAAGCACTGCGCATCCCACGCATTTTGTAACCCATTGCATGCCAGGCATTGGAAACATAGTTCTTTACATCGAAGCGCCCTTTTGCGGTTGGACAGAAGAAAACCTTGTAATCTTTTATATAACCCTGATCACGAATCAACCCCCAGTAATAGTAGGTAAAAACGCCACCCGGCGTTGACTGCATTTGAGTCAGATAGCGATCATTGGTATTTGACGGATCACGGGGAAACGGCGGCAGATAGTCATCAAAATCTGAAGTATACAGAGCGCTTCCGGTTCCCATTTGTTTAAGATTGTTTACACAGGTAATCATTTTTGCTTTGATCCTGGCCTTGTTCAAAGCAGGCAGCAGCATAGATGCAAGAATTGCAATGATTGCAATTACCACTAGAAGCTCGATTAGTGTAAAAAACTTTTTCATTTTTCAACTCCTTGTTATTTATATCTCAGTAACCTACTGATATTACTTCTGATTTATATATTTTTTTCAGGATTGGAACGGAATTGCCGCTTTCCATACGGTCAATAAGATAATTTGCCGCATCACGAGCCATTTCCTCCAGCGGCATTTTGAC
>MDTD01193704.1_pt1 | contig 14645 bp, 6 predicted proteins | sample 811221 | NCBI WGS metagenome assembly MDTD01 (sample SAMN05326646, study PRJNA326480) | marine metagenome | isolation source: seawater | place: Pacific Ocean: South West | collected 2011
CTTCCAAACTTGAATGGAACTCAAAACTTCTTCGCAACGTTGCTCCAATCCACAACAGGTTCGGTCTTACCAAATCTTTTGACATTGTTGTTGAAAGAATTGAGAGGTGTTACCTTTGGTAATCAGAATCAACATGACTTGGGGTTGTTGCTGATTGGATTCTTCCACGATATCGATTTGTGGGGGCCTGCGGCGGATGAAACAGGTTCATTCATCCCAAACAAGGTTGCAGCCATTGCCTCCAATCCGGGCCGTTGGTTAACGGGTCCGGGAACGACAGGTTCGGATGGCTGGCCATTCAATGAGGCTCAACTTGAGAATGTCATCATTGGCGGTATTCGTGTGGGCTGTGTCATAATGTCCTCAAAGTTAACGTACCTTGATCACACAAACAGCGGTGATGATTACATCGAGATTACACTGCAAGCCACATCACCTTCACTCTCATTGGAAATTGGGAAAAAGGCGAACGGAGATTTTGGCATATGGATCAATGGTGGAGAATTGCTAAATTATGGAGCACATCCAAACAACCCCAACATCATCATGGGAATTGATATTGGAGTTAGCGCAGCTTGTTTGTTCAATCTTATTGGAACATTTTCGATCGAACCAGCAGTTTCGCTTCATGTTCTTTCCAGTGAACCATTTGCAGATGAATCGACATTGCGTCTCAAACCAGGACTATCTGCTTCATGGAATCTCAACGATGGATTCATTTTCGAAGCAACTACAGATGTTTTTGATGATAATAAAATCACTCACGCGGGTCCACAAGGAAGTACCAAAGGATTTTGGATTCGTTATGAATCAAATGTGAATCAACACTGGAAAGGAATGCCTGATCTTGGTGATTTAATTGCAGGGGCCCTTGATGTTGCTCTAGGATTCGTTGAAGGAGTGCAAAGTGTCCAGGAATGGCTTAACACCCCTCTCTTGTATTCAACTACCGTGACATCTAATCCTCGAGCAAATCTGCCTGACTGGTATGATCCAACCAACTTTACTGTGCATGATGAGGTCATTGAAGCACTGCAGGAAGTGAGCACTCCAGGAAAAATTGCCGTAGCGTTGGGATTGATGACTGAAAGTTCATCGACATACGCATTTGAAGATGTATTGAATGTGTTTAGTGGTTGGAAGGCAGACCCACTAGGAATAATACTTGATGGATTATTTTCATTGATAGAATCAGGAATTGGGGGTGACGGAGAACTTCCAATTTATCAAAAGACGGAAGGGGCATTCCGATTTACCATAAAATTGGTTGATAGTAACCCAGTCCCCGGCCAATCTACATTCGGCGTAGCAATTGAATTTGAGGAGCCTCCTGAGATCGAAATGGGTAATCTGCGACTCCAGTTGTTTACTGATGACCCGCATACATGGGTGAATGCAAACAATTCGGGAACAGCAAAGAATTATCATACCGGTGTTGCATTTTTCTTCGCTGATTGGGAGATGAAACAAAACCCCATTGATCCTCCATTGATTACCCCTAACCTTTCCATTGAGTTAGGGGGAATCGGACTAAGATTGTACAGGAGTAACCGTAAACCCTTGCTTGAAAAATTCCTATTGTTGAATCAACTTGAAATGGCATTCTGTGTAGATGTTAACATTCATCCAACAAGTTCAATTGAATTTGGTGGGTTATTGGTTTTGGATGATTTCGGTATTGAACTGGGTGGAGGCGATGAAGACGGCGGAAACGGCATGGCTAAGGGCCTTTTGTCGGGCGGTGATGATGGAAAGGATGCGGTCAAACCCATCTTTGACATCATGCTCTCCAAGTACCACACGAATCCGTTTGACCTGTCGATTCGTGGCGGAACAGAATTCTGGTTCCCCATCAACAAACAGTTTGGTCCTGTGAACGTAATCGAGGCGGGCGTACGCTACAGTGAAGACAACAGCGGGAAGTACGTCAATCCCCACCGGCTGTCCATTTTGCTTGATGCGAAAGCAGAGATTTCTGGATTCCAGGCTGCCTGTGATGATTTGGGCGTGAACATCCCCATCCTGCGGCCGTTCGATTTCCAAGATTGGGGCTTTGAGCTCAAAAAATTGGGCATCAAGATGGACAAGGACAAACTCAAGATTGCCGGTGCGCTCGCCAAGCGGGACGAATTGGCGTTGTTTGCTAATCCAATCAATCCGAACAATTTGCCATCGGGGACTATTGAAACCACGCTGCCAGCAAACAGCAAGGTCTTCATCAACGGTCAATGGGAAGATGCGACATGGGCGCTGCCTTATGTCGAGTACCAAGGCTTGTGCAGCATCGTCACCCCCACGTTCGGGCTCTCTGCCGTAGGGGCCTTCGCCCGTGTGCCCAAACCAGACGGAACTGGATTCGTTTCCTGTTTCATCATCGCTGCTTTGGACATGCCCATCGGCGGTCCACCGTTCTTCTTCGTCAACGGCTTGCTCGGTGGTTTGGGCCTCAACAGGGATTTGGTTCTGCCCAGCATTGACGAAGTTGAAAACCATCTCCTCATCGATGCCTTAGGTGGATTTTCGGACCCGCTCGCTGCTCTGAGCAACATCAAACCGCAATTCCCCGTCAAGTACGGGTCGTTCTGGTTCGCCCTTGGCTTGAAATTCAAGACCGTTGAAATCATGGAAACTCGAGCGGTCCTCTTTGCAAGATTTGGCGATGATTTCACCATCGGGTTACTGGGTCTTTCAACGATGGACCTGCCCAAGCCATCGAAGCGAATCGCTCACATCGAGCTCGCCCTCATGGCGTATTACGACAGCGGTGAAAACCTCCTGTGGGTCCAGGCCCAACTGACAGATGATTCTTATCTCTTCGATGAATCTTGTCGGCTGACCGGTGGTTTCGCCCTCGTCACTTGGTTCAACACCGGTGAGTTTGTCATCAGCCTGGGTGGATATCACCCGCAGTTCAACGCTCCCGATTATTACCCGGTCGTCCCACGCCTCGGGTTCAATTGGAAACCGACCAACACCCTCACCGTCAAGGGTGGTGTCTACTTCACCTTGTGCAGCCGTGCCGTTATGCTTGGTGGGCGTTTGGACGCTTCGTTTGAGAAGGGGAAGATTCGGGCGGCCTTCGTCGCAGGGATGGACGCGTTGGTTGAGTTCGATCCCTTCTTCTACATGCTTGACCTCTATATCAACCTCAGCGTTCGGGTTGGGAAACTGAAAGCTGGCATTGGGGCTGACCTTCACATCGAAGGTCCCAAGATGAACGGGTTGGCAGAACTTGAGGTTCTTTTTGTCAAATTCAAGGTGAAATTCGGTCAAGATTCCTCGGCACCCCCTCAACTAAACCTCAAGGAATTCGTTCACAAGCACATTCGGCAACTCCCATCATCCGACCCTCAAATGCAAGTTTCCTCTTGGTTGAATTCCAACGATGCCCACACCACCACGATGGTGGAGGGCATCATTCGTTCAAAGGAACAAGACGAAGCGGACATGGGTACATTGGCCAATCCATACCTTGTGGGTCCTGAATTTGCCATGTCCATCTCCAGCAAATTCCCGAGCACGACAGCGATCTTCCTCGGTGGTTTGCGAACCCAAGGCAAGGACCCCAAGGGGGTTGTTCGAGGGGCTCAGTCCATGGTGCTCTATCCGGTCAACAAATCCTCAATAAGCCCTCACACGCACATCCGGTTAATCGACCGGTTGACCGGTGTCGAACTTACGAATGTTCAGGGTCTCGATTACATCCCAACGCTTGGCGGCTTCGCGCCGTCCACGTGGTCATTAGCAGGAAAAACATCGACAGAAGCTGCTCGCTTCTTCATGAACGGCGGTACCGTGAAAGCCTCGTCCATGTTTGAAGATGGTGGACAATGCATCGCTTTTGAAGGCAACATTGAGCCCTGCGAAACCGACATGCATCTTCCGCTTGAGGAGGACGATGGTGGGTTGAGCAACATGATCGGTGGTCTCGAAGACATCGTCATCGACCGGGAGCGGCTCCCAATCAGTCGGATGGAATCAATTTTAACCGATGAAAAAGTGTCAAGAAACGCCAAACTGTTCAAGGGAGAAGTGGAAAAACAAGGCAGTTTTAGGAAGATAGACGGCACCAAAGGCGAAGGGAAAAGTGGGGTGAGAAAATGACCGGCAAACCCATCACCATGCGGCGTATTCGCCGAATGCGAGCCGAACCTCGCATGGTGTCATTGGCCGGGTTGAGAGACACTGATGGAGGTGGCAACGAAATTGACATCATTGACGATGACTCGCACGACGAGACCGTTTTTGAAGAGCCCAAGGTCTTGAGGTCCGTGTTGATGCGGGCCGAAGCAGAATCGGACCAGACCAACCTTGGCCATACCACGGTGAGGACAATAAAGGCCGCTGAGGAGGCGCCGCGCATTCTCCCTCCCTCCATCGCACGTGGCGACTCAACAAGCACACTCAAAGGAGGCGTTCGAGGGCAAATGAAGCAACGTCATTCAACCGTGAACAACCCTCCATCCGCCATCACCGAAGCGGCTGCATTGAAACAGATGTCCTCGCAACTGTTGAGCGAGGGCCTGGTTTTGGAGTCTGGACGCTCGACGGTTGTCAAACTGCATCAACACGACTTGCGAACGTTCACCCTTCATCATCGTGGGACACAAGGGATGCGTGTTGCAGCCTACAACGATGCTGGACAACCGCTTCTTGATGTTGATCTTCTGGCCACAGAAGAACAACAATCCATCGTGCTTCCTGTGAAGTCGGATTACCTTGTGGTCTTCGGATACGGTGGAGATGAGGCACTTTACGAGATGGATTCACCGGATGCAGGGGCCATCTCACTTCATCACTCGACCGATGATACCGCAGGAGCAGGTTTCCATCCGAGAACTCGCCTCGTATCGACACCGGTTGGATACGTCTGCAGAGGCGGCATGGTCAGTCTCAGTTCCACCGGTCTTGAGGATCGACCATGGATTGCCGCCGTTGAGGCCCTCAAGACGACCAAAGAAGCGGTGTTCCACACCTCATCGAACATCTCGACCTTTGCCATCGTGCACGCTCATGACGACCCTCCCTTCATCGAGGGCAACGGTGTTGATTTCATTTCAGATGCCTCCGTGATTCAAGGGACGTCGCTTTCAATCTCTATTTGGGCTGTAAAGCGGCCAACAGATTCCTCTCTTTGCACAATTTCAACATCTTTCGTTGAGTCCGGTTCCTTGCATTCCATGGTGGCTCTTGCGGGACACCATCAGGAGTGGGTGGAATTTTTCAAATCAAGGGACTGGACGACCATCATTGAGGAAGGGGCCATCTGCGGCCACGGAGAATCCATCCTTCACCTCTCGGTAGGGGATGAACAGGTTCAACTCAAGCGGGTTGAGGACGTTGCTCCAAATCTGAAGAAGACCCGCAATCGTCCGTTTCAAGGCCCTAGGTTCAACCTTGGTACGCTCGTTGCGGGTGACGCTGTCAAAAAGGACCTCTCGAAGTACGCCGCCGATAAAGAGCAGGATGCCATGGTGTTCTCCATGTTGAGCGGACCGAAGAACGCCTCTGTTTCCAAGGACGGAGTTATGAATTTCACGCCTCAAAAAGAAGACATTGGCCTCTTCGAAATCGTCGTTCAAGTTTCGGATTCTGGCGGAACAGGAGGCACTGCAATGTTCCACGGAATGGTGGTTGACGAAAACGCACGACCGTATTGGGTGGGTGGTGAATAAGATGCCAGCCAACAACCCTCCCCTTCCTCCACCTGTTGGAGAATACCGTTTGTTTGACCGTGTTTTGGGTCCTCTCAGAGCGGGTAAGTACAAACTGGAAATTGAGCAGAAGGTTGGTTCAGACGAAGGAAAAGTATCCCGCTTTTTCAATGTCACAGGCCCAAGATGGGGGCTTGAGGCAGCAGAAGTCCATGCGGTCTATCCCCCGCGGAACGAACAGGATGCACCGACCAACAGTCACATTCCCTTCATCACATTGCAGCGGCGCTCACTTCCATGGGAGCGGGATCTTTTCCTCTCGAATGAAACCGTCCAGCAATACACGAGTGACAACCAAATGACAACAGAAGCCCGAAAATATCCGTGGATGGCTCTCCTCATTTTTACAGAGAACGAGTTGACCAACGGCGGCCAACTTGGAGTGTTCAAAGGTGATGAAGGGCTCTGTTTGGTTGATGCAAAGGGTTCAATTCCCGGCGTGTTTGCCCACTGGAGCCAGACAAAACGAGACAGCTTTGACATGCCTTCAAGCATGAATGGATTGACCGTTGATGCGATACGCGTCAAGACCACTACCCTCCGCTCGGTAGCACCAACCCTTGAGGAAATTCTCTTGCTTGCACATGCCCGCCAAGTGAATCCGCAAGACAAAGAACAGTGCGGCTCAGATGAGGACGGTTGGTTCGCCGTGATCCTCGGAAATCGGGTCCTCAAACCCGACGAAAAATACCATGCATGCTTGGTTTCGCTTGAAGGTCGCCTCTCTGAAAACATCCTTCCAACCAACCCTGCGCTGGTTCAAATCTCCCCGAAAGCCGCCAATCCAAGCAAGGCAACATCGATGTTGATGGCCGGCTTTGGTCTCCCTTCAATCAAAGAAAAAACACCGGAAAAAGGTGGAGGTGGTGCCGTTACACGTCCATCAGTTCAAACTTTTACCAATCTCGTGTTACTGCATCATTGGACCTTCAACAGTTCCCAAACCAACGGTGATTTCCAATCTCGCATGGAACGACTCAACGTCCGAGTACAATCCTCAACAAGGTCCAACATCAAGGCAGGGGATATTGTTCCACTGAGCGACGTTGATGTTAGCAGGGACACCATCGAGCCCATGCTCCTCGGTACGGATTCGGTTCCAGGTTTGACGGCTAACAGTTACCTCTCGACCACCATGCACGGTTCGGACGGTTTGGAGGAGGACGTCCTCTATCGGAGCCCGCTCGTAGCCTACTCAGAACAGCGAGTGGTGCGCGATGAGCCCTACCCCAACTCGGACGCAGCCCTTGCGGTTATTGAGGAACTTGGCATCTGGGATATTTCGCATGCATCGGCCTTCGAACTCGGACGTCTGCTGGCTCTCGGCGACGGAAAATTCACCAAGGCGATGAAGTCATGGGTTGCTAACGACATCAAAAAAGAACAACAGGCTGATGTAGAAGCAAAAATAGAGGCGAAAGGGTTCACTGTGTCAAACTTAAACGAACGTCTTCAGTCAATCAAGCAGCACTCAACGGTTCGTAAAGTCCGTGATTCAAGAATTGACACAAGTAGGCACAAATCACCGCAAGAGTCCAAGACTACGAAATCAACAGATTTGGAAATGGAGTACACCGGCCATGCCCTGGGAGGAGGTGGTTCTTCTGGTCGTTGAACAAGAAGTTGCTCAATTACGCGATCAGTACCTTGAGGTCGCTGTTCCAGATTTGAATGCTTGGCGCAATCAAATCCAAACGCTAAACTCGTTTTTCGCAGGCAATGAAGCCAAGTCCCAAGCGATGCGATGGCTCACTCGACTTCGTTTGCTCGAGGCTGTTCCTTTCCAATACTTGGTGCCGGCAGAGGAAATGTTACCCACCGAGACGATTCGATTTTTCCACATCGATCGGAACTGGGTTGACGCGCTCATTGACGGTGCGATGAGTGTCACCCTCACCTCCACCCGCGAGAAACAATGGTTACTCAAAGACGATGACGGAGAAACCCATTACACCACCATCATGAACGAACTTGACACGGCGGAGAACCTCGCCGATGCTTACAGAAATTTCGTCACTATGCAATCAAATGCCTCCACGGCAACAAAGCAAGCCGGTGGGCGCCTGACCGGGTTTTTGTTCAGAAGTTCCCTCGTTCGAGATTTCCCTGGTATAGAGGTGCAGGGATACCGAAGTGAAAGTGGCAATCCCTGGATGGCTGAAAAACAAGTCAGTCTGCACCGTTTTGCTCGGCTTTCTGACACCGTGATCATGGTCGTGTTCAACGGCTGTCCGACCCATGTGCGTTTCCAAGAACCCGCCGAGGGCATCCGTCTTGGTGTTGATGGAGACGAAAACCAATTCGAACTCAAACTCAAACAAGCCGATGGAACGCTCGTCCCCCCGTCTTCTTCATCGAGCATCAACATAAGAAAAAGGGACTCTGCGGACCGCTCTGTCTTGGATGTCCTTGGAATGTACAAGTCATTGAAGAACAAAATTTCGTCTGGTGTACTGGACACATCGTTTACCGACCAAGAGAGTGCACTCATTGCAACCCAGATGTTGCAATACCCCTACCAGCAAGATTTCGTGCCGTACACCCAAATGGAATCGGTCGAATCACCCCATCCGCACAAAGGTGCGCTGAATTGGGGAGGTGATTCGTGATGGCCAAAGGACGCCGAGGCGGAAAGGGAAAGTCCAGGTCTCCGCTGCCAGACGAGAAAAGCCCCAAGTCCGAACCTGAGGGACTCGGAAAGGCCAAGAAAGGTTCTGGCTCGAAAAAGGGTGGAAAAGCGGGAGGGAAACAACCTCCGGTTCCCCCGACGCCCGAACAGTTTTACAACCAAACATTGGATTCAAACCTCTACCGTGGTAGCCGAATCATCGTCCCTGTTGATTTGCAAATCTATGTTGTGGAGGGCCAAGCCTCAAAGGATGTTTACGACTTGACCCAAATTTTCGATGACGAAGAACGGGACCGCCCAAGAGAAGGGCAACAACAACTGGCCGAAGGTGTTCATCTCCATTGGTCAATGCCCGACGGACTGATGAGGGGAGAAGAACTTCACGAACCCGATGAAGCACTGGCAGAGGATCTTGATTTGAGTCAAATGTTCTCGTTCCCTCACCTACCCGACCGTTGGTTGGTCATGCGCCAATGGAAATTACCAAGCGGTCAAAATGCTGCTACGGCTTGGGTTGTTGAATCGGAAAAGCAGACCGTTACATCACTCGACCTTTGGCGTGCATCTTCCTCGAATGTTGCGCTCACGGCTCTTGACGATGGTATAGCCGGGAACGGTGACGACATAGGATGGACCGGGACATATCATGGTTCTCAAGGCCGATTTACCTTTCATGAGAATCCCGGTTCGAAAGTGGTTGGTCCGCTTAGCTATTCTGTCGCAGGATGGTACAACAATGCGAACGACGACCCACTCATGTGCCCTCCAGAAACCACCAGAGGTGCGTGGATGGACATGATGCAAGCGTTGGGTTGGTATGTGCCGCAAAGCGAAATCGTTGATATTGTGAATGCCAAGACACCGAAACCGACTCCGGGAAATGTTGGACAGAGCACAAAGGGCCAAGCGCTCCCAAGGAAGTGAAGAAATGGCCGTGGTTAAAGAAAAGGGCAGTGCTTCCAAGGAGGAAACCTCTCCCGCCCCTGTCAAAGATGGTGGAAAAGGTCAGCAGGTGCGTCGAAATCCTGACGCCGACCCAATTGGCCAACACTGGCCGCGTCAATCGCTCTTCGTAGGTCAAAATTATAGCGTTGAATGGAACGGTGGTGGAGGTAACTTCGCTGCTCATCAACAAGCCGTGAACGAAGCGGACGTTGATGTCGCCATGGGCAGAAACCCAATCGAGAGTTTTGCAACGGTCCTCGCCGGCGAAATACCGAGTTTGTCGGGTGAGGAGCGCAGGCAAACAGAGCAATTGTTGACCGCCTTCGGATTGGGTGTTTATTCTGAAACATCGCAACCAAACGGTGATGTTGCCCTGGAAACAGCCGTTCATCGAGAAAGTTTTGAGTCCTTGCAGGGCGGCACCTTCACAGATAAGCGGAAAAGCAGTGATGGTGTCGTGAGCGACCAATCGTTTGCAGCTCCGAATTTCTATCAATCGCGGGATATTTCACTGATGATTACCAACACCCACCGCTCTACACGGCACGGAGAGGACGGTATTCACAACGCTGACGGTCTTCTTCACTGCCGAATAACAGAAACTGCGTATGAAGTCTACAAATCGGGCCCTCTTATTCATCCTCCAATCATACCAAATCATGGTGGTCTTCCCCCCGAGTGTTTTTCCATCGTGGATGAGGTGGCAAGTTTGTTCTGGTTTTTGGAGCTCCCGGCCATCAAAACATCTCAAAATATTGACCTCATAGTCAGGTTTACACGAGGAGAATCCAGTGAACACCTCCAGGAGCAAATTTCCAACGATCCGCTGATAAAAGCCGTCCAAGATATTCTAAACTCCTGCTTCAGATCCCCTGTTGCCATCAACGTTTGGAGTCAAGCATGGGTGCCCTTGTTTGCCGACTGTACGTATGAATTGGCCAACCTCTCTTTGGACGATTTTGAATTCATGGATTTGGACTATGAAATCAAGGGTGATGTTTGGAACGCCATTCGGTCAGGGACATACGACCTCTCGTGGATATCAATACGTCAGGTCTTGCCGCTCTTTGCAAAAGCGGGGTCCGTTCTCAGTAGGCAGGTCAACGCCTATCAGTTGAACGAAAAGAATGAGGCTCCGCTCGGTATGCAGGAATTGGCCATTCAACTCGAAGCCTATGACGTACTGTCGACGGTGCTAGATGTCAACGACGCCGTTTCATCTATCGGCCATGTTGATTTGATGCATTGCGGGTTGGTGCGCCTCAAGCGATTGCTTGTCGTTGACGCGTTCGGAAATCACATTGAATTTGACCCTGAGCAAAACCTTCCGCAGGTTGCAATGAGTCTGGAATCATCGGATGACTCCGAGTTTGCCGTCTTGCGTCCGCGCTCTGTTGAACCCATGCGGGTGCTCCTGAACCTCGTTGACGGTGCGGATGAAACAGCGCAACCAGGCCGGGCTGGCTACGCTGTCTCGCCCGTCAGCGCTTTCCTTCTACCCGACCATATCGAGTGGGCTATGGAAGTGTTTTCTTCCGATGGGATCGCCGCCGGTCAACTTCGTGTAGCCCAGCGCGACATTCGCTTGGGTGGTTTCCAAACGGGTCGCCTGTTGTGGGACCCAGCACCAGGGGTTGAGACTGAACTTGGTGCCTCGCCTGATTTGGGTAATGCTCATGCCAACGGGATGTTGAGTGAACTCATCAACATCAGTTTGCAAGATGAAGTTCGCCTCCAAGAAGCTAAACGTGCGCATCCTGAAACGCCCTTGAATTGGCCGGAGGGTGTGCTTTCTTCCCTCATGCGGGCCATTGACACAACGCTGTGGAACACCGACCCGCTTGGTAAATCTCCCGAAGATTTGCCCACCTTGTTTTCAGGTCGTCCACTCGCTGTTGTTCGTGCTGAATTGTCCGTTGAAGTGAACCTTGACGACCCTGAACGGGATGTTGAAGGTGCCGTCGTTGAAGTCAAATTGGGCGATATGGAACGTCTGGTTGATGGGCTTCTCGGATACTATCTCGACAACGATTACACGAGGTTTTACTCGGTACTTACTGACCATGTGTTCAACGACCCCGAGACTAACCTCAACCACGCCTACCTTCGCACCGACTCGACCGTTGATGTGCGAATTGGACAGCGACGCCAATTGACGCTGATTATGGATCCGCAATCGGATGTTCACGTTACGACCGGCATCCTTCCGCAGAAGGAAATCGGGTTGATGCGAGAACACAAACAACAGCAATTGGCCCAAATTGCGCCAACCTATAGGGCTGGTCCCATGCTGGTGGATCCAACAACGGTGCGTATGCCAGTTCCCGACTTGATTCTCCCGACCGAATGGACGTGGTTAACAAAGAAAAATTCCAGTGAATGGGGCGAAGACCCTATCGTGCCCGAAGATGGAAAGCCCCATTTTCCACCCGGGCGAATTGCTGCTTGGAATGGGTGGCTCAAACTGCAAAAGAAGGATGATTGAATGAAGAAAATAATTACAATGAGTATCTGCTTGATGTTTATTCTGGTGTCAACTGCATTGAAAGATGATCTACACTTGACCGAGAACGATGCTCAATTGAGTAGTGGAAACGGACATGATGCGTTGATGTTTCAAGCCAAAGGTCAGATAATAACCACACATGCTGAGGGTGCATTAGCAGATACGGATAGTCTGTATGTCATGGATACAGTAATGGATTCTGAGGGCAATACCTATGTTGCTATGGTATCGGGAGATCAAACAGCTATTTTTGATGATGTAGCACAAGTAAATTTGATCACCGAGTTTGATAGAATGCTTGGCATACCTTCCAGCTATTCAAGTATATTCGGAAAGATGGATCCACATGGCAATTGGCTCTGGATACAATACCCTGAAATAGGAAATCCAGAAGATTGTGAGTATCCATATTACCAAAATACAAATTATTCAGGTTTATACTCACAGGATATCGAATTGTCGTTAGATGGGAGTGAACTCAGGATAACTGGGCAGTATAATGGTTGCATTTTATTTGATTCAGGGGATTACTTGGTCACGAACGCTAGTTTTGCCTTCTCAGCTTTTTTATTATCAATAGACACTGAGAATGGAGAGTATGTTTGGGCAACTTCGCTGAATCAAGAGTATGTGAGTAACCCTACTGTTGCCGCACCGATTTTGGGTGAATCAATTGCGTATGATTCTGAAAGTGATAGAATTTATGTCGGTGGATCAATAGCAGGGCTGTCTCAGGATTTTACAAGTTTTGGACCAACATCTCCTCTTTATGGTGATGATAATGGGGATGCATTGCTGATGGTATTTGACGGTGAAGGAAATTTGCTACACTTTGAGGATTCATGCAAATTAAATGATGATATTGTTGATTATTCCAATGGTTATGCATCGATCCCCGATAGTTACGAAAGCTGCAATGGGGGAGGAAAAGAATCAGTGGTTGAGGTTCAGGTACATGACGGTCAACTTGTTCTTCTCGTTGAGGTTGAATCTATGAATCCAGATTCAACAGCGACTGGAGAAGATGTCTCTATTTTCGAATCGGAGAACATCACCCTTGAGCCACATCAGAAACATTTAATCCGAGTCAACAAGAACTTGGAAACGTATCAGAACATTGGAATTCCTACTGAAATAGGAACTGGAGAAGATTCTGATCACTTTGTTGATGCAGTTGTGCTTGGAAATGAGATGCATGTTCTGTATTCAAACAATGAGTCAATCAATTCGGTAAATCTAGATACAAGTGAATTAACGACTTACTCCTCACCCACTGGCGCATTGCCTTCGGCAAAAGGGTACATACATGGAAAATATCTTGATTTGAATGTGTTATTGTACTCGCGTACCAATCTAGACATTGAGTTGTCAAATCAGAACGTTCAATCCGTTGAAATTGAGGCTGGATATTCATTTATCGGAACCATGAACAGTCATGTCTTCCATTTGACAGATCACAGTCTTTTCGCGTTAAACATGGGCCCCCAACTGATGGGTTATGAGATTGCAAACGGGCCATATCACTCTTCTATTTTTGGAGTTAGTAGCGAATCCCCGAAATTCTTCTACGGTGAAATATTTGCCCATGATTCAGATTCTGATCAAGTGCCCGATTACTTAGACATGAATCCAAATCTGGGTTCCAATGATGATTATGATTCAGATGGGATATTGGATGATGTGGATAATTGTGTGACAATTTGGAATGCGAACCAATCAGATACTGATCAGGATGGAATTGGAGACGTCTGTGATGATGTTTCCAACGATATCGATGGCGATGGTGTCTTGGATAGAACTGACAACTGTATCTATGTTCAAAATCCAAACCAAGCCAATATGGATGATGATGCTCAGGGTGATGCTTGTGATGGAGACATCGATGGCGATAACGTCCCAAACGTCGCTCCAATTCATTACTCGAACGGTACCAGTCAAGACCTGTGTCCATATGTAGATGCAACTGGCAAGGATAATAATCAAGACGGATGTATTGATGAAGCGGAACCGGTAGATTGCCCGGTATGCGAGGACCCAATACCAAAAAATGAAACAACACCGCTGCTCGATCCTGAAGACGTGGAAACGGTTGTCGTCGTGGGAGGTACCGGTGCCGTTGGAGGTGGAATTCTTGCAATTGTTCTGAGTAAAATACGGCGAGCATCTCGCTTTATTGGAGTTGATGATGGGCTTGAAGTCCTGAAGCACTTACCAAAACGCAAGAAAGTCGACGCTGGTTCGGACCATTACTTTCGCAGGGGGCTGGTTCGGCAACGTGAAATGACCTTGTCTGCCGACAAAAATCTGGATGACTACATAGAGGAAAACGACATCGAAGGGAGTGAGACCAATGAGTGATGAATACATTCTTGATGATGTGGTTGAAACCTTTTCGGACGAAGACACGTTGATGAGCGATATTCGGAACAACCCAGTGAAATGGTTACTTTCCTTGGCTGTCGTTGGCCCTGGTATGGCCTACACGATAACCGAACAAAGTTCCTATGCCTCGGCGATGGAGAATTGGGGGCTTCCAACCGGACTTGAATGGATTCTGGCTGTCTTTGTGACTGGACAATTGTTGATTGCACCCCTGTCATGTTATCTTTTGGCCCGAACTGGAAACGTGGCCTCTGGCTTGTTCATCGCGATGGGCGGTTCCGCCATTCTTGTCGCAAACCCGGGTGAAATTGCGCAATTCTCCGAGGCGTTCGGCTGGCCATTCTTTTTGTTCTGTGTGGCTCTCTCTGCACCTATGCTTTTGGTTCTAAAGAACAAAAAGAAATTGCTTGACCCCGGCAAGGAACGCTTGACGTGGTGCACCTTGCTTTCAACCGCCATCATGGTCTAC
>MDTD01127311.1_pt1 | contig 14644 bp, 15 predicted proteins | sample 811221 | NCBI WGS metagenome assembly MDTD01 (sample SAMN05326646, study PRJNA326480) | marine metagenome | isolation source: seawater | place: Pacific Ocean: South West | collected 2011
CCAGCTAGTGTAGCTAGTAGTAAAATTTGGTTACCTGGTTGGATTGAAGCAATTAACAGTGGTAAGAACTCTTTATTCTTACCTATTGGGCCTGGTGACTTCTTAGTACACCACGCAATTGCTCTAGGACTTCATACAACTACTTTAATCCTTGTAAAAGGTGCCTTAGATGCACGTGGATCGAAGCTAATGCCAGATAAAAAAGATTTTGGTTACAGTTTCCCATGTGATGGCCCTGGTCGAGGAGGTACTTGTGACATCTCAGCTTGGGATGCTTTCTATTTAGCTATGTTCTGGATGTTAAATACAATTGGATGGGTAACATTCTATTGGCACTGGAAACATATGACTATTTGGGGTGGAAATGCTGCTGCATTTAATGAATCCTCAACTTACATTATGGGTTGGCTTCGTGACTACCTATGGCTGAATTCATCACCATTAATCAATGGTTATAACGCATTTGGTATGAACGCACAAGCTGTTTGGGCTTGGATGTTCCTTCTAGGACACCTTGTTTGGGCAACAGGCTTTATGTTCTTAATTTCTTGGCGTGGTTACTGGCAAGAACTTATTGAGACATTAGTATGGGCTCATGAGCGTACTCCAATTGCAAACCTTGTAAGATGGAAAGATAAGCCAGTGGCTTTATCAATCGTACAAGCTAGACTTGTAGGTTTAACTCACTTTGCAACGGGTTATGTGTTTACTTATGCACCATTTGTAATCGCATCAACAACAGGAAAGTTTGGTTAAAAGTTACTATGTAACGAAGACTTTCTAGTCTAAAGCATAAAGTCTAATCCAATGATAATTGGGTTAGACTTTATGCTTTATTCGTTAATTAACAATAATAAACATGAAAAAGGCCTTAAAGAAGCGGTGGATCTAATAGATTAGAAAAAAAATTGAAGATATTCTCAAATATCTAATTGAATAATTAATGATTATGCATTAATATAAATATTGCAATACGGGATGTAGCACAGTTTGGTAGCGCATCTGCTTTGGGAGCAGAGGGTCGCAGGTTCGAATCCTGTCATCCCGATTTTTCTGTATGAAAAATTATGTTAAATGATGAAAACTAACAGCCAAAATAATTTCTTGAAAATTTTGTTTTATAATTTCGCGGTACATCATAAAAAAATACCAGAAATAAGTCTATAATAGGAGTATTAAACAATAACTTATTATAGGGTATTTAATACATGAGCGAATTTATTAAGCCATATAACAACGATCCCTTTGTTGGAAACTTATCAACACCGGTAACGACTTCAACAGCAACGAAACTTTACCTTGGAAACTTACCTATTTATAGAAAAGGTTTATCCCCACTTCTAAGAGGCCTTGAAATTGGAATGGCTCACGGTTATTTTTTAATCGGCCCATTTTTTATTCTAGGTCCACTTCGTAATTCAGAGAATGCCTTATTAGTAGGTTTTCTAGCTGCATTAGGTTTAATTCTAGTTTTAACACTTGGTTTAACAATTTACGGGCTTGCGTCTTTCCAAGACGGTGGAAAATTACAAGGTTTAGAATCTTCTAAAGGTTGGCGTCAATTTACTAGTGGATTCTGTGTTGGGGCTTTTGGAGGAGATGTAGTTGCTTATATTTTACTTGCAAATATTTCATTTTTCGCCTAGATACAATACTAGAAGGACTTTAAAAGGTTTTCTAGCATTTATAATCTCTACGTATAAAAAACAGCTTCTAGTGGCAACCATCTAGAAGCTGTTTTTTCTGCGTTAAAACAAAATATTATCCAACGAAATAACCGCGATAGGAAATATACTATATTATTTAAACTTTTGTTAGTTAAAGTTATCCCAAGCAGAATGCATAAAAATTTTGTATCAATTAGTACATGTTACAATGCACTAATTAATACAACTTTTGTTTTTTAGTTCATAGCACTTATAACAACAGTTAAAATAAAAAAAACTGCTATAAGTACCGAACTAAAAGTATAAATAAATTGTTGTCCTGAGCTTGGACTTGAAAACATTCCTAATACGGAATTATTATTTGAACCTACACCGGAATCTTTAGGGTCAACTAATAAAACAATTCCAATAATTAAGAAAGAGACTAAAAACCAACCGCTTTCTATCATTTTTATGAATTGTTAGCCTATATATTTTACAAAAAGATCGTTGTAAATTTTATTTTATTAAAAATTGTAATAACCGTTTTACTGGGCAACTTTCCTACTCTAATTAAATAGGTTAGGAAGTATAAACGTTAAAATTGAGATTACTATTTATAAATAATTATTCTCCTTGTATTTTAAGAAGACCAAAACCTACACTTAAACCTGTTAAAGTTAAAGCCCACATTACACCTGCCGTAGTAAATATCTCCTTAGCCATGATTTTATTTTTTACTTTTTTATTTACTTATTAGAATCCATTTCGGCCCCAAACGACTAATGCTAGAGAAAAACTAAACATAACCATTAAGGAAGACCAGCCTAAGCTTAAAATATCCATTATTGTTAAATAGAAACTTTTTTAATAACTGATACAATTATAACACCTCTTTATTTTTTTTTGTCTTACAATTACTGAAATTTTATATCATATAACGAAAAGGAGAGGATGGGATTCGAACCCACGGTACATTAAAAACGTACATCAGATTAGCAATCTAAAGCTTTCAACCACTCAGCCACCTCTCCATAAAACAGGACACTTAAATGATAACACTTGTTTAAAAATTCTTCACTGCGTAGTTCTATTAATTCTTGCAACTAACAACAAAAAAACTATTTACTAGCCGTTTAATTTTTAATAAATTTCGTTTATTAACACGCCCTGAAGGACTTGAACCCTCGACATCAGGTTTTGGAAACCCACGTTCTACCAACTGAACTAAGGACGCGCATTAAAGCTACACTAAATTATAAAATATCCTTTAGTGATAAGTCAAATAAGCTCAAAGATTATTAGTTAATTTAAGTAATTCCATGGTACAATAGAATTATCAAAGATAATGATAATTTCGTTATACGTGACAAATAATGTTTGAACGTTTTACGGAAAAAGCCATCAAAGTTATTATGCTAGCTCAAGAAGAAGCTAGAAGATTAGGTCATAACTTTGTAGGCACAGAACAAATACTTTTAGGTCTTATTGGTGAAAATACCGGTGCGGGTTCTAAGGTTCTTAAATCTATGGGTGTAAATTTAAAAGATGCACGTATAGAAGTTGAAAACTTTATTGGCCGAGGTTCAGGTTTCGTTGCTGTGGAAATTCCTTTTACTCCTAGAGCAAAACGAGTTCTTGAACTTTCATTAGAAGAGGCTAGACAATTAGGCCATAATTACATTGGTACTGAACATCTACTTTTAGGACTTATTAAGGAAGGTGAAGGGGTTGCAACTAGGGTTCTTGAAAATTTAAATGTTGATCTTTCTAAGGTCCGCAGCCAAATTATACGTTCCCTTGGTGAAAACACCGAAGTTACAAGTGGAAATAATGCAAGCCGAAGCAAAACACCTACCCTTGAAGAATTTGGTACAGATTTAACACAAAAAGCAGCGGATGGTAAGTTAGATCCTGTTGTTGGACGTGCAAAAGAAATCGAACGAGTTATTCAAATACTTGGTCGACGTACAAAAAACAATCCTGTTTTAATTGGTGAGCCTGGAGTTGGTAAAACAGCTATTGCGGAAGGTTTAGCCCAACGAATAATAAATCGCGATATCCCAGATACGCTAGAAGATAAAAAAATTGTAGCGTTAGATATTGGACTTTTAATCGCAGGAACAAAGTATCGTGGTGAGTTCGAAGAGCGTCTAAAGAAAATCATGGATGAAATCCGAACTGTAAATAACACGATTCTTATAATTGATGAGGTACATACTTTAATTGGCGCAGGAGCAGCTGAAGGAGCAATTGATGCTGCTAACATCTTGAAACCAGCTCTTTCCCGTGGTGACCTACAATGTATCGGTGCAACAACACTCGAAGAATACAGAAAACACATTGAGAAGGATGCTGCTCTTGAACGTCGTTTCCAGCCTGTAATGGTTGATGAACCTTCTGTCGAAGAAACTATTGAAATTTTATATGGTTTACGCGAACGTTATGAAAAACATCATAAACTCGTAATTTCGGATGACGCATTGGCGGCAGCAGCAAAATTTGCTGATCAATATATTGCGGACCGATTCCTTCCAGATAAAGCAATTGACCTTATAGATGAAGCGGGTTCGAGAGTTCGATTAATGAATTCCCAACTCCCTACAGCTGCAAAGGAACTGGACACAGAATTAAAAGAAATTTTACGTTCTAAAGACGAAGCTGTAAGAGGTCAAGACTTTGAAAAGGCTGGTCAATTGAGGGAACGCGAAATGGAAATTAAAGCGCAAATTCAAGCAATTGCACAAAGCAAAAAGGGTGGTGGTCAAAAAATAAATCAAACACCAACAGTAACAGAAGAAGATATTGCTAATATTGTAGCTGCTTGGACAAGCATACCTGTTAATAAATTAACAAAAAGTGAGTCTGATAAACTTCTTCAAATGGAAGAAACTCTTCACAGCCGTATCATTGGTCAAGATGAAGCTGTTGTTGCCGTATCACGTGCCATTAGACGAGCGCGTGTTGGTTTAAAGAGTCCAAACCGACCAATTGCTAGTTTTATTTTTTCTGGCCCTACAGGTGTTGGAAAAACAGAGCTTACAAAAGCATTAGCCACTTACTTCTTTGGGTCAGAAGACGCAATGGTTCGTCTAGATATGTCAGAGTATATGGAAAGACATACCGTATCTAAACTGATTGGATCTCCACCAGGGTACGTAGGATACAACGAAGGTGGCCAATTGACGGAAGCTGTTCGTCGCAGACCATACACAGTGGTACTATTTGATGAAATTGAAAAAGCACACCCTGATGTTTTCAATTTAATGCTTCAAATATTTGAGGATGGCCGTTTAACAGATTCCAAAGGTCGAACAATTGATTTTAAAAACACACTTCTAATTCTTACTTCAAACGTTGGTTCGAAGGTTATAGAAAAAGGTGGTGGCGGACTTGGGTTTGAACTTGACGAAGATCAATCAGGTTCTCATTACAACAGAATTAAGTCTTTAGTTAATGAAGAATTAAAACAATACTTCAGACCTGAGTTTTTAAACCGACTTGACGAAATAATTGTTTTCCGCCAACTTACAAAAGATGAAGTTGCTCAAATTGCGGAAATCATGCTTAAAGAAGTGTTTGAAAGAATTTCCTTAAAAGGAATTCAATTAGAAGTAACGGATAGATTCAAAACTCGATTAATCGATGAAGGTTACAACCCTAGTTATGGTGCACGACCTCTGCGCCGTGCAGTAATGAGATTACTAGAGGATAGCTTAGCAGAAAGAGTACTTTCTGAAGAGATAAAAGCAGGTGATACTGCAGTTGTTGACGTAGGTGCCGACAACAAAATTAAAGTATTACTTGGGGAAAAATTTGACTACCAAGAATCTTAAATTAAAAAAACGATAAAATAACAAAAAAACCAATTTCCGAAAAACGATTTCGGAAATTGGTTTTTTTGTTAACAAATTTTATTTAAGCTACTGCTTGAAGACGAGCTTTAGCTTTACGAAGCTCGATAGTTGCTTCAATTTTTTCTTTTTTAGTTGTTACTTCGTCAACTAATAAAGTTACACGCTCAAGTTCTTCTTGCGCGTTTTTTAAATCAATAGAACTACCTGTTTCGGCACCATTACAAAGAATTGTAACCTTGTTATCTTCTACCTCAGCAAAACCTTCCATTACAACAATAGAAGTCCAACCGGCATCTGATTTAAGGCGCATTACTCCGATATCAAGTGCTGTTAAAAGGGGTGCGTGGTCCGTAAGGATACCAATTTGACCCGTGCTGCTTGGAAGAATTAATTCTTCAACAACAGCATCCCAAACAACTTTGTCTGGTGTGATTACACGAACATTTAAACTCATAGTGTGATTACTTATTTAGCTAGCTTCTCAGCTTTTTCGATAGCTTCGTTAACATCTCCTACTAGGTAGAATGCTTGCTCAGGTAAGTCATCATACTTACCATCTAAAACATCGTTAAATCCAGAAATGGCGTCTGCTAAAGAAACATACTTACCTGGCGAACCTGTGAAAATTTCAGCAACGAAGAACGGTTGTGATAAGAAACGCTCTACTTTACGAGCTCGAGCTACTACTAAACGATCTTCCTCAGAAAGTTCATCTAAACCTAAGATCGCAATAATATCTTGAAGCTCTTTGTAACGTTGTAACGTTTCTTTAATACGCTGTGCTGTAGCATAGTGCAGCTCCCCAACAATTTCAGGTTGAAGCATAGTTGACGTTGAATCTAAAGGATCCACCGCAGGGTAAATTCCCTTTGATGCTAAACCACGAGAAAGTACAGTTGTTGCATCTAAGTGTGCAAACGTTGTAGCTGGAGCTGGATCTGTTAAATCATCTGCAGGTACATAAACCGCTTGAATTGATGTAATAGAACCTTCAGTAGTAGAAGTAATACGCTCTTGAAGAACACCCATCTCTGTTGCTAATGTAGGCTGATATCCTACCGCTGATGGCATACGACCAAGAAGTGCAGATACTTCTGAACCGGCTTGTACAAATCTAAAGATGTTATCGATAAATAAAAGTACGTCTTGCTTGTTTACATCACGGAAATACTCCGCCATTGTTAAAGCAGTTAAACCAACACGCATTCTTGCACCTGGAGGCTCATTCATCTGACCGTAAACTAATGCTACTTTTGAATCATCTAGGTTATTTTCATTAATAACACCAGACTCTTTCATTTCACAATAAAGGTCATTACCTTCTCTAGTACGCTCACCAACACCACCGAAAACTGAAACACCACCGTGTGCTTTAGCAATGTTGTTAATTAGTTCCATAATAAGTACTGTTTTACCAACACCAGCACCACCAAATAAACCAATTTTTCCACCACGTCTGTAAGGAGCTAGAATATCTACAACCTTAATACCAGTTTCAAAAACTGCTGGCTTAGTTTCTAAGTCAGTAAAAGAAGGAGACGGTCTGTGGATTGGTAATCCTGAAGGAGCATCACAAGAACCTAACTCATCTACAGGCTCACCTAGTACGTTAAAGATACGACCTAGTGTTTTTGTACCTACTGGAACTGTGATTGGAGCACCAGTATCAGTAACACTAGCTCCTCTCTTTAAACCATCAGTTGTAGTCATTGAAACGGCACGTACCTTGTTGTTACCAAGAAGTTGTTGTACTTCACAAGTAACACTAGAGTCACCATCTGTGATAACTAATGCGTTGTATACTTTTGGAAGTTCACCATTAGGAAACTCAATATCTAGTACGGGTCCGATAATTTGTGAGATGAAACCTGTTTTTGAAGCAGTATCTACCATGATTAAAAATTTAGGGCTAATTCAAAATAAGTTAATAGACAAAATTTCAAAAAACCGAAAGAATCTTTCGGTTTTTTATTACAGTCTTAGACTGTTACGGTTAGTTATTTGTTAAATTTTAGAAATTATCTAAAACCAACTGCGGCTTGCCAAACGAAAGCTAATGCCAGAAATAATACTGGAATTGCTGGCATAACGTCAACGATAGGACGGAATGCTAAGTAAGGTTCAGGTAAAGCGGATAGTAAAAAGCTCATATCCATTATAATTTAACCTCTCTGGTATAAAAAAAAACTCTACTCAGATTATATAACAATTTATTTAAAGAACGTGTTACTTTTTTTTCAAAAAGTGTTATAAACTATTTTTAAGGAAATTCTTTTTGCAGATTTATTATCTGTAACACGTATTTTTAATATTTAGTAATTCGCGGTATAAAATTTCAAATGGTTGGAATTCTACAAATCTTTACTCTTCTTATTATAATCGTATCCTTCTTACTTGTTGTAGCGGTACCTGTAATATTAGCTACTCCTGGTGAGTGGGAAAAATCTCAAAGTATTGTTTGGAGTGGTTGTGGTCTTTGGTCAGCACTAGTTATTCTGACTGGAATTTTCAATACAGTAGGGGCTTAATTTTGTTAAAAACAAAAAAAGATAACTAAAAAGTCTAGTTTAATAGACTTTTTAGTTATCTTTTTTTGTTTCTTTTTAACTTATTCGAGTAAGTTAATAGTTTGAAACTTTTTTGCGACTCGTTAATAAATCAATAATCGCCTCTAATATTTTGCTCGTAGAAACGAAAAAAGCCCAAGTTTTAAACAAACTCCCCAGGTAGGATTTGAACCTACGACAAACCGGTTAACAGCCGACCGCTCTACCCCTGAGCTACTGAGGATAACATATTTTATACATCTATATAAACATAAGGTTCAATTTTTGTCTAGAACTAAACAAAACAGAACAGAGTAAATTTTTAAAGAGCGGGTGACGCGATTCGAACGCGCGACATCAACCTTGGCAAGGTTGCGCTCTACCCCTGAGCTACACCCGCTTCTATGAGTACTTACCTTAGTATAATAATTGACAATGTCTTTAACTTCAAGCCTAAATAATGAAAATCCAGCAAATTTATAAACACCCAAGTTTAAATAATAGGCAAAACATAATAACCCAAGTGCCTCATTAATTTTAAATTTTCTAAGTTAATTGTTTTTATACTAGAGAAATTTCAAAAATTTCATCTTATAATCTATCTAAGGTAAATTGTATAAGATAGTTTTATCGAATTATTTTTACAATGTAATAAGAGTAAGAAAGTAAAAAAAATTTTACAGGAGGAAAAATTAAATGGCACTACCATGGTATCGTGTACATATCGTAGTCCTTAATGACCCCGGCCGTCTACTTGCAGTGCATTTAATGCACACATCACTAGTAGCTGGTTGGGCAGGGTCAATGGCTCTTTATGAATTAGCCGTTTTTGATCCATCAGATCCAGTTCTAAACCCAATGTGGCGTCAAGGCATGTATGTAATGCCATTCATGGCACGACTTGGGGTAACAGATTCTTGGGGTGGTTGGAGTGTAACTGGTGAAAGTGTATCAAACCCAGGTATCTGGAGTTTTGAAGGGGTTGCATTAACTCACATCGTACTTTCAGGTTTATGTTTCTTAGCAGCTATCTGGCACTGGGTATACTGGGATCTAGAACTATTCAGAGATCCACGTACTGGTGAACCTGCTTTAGATCTTCCAAAGATCTTTGGTATTCACTTATTCCTAGCTAGTTTACTTTGTTTTGGTTTCGGAGCATTCCACGCAACGGGTACTTTTGGACCTGGTATTTGGGTTTCTGATGCTTACGGTGTAACTGGTCGCGTACAAGGTGTAGCGCCTGCTTGGGGTGCAGAAGGGTTTAACCCATTCAACCCAGGTGGTATTGCTTCACACCATATGGCTGCTGGTATTTTAGGTATCTTAGCAGGTGTTTTCCACTTAACTATTCGCCCACCACAAAGACTTTACCGAGCTCTTCGTATGGGTAATATTGAAACAGTACTATCAAGTAGTATCTCAGCTGTATTCTTTGCAGCCTTTATTACGTCTGGTACTATGTGGTATGGTGCAGCAGCAACACCAATTGAACTTTTTGGTCCTACTCGTTATCAATGGGATAGTGGTTATTTCCAACAAGAGATTGAACGACGTGTTGAAACTTCATTAAATGAAGGTTTATCGTTAAGCCAAGCATGGTCACGAATTCCAGATAAACTTGCTTTCTACGATTACATTGGAAATAACCCAGCGAAAGGTGGTTTATTCCGTGCAGGTCCTATGAACAAAGGTGATGGTATTGCTGAAGCATGGCTTGGTCACCCAGTTTTCCAAGATAAAGAAGGGCGTGAGTTAACAGTAAGAAGAATGCCAGCATTCTTCGAAACTTTCCCTGTTATCTTAGTAGACAAAGATGGTATTGTTCGAGCTGATATCCCATTCAGACGTGCGGAGTCAAAATACAGTATTGAGCAAGTAGGTGTAAGTTGTAACTTCTACGGCGGAAAACTTAACGGACAAGTGTTTACGGACGCTCCAACAGTTAAGAAATACGCAAGAAAAGCTCAACTTGGAGAAGTTTTTGAGTTTGATAGAACAACATTAGAATCAGACGGTGTATTTAGAAGTAGCCCACGAGGTTGGTATACTTTTGGACACGCGAACTTCGCCTTATTATTCTTCCTTGGTCACCTGTGGCATGGTGGTCGTACTTTATTTAGAGATGTTTTTGCTGGTATTGGTTCAGAAGTTCTTGAACAGGTAGAATTTGGTGCTTTCCAAAAACTTGGTGATAAGAGTACTAAAAAGCAAGGTATCGTTTAATAAAAAGTTTGAATTTTTTTATTAATTAATTAAATATAAAAAATGGAAGCATTAGTATACGCTTTTCTACTAATAGGTACTCTAGTTGTAATTTTCTTTGCAATTTTCTTTAGAGACCCACCTAGAATTGTTAAAAAATAGTGATATATATTACCGATTTTAATCGGGTGCCTTATAAAATAAAAATAGAAAAATCATTCGCTTTTACAGCGAATGATTTTTCTAATATAACTTTTTAATCTTCATGCTCTTCAAAAGGGTCTCTAAGCTCTTTTGATCCGGGGCCGAATGCAGTGTATATTGAATATCCTGTAATTCCAAGAAGAAGGCCAGAAATAAAAATACTTAAAATAGTTGCGGTTTCCATATAATAGATAGTTGTTTAGTAAGTTGTAAAAAAAAACAAAAACTTGCTTATAATATATATTATGAGTCGTATTATCTATTTGTACTATTAAATTCTCTTATAAGTTAAAACTATGGCATTAAAAACAAGATTAGGTGAAATTCTAAGACCTCTTAATTCTGAGTATGGTAAAGTATCACCAGGATGGGGAACAACACCGGTAATGGCGGTTTTTATGGCCCTATTCTTAGTATTCTTAGTTATCATCCTACAAATCTATAACTCTTCAATTATTTTAGAGAATGTAGACGTTGATTGGGTAACTAGTTAATTAAATTTTTAAGTCTAGACTGTAAAATTATAATCCTATAGTTTTACAGTCTATTTTTATTGGGTTTAAAATTTTTGACCTATATACTTTACACACTATATTATTATATAATTAGTGTAAGCGAAAAAAGCGGACGTGGCGAAATTGGTAGACGCACTAGATTTAGGTTCTAGCGAGCACCCCTCGTGAGAGTTCGAGTCTCTCCGTCCGCATTCAACGAGCAAGCATACAAATAAAAAACTAAAGAACCAAATAGTAAGTAATCTTACTATTTGGTTCTTTAGGTTTAATGAATTATAAATTCCCTCGTTTGAAATATAAAAGAAAAATAATTACAGGGCCCGAAAGGGTAACTAACGCTAATGACGTTAATTGAGCAATAACATTCCAGTTAATCATAGTTATGAATTTGAAAAATTTGTTTTAGTAAGTTAGACCTAAGCTACGAGTTGTTTCACTTCCTAAATATACTCTTACACTTAAGAAATCAGTTGGACACGCTGTTTCACAACGCTTACAACCAATACAATCCTCCGCACGAGGCGCAGATGCAATTTGTCCAGCCTTACAACCGTCCCATGATACCATTTCTAGAACGTCACAAGGACAAGCACGTACACATTGCGTACATCCTATACAAGTATCATAAACTCTTACACTGTGTGACATAATATGTATTAATTATTAATTAATATTCTCTTATTTTGCTTTTAATTACACTCTTAACTATATATTATAACGAAGTTTTGAAAGATATTTAATATTTATTTCAAATTTGGGGGTAGAGGGACTTGAACCCTCACGACTGAGTAAGTCAACAGATTTTAAGTCTGTTGTGTCTACCATTTCACCATACCCCCAAGAAAACTGATTAAGGCGACACCCAGATTCGAACTGGGGATAGAGGATTTGCAATCCACTGCCTTACCACTTGGCCATATCGCCTTCCTATTAAAATTCAATAAAGAATAATCAATAACATCTTTAATTGTAATCTCTAAAGATTATTTTGCCAAGGCATTTTAAAATTTAGTATAAATAAGATTAATATGGTATTATATTGATTGTGAAAGATTTTGTGATGTACAGATCTATAATTAAAATATAGCGGGTATAGTTTAGTGGTAGAACCTTAGCCTTCCAAGCTAATGATGAGAGTTCGATTCTCTCTACCCGCTCTTGCGATATTATTCTTTTAACTTCAAAAGCACTTAAATTCTACCATTAAATCTTGTACAAAAACATTAAATACGTTATATACTTTATTCAAGTAACTTTTAAAAAGTATTAAATACTATTTTCTGTAAAATTAATTAAAAATTTTACGGGAAGGTATTTGTGTAAACATTTTTTGCTATTAATAAGCAAAGAATAAAATCGATTAAATTAAATATTAAATAGGAGATAGTTGTGGCAGGTGGTTCAACAGGAGAAAGACCTTTTACGGATATTTTAACAAGTGTTCGCTACTGGATTATTCACAGCATTACAATCCCAGCACTATTCGTTGCAGGTTTTCTTTTCGTTAGTACGGGATTAGCTTATGACGCGTTTGGTACTCCGCGACCGAATGAGTACTTTACTCAAGATCGTCAACAGATACCTTTAGTGAACGACCGTTTCAGTGCTAAGCAAGAGCTTGAGGACTTAACTAAGGGATTATAAAATACAAAAACGTTAGTGTTATTTCAATGATCAATTCAAATCAGCCCGTAGCATATCCTATTTTCACTTTCAGATGGCTTGCTATCCATGCTTTAGCGGTACCAACGGTATTCTTCCTTGGCGCCATTACATCAATGCAATTTATTCAGAGATAGGAGATTAAAAATGAGTGCACCAAATCCTAACAAACAGCCAGTAGAATTAAACCGTACATCATTGTATTGGGGTCTACTTCTAATATTTGTTTTAGCCGTACTTTTCTCAAGCTATTTCTTTAACTAGAAAACATCTAAGAAAAGTTTGTTCTATTTACAAACCTTATTTTTTTAAAAAACTTTAATCAATATGAGTGATATCGGAAGAGTACCTCTTTGGATGGTGGCTACAGTTGGCGGACTTGCCGCTGGTGGTTTATTAACACTGTTCTTTTTCGGCGCATACTCTGGTCTGGGCTCTTCTTTATAAGAAGGTTCATACAGTGTAAAATTTTATTTCCGGAGCTTCTATAAAATAGAAGCTCCGGTATTTTTTTTGATTTATAATATAAATTCGTTATTTCCACCCATGAATGCAAAAAAAAAGAAGTTTCCTATATTTAAAAATTAAATAATAGAAAACTTCTTTTTTGAATGTACCCCCAGGGGAATTCGAATCCCCGTTACTTCCGTGAAAGGGAAATGTCCTAGGCCTCTAGACGATGGGGGCTTTTGTTTTTATTTCATATTCATACACTAAAACAAATTTGCATAACTGTCAAGACTATTTATCGGAGAAATTTTAAGAAAAGTAAAAATAGTTGCTAATTTCCTAGTTTAATGGCGTTAATATAAAATTAATCTTAGCGCGTAGAAGATGGAGCAACTAACATTTCAAGAATTTCTTCCTTAAAAATTTGTGTCGCTGTAGAATAGTAACGTTTAGGGCTCAATAAAATTGATAATGTTCGTTTTATTGTGATACCTTCAATTTTTGCCCATTGTAACATGTTTAACTCTAATTCTTTTGATATGGCTGAAACGGAGACAAATGCAGCACCTAAACCTGATTGTACCGCATTTTTAATTGCTTCAATCGAATTTAATTCCATTTCAATTTTTAAATAACGGTTATCAATACCATATTGGGCCAGGGTATTTTCAATCACATTCCGTATAGTTGATTGAGGGTTTAAAGCAATGAAACGTAAACGGTAAAGGTCTTCTTTTTGAATAGATTCAAGCGATGAAAGTGGGTGTGATAAGGGCAATATTAAAGCTAATTCATCCTCCGCGTAGGGCACTATTTCTAAAACTTTTGTAAGTTCTTGTGGTACTTCTCCCCCTACAACTGCTAAATCAATATTTCCATTCGCGACTCCCCATGAAATTTTTCTTGTAGAATGCACCTGTAATTCAATGCTAATTTGTGGGTATTTCTGTTTGAATATACCAATTAAACGAGGCATTAAATATGTTCCTATTGTTTGGCTAGCACCTATCGTTAAACCACCCGATTCTAAGGTATGCAATTCATCTAAAGCACGGCATGTTTCTTCGCATAAACTTAAAATTCGATCACAATATTTTATTAATAGTTTACCGGTTTCTGTTAAACGTGCTTTCCTTTTATCCCTATAAAAGATAGGAGTATTTACTTGTTTTTCTAAATTTTGAATATGAAGGCTAACTGCGGGTTGGGAAATATATAGTTTTTCCGCAGCTTTTTTAAAGCTTCCTTCAATTGAAATAGTATGTAAAATTTTTAATTGATCAAGTGTGAAAGGAAGATCAGACATAAACGGAAGAAGTGGTTTTGGGCGACAGTACTCTATTTAAATAACTATTTACGGTACTAAAAGAATACAAAATTTAATTGCATATTAAAAATTCTAGTTTAGTTTTAAGTACTAATGTTATAAAAGATGTATAATAGTATTCAAATAAAAAATATTTAATATATTGTAAACGATTTTACTTTTATGGCAGATACTAGACTTCTAGTTGTTTTTTTTCCACTATTAGCAGCTGCTGCTTGGGCTTTATTTAACA